>Ga0302046_10000592_pt1 | contig 36065 bp, 37 predicted proteins | sample RVTome_11_FD_200261 | JGI IMG/M metagenome (GOLD analysis project Ga0302046, IMG submission 200261) | Soil microbial communities from uranium-contaminated site in the Upper Colorado River Basin, Wyoming, United States - RVT147D111 (version 2) ...
TGCGCGCCCTCGCCGAGGTCGTTCAGGCTGGCTCGGTCAGCCTCGATCCTGACCTCGAAGGAGAAGGGATCCTCGAAGAGTGCCTCGAGGGCGTTGCTGAACCGGACCTCGGGTGTGCCGCGAGGCCCACTGCAGGCAGCAGCGGCGACCGCGAGCCCGAGGCCGGCGACGGCGAGCAGGCCCCGCGGCCGGCGCAGCGAGGCCGCCACCGGCCCCATCAGGCAGCTGTCTCTGTCGACAACTCCGAGAAGAGGTCGGTCGGAAAATCGGTCGGGAAGTCACCGAGGTCACTGAAGAAGTCGACCATGATCGCTTCGGCGGCCGCCTGGAGGGTCGCCCCCGTCACGACGGCAGCGCCGTCGGGCACCGTGACCGCACCGGCCCCGTCGTCGAAGGTGAGGACGACGACGAAGGTCCCACGCGCGGTCTCGTCGACGGACTGGGCGATCTCGACCAGGTCGATGCGGATCTCGACCAGCTCGCCGTCACGGACGACGGCCGTCAGCGGGACCTGCTGGGGGATGCTTCCAAGGCCGATGTCGTCGGTCGGCAAGCCAGTCGGAAGGTCCAGGGAGTCGCCGAGCTGGCCGGCCACGAACTCCTCGAACAGTCCCATGAGCTCCTGGACGAGGTCCCGGAGCTGGATCGTGACGTCGAAGGTGGTTTCGCTGTCGCGCGGGATCTCGGTCACCGACGCGTAGCGGTCGACGAACTCCTCGGTGGTGCTTCCCAGCGTGTCGCGCAGGACGCGCTCCAGCTCGGACGGGTCGACGGACGGCAGCATGCCAAACCCGAGGTCCTCGAGATCGTCCTCGGGTGTGGCCTGCAGGTCGGCGAGCCCGGTCAAACCGACCCACTCGCCGGCCGCGGCCGCGCGGACCAGGTCCTGGATCGAGGCGTCGAGCTCCCATTCGCGGATCTTGTCCAGGAGTCCCTCCACGTCGGGCACTTCCGTCCCCGCGAGCGCTGCAAGCTCGTCCACGAGGACTCGCGCGTAGACCGCATCACGGCCAATCGTTCGCAGGTCGACGACGCGCTCGACACCGTCGAGGTCGGCGTACAGGCTCGCCGAGCTCCCGTCGACGACCCCGCCAAGGCGGAAGCTGCGGACCAGGTCCAGGGTCTCGGCAGCGTTCGGATCCCCCACGGCCTCGAGGGCGGCGAGGTCGGCCTGGACCGTGAGTTCCCATTGCCATGCGTCTGCGAGCATGGCCTCGACGGCGCTGGCGAGTCGCACCGGCGGGCTCTCGGCGGCGTCGCCCGTGCAACCGACGGCCGCGAGCATCATCACGAGCACGATTCCGAGGCGGCGGAACATGTAGATCCTTCCCGTGGATGGCGCCCAACCGGCCGGTCAAGGTAACCCCCGTTGGACTGGCTGGTGGATGCCCCCGGGTCAGGCGTCGAGAACCGGGTCAACCGGTCCGGATGCCCCGGTGCAGCGCGACGATCCCGCCCGACAGGTCCTTGACCCGCACGTCCAGGAAACCGGCGGTCGTGAGCCAGCCGGCCAGCGTCGCGCGGTCGGGCCAAGCGAGGATCGACTCGGCCAGGTACCGATACGAGCGCCCATCCGAGCTGACGAGCTCGGCGACCCGCGGCAGGAGCCGCATGAGGTACTCGCTGTACAGCGTTCGAAACGGTGCCCAGGTCGGCGCTGCGAACTCCGCGATCACAAGCCGACCGCCGGGCCGCAGGACGCGCGCGAACTCATCGAGGGCGGTCTCGGCGTCCGGGACGTTGCGCAGGCCGAACGAGATCGTGACCACGTCCACGGAGGCGTCGGCGAGCGGGAGCTGGAGCGCCGTGCCCTGCACCCAGTCGACGTCGGGCAGGCCCCGGCGAACACCGACACGCAGCATGCCCAACGAGAGGTCCAGGGCGATGACCCGCTCAGCGCCGGCAGCGAGCAATGCCTGGGCAACGTTGCCCGGGCCGCTCGCGACGTCGAGGCACACGGCCGCCGAGGGCAGGGCGCCCGCCGCGGTCACCCGGCGCCAGTGCGCGTCCTGCCCGAGCGAAAGGATCGCGTTGGCGAGGTCATACCGCGGGGCGACGCGGTCGAACATCGCCTGGACGAGCGCCGCGTCCTTGCCCTGCCGGCCCGCCTCGGGCAACGGTGCTGCGGAGGCGTCGATGCGCGGCTCCTCGTGGCGGGCGTTGGCCGTTGGCCGGTGGGTCGTGGCCGCGAACTGGCCGTTCGGCTCGGGGGTCGATCCAATGGCAGGCTACTGACCCCTTCCCAGGCAGGAGTGCTCGTGAGTGACGACAGTGCCCTCGATCCGGTGGACGAGGCCGTGCTGTCCGCGATCGGTGGCGGTGCGGGCCTGCCGTTGCGGGAGGCGGCCGAGCAGGCCGGCGTTCCCGAGGCCGTGCTCGAGGCACTTGCACGCGAAGGCGTCCTGGTTCCCGGGCCGGGCGGCTACGACGAGGCGGACATCGAGGCGGCTCGGGCGGGGGCAGCCCTGCTCGACGCCGGGCTGCCGCTGGGCGACCTGCTGGACCTTGCTCGACGCTTTGACGAGGCGATGCGGCCGGTTGCCGAGTCAGCGGTGGACGCCTTTCTCACGTTCGTTCGCGATCCCGCCCGGGGCACGACCACTTCCGACGAGGAGGCCGCCGTGCGGATGCTCGACGCGTTCAACCGGATGCTCCCGGCGACGAGCACCATCGTCGGCCATCGCGTCCGCGGGTTGCTGATCGCCGCGGGCATCCAGCGCGCCACCGGGCCGTGAGCGGCGACGCCGTTGCGGTCACGTGGCAGGCGACCACCCGACCGCTCGACGACGATCGCCCGCTGATCGACCACGCGCCATCGGATGCGCTGGTCTGGCTGCACGGCGACGACGGCCTGGTCGCGTGGGGTGAGGCGATGCGCCTGCCGATCGGCGTGAGCGACCTTCGCATGCGGGCGTTCGGCGGCGCCCTTGGTGCCATCCTGGCGACCGTGGCGGTTGACGACGGTGTCCGGGTCCCCGGCACGGGCATCGTGGCCTTCGCGAGCGCCACCTTCGACGTCGGCGGCACGGCCTCGGTAGGGATCATTCCCCGCCGCGTCATCGGGCGGCGCGACGGCATGACCTGGGAAACGCTCATCGATCCGCTGGACGCGCCGCCCCTCCCTCAGCCGCCGCCGTGGAACCCAAACGTCCCGACGGATCGGGCGCGATTCGCCGGATCGTCGATTCCGGACGCGCACTGGCTGGTGGCGGTGGACCGCGCCCTGGACGCGATCGAGGCGGGCAGGGTCGAAAAGGTCGTGCTGGCCCGCGACCATGCCGTTTGGTCCAAGGAGCCGTTCGACTCGGGCCTGCTGGTCCGCCGGCTGCACGAGCGTTTCTCTGGCTGCTTCACGTTCCACGTCGACGGCCTCGTCGGTGCCTCGCCCGAGCTGCTCGTGCGCCGGTCTGGACGCGACGTGACCTCGGAGGTGTTCGCGGGGACGGCCGGACGCGGTGCCGACATCGCGGCCGACGAGGAGCTGGCGCTGGCCCTCACCCGGTCGGACAAGAACCTGCGCGAGCACGCCTTCGCCCGCGACTCGGTCGCGCAGCCGCTGGCCGCCCTGTGTGACCGGCTCGACGTTCCGGCGACGCCGACGCTGCGGGTGCTTGCGAATGTCCACCACCTGGCCACCCAGATCACGGGTTCGCTCCGTGGTGACGTGTCGGTGGGTGAGCTGGTCGACCTGTTGCATCCCACCGCGGCGGTTGGAGGCACGCCGCGGTTCGATGCCGTGGAGCTGCTGACCCGGCTCGAGGGCATGGATCGCGGTCGCTACGCGGGACCGGTCGGCTGGCTGGACGCCAACGGCGACGGCGAGTTCGCGATCGCGCTGCGCTGCGCCGAGTTGTCCGGCGCGCGCGCCCGATTGTTCGCCGGGGCTGGCGTGGTCGCCGGCTCCCTGCCCGAGGACGAGCTGGAGGAGACGCGGCTCAAGCTCCAGGCCATGCGGGGCGTGCTTGAGGCCGACTGAGCATCGTCCCCACGGGTCGGTCAGGCCGGGCGATCGCTCCGGGTGCGCAGCAGGACCAGGCGGATCCCGTCGGGTTCGGTCGCGAGCGCGGCCGGGATGGCGCCCGGGCTGCGGACGTCGACCAGCTCGAGCCGGTGGGTGCGCGCGACGTCGCCCAGGTCCAGGCCATGCGGCGTCACGAACAGCCGCTCGAAGTTGGGCTGGCGCGCCTGCGGCAGGCGCCGGAACAGCTGGCCGCCGCCGTTGTCGATGACGACGAACGTCAGCCTGACAGGTTCAGCGGCGTCAATGAGCAACCCGTTGCGGTCGTGCAGGAAGCTCAGGTCTCCGCACAGTGCGACGGTCGGGCCAGCGGCAACGAGTGCGACGCCGATGGCCGTCGAAACGAAACCGTCGATGCCGCTGGCACCTCGGTTGCCGACCACCCTGACGCTGGCGGGAATGTTCGCCCAGTCGTCGAGGTCGCGGATCGGCGACGAGGAACCGATCACCAGCGTGGAGCCTGTCGGCATGGCGGCCGCGACGTGACGCGCGACGAGTGGTCCGTCCTGATCCGGCGGAGGGCCCGCCTGCTCGACCCGGGCGGCGGCGCTGCGCCAGGCAGCGGCCCATGATGGGTCCGGGTTGGGGTTCGGCGGCAGCTGCGCCAACACCCGGTTGGGATCGGCGGTCTGGGTGGCGGTCACTGACCCCGTGGGGTCCAGGGCTCGCCCCCACGGGTCGACAACGACGTGCTGGCCGGCCGCGGCCAGCAGCCGCTCGAGCGGGCGTGACAGGACGGTGCGGCCCACCCGGATCACGGCGTCGGGGGTCAGGGTGCCGGCCGCGGCCACCAGCGACGCGCGCTCGACGGTGGCCGGCATTGCACGGCACCCGCTGAGCGGGTCGGCGACGACCGGCCAGCCGAGCCGCTCGGCCGTGGCCTGGACGACGGCCGGGTCGGCCCGGACGCCCTGGCCGATGGCGAGCAGGCCACGACCGGTCGCTGCGGCAGCAAGGAGCGCGTCGATGGGTGCATCATCGGGCGGGCCCGCCGCCACCGGCTGGGAGATGGAGATGTCCGTGGGATGTCGGAAGGGTGCGCCGACGGTGCGACCGTCGTCGGTCTCGGGGACGGTCGGTTCGTCGAACTGGAGGTTGAGCTGCACTGGTCCGGGTCGGCCTCCCGCCGCTCCGAGTGCCGCGGCCCATCCGGCCCGAACCATCTCGACCCAGTCGCCGACCGAGGTTGCGGCGTCGGGCAGGACGGGAACGTCGAGCGCGGCCCGAACGGCCCGCCCGAAGACGTCGGCCTGGCTGATCACCTGGTTGGCGCCGGTCCCGCGCAGGCGCGCCGGCCGGTCACAGGTGACTGCCAGCAGCGGCACGCCGTCCGCGTCGGCCTCGACGACCGCGGGGTGGAGGTTGACGACGGCGGTGCCCGAGGTCGTCACGACGGGCGTTGGGACGCCAGTGACCCGAGCAATGCCAAGCGCAAGGAAGCCACCCGAGCGCTCGTCGATGGCCACGCTGACGCCAACGTCGCCGTGGGCATCGAGGGCCAGGGCCATTGCCGTCGACCGGGATCCGGGACAGACGACGGCGTGCCTGGCGCCGAGCTGCGCCAGTGCCTCGACCATGACCCGCGCCTGCGCCGTCGAGAGGTTCGGGGCACTCACGTTCCGGACCTCGCCCGCTCAGCACCCGTCATCCGCTCGAGGAGCCGGGTCGCGGTCTCGTCATCAGGGGTCCAGGTCTTCAGCAGGGCTCGGCTCGGCGTCACGGCGCGGACGTCCAGGTGCCCGTCGACGGGAACGAGCGGATCGTCCGTGACGTCGCCGCGCAGCAGCCATGCCGTTCCGAGCCCGCAGGCGTGGTCCAGCTCCGGCAGCGCCGCGGCCAGTGCGAGCCCAGCCGCCAGCCCCACGGACGTCTCGACCGCGGACGACACGACCACCGGGATCCGTGCCGCGTCAGCGACCTCGAGTGCCCCCCGAACGCCTCCGAGTGGCTGGACCTTGAGCACGATGACGTCGACCGCGGCGCTGCGGGCAGCCACGATCGCGTCGCTCGCCAGCCGGATCGATTCGTCGGCCGCGATCGCGACCGTGACGCGGCCGCGGAGGTCGGCGAGCTCCTCGATCGTGGCGCACGGCTGCTCGACGTACTCGAGCCCGCCGGCTGCTGCGTCGAGGCGGCTGATGGCGAGGACCGCCGTCTCGACGTCCCAGGCGCCGTTCACGTCGATCCGGACGCGGCCGCCGGGGCCGAGCGCGTCACGGACGGCCGCCACCCGTTCCACGTCGTCGGCCAGGTCCTGTCCGGTCTCGGCGACCTTGACCTTCACGGTTCTGCATCCGCTGTCACGGACGATTCGCACGGCATCGTCCGGCCCGACCGCCGGCACCGTCGCGTTGACGGGGACCCGGTCGCGGACGCGATCCGGGAACCCCTCGAGCGCGGCTTCGCGGGCGGCCGCCAGCCAACGTGCCGCTTGCGCGGCGCCGTAGCCGGGGAAGGGGCTGAACTCGCCCCAACCAGCCGGCCCACGCAGCAGCACGCCGGCCCGTTCCTCGACGCCACGGAAGCGGCGACGCAGCGGGATCCGGAACGGCACCAGCTCGACGATGCCGGGCTCCATCAGCGAGCCCGCAGGAGCAGCCCGACCGCCAGGACCAGCCCGTTGACCAGGTGCAGCCGTGCCGTGGCCTCGAGGACCCCGATCAGCGCGCCGCCAGCGGCGCCCTCCCGGATGGGCCGAATGATCACCCGCCACGCGGGCAGGGCCAGCGCGACCGCCAGCAACGCCCACACGGCGTCGCCGACGAGCGTCACGACCACGGCCATCGCGATCGCCAGCCGGACCAGCGCGGCGAGCAGGGACCGTGTTCGTTCGTCGCCGAGGACCACGGCAAGGGTGCGCTTGCCAGCCGGCTCGTCGGTGGCGATGTCGCGAAGGTTGTTCACGACCAGCAGCGCCACCGCCAGCAGCCCGACCGGGACGGCGGCGACCCAGGCGATGACGGTGAAGGCGTCGTCCTGGATCCACTGCGATCCGACGGTTGCGACCAGCCCGAAGAACACGAACACGAACACCTCGCCGAGCGCTGCGCTGGCGTACGGACGAGGCCCACCGGAGTAGCCCAGCGCGGCCAGCCCGCACGACAGGCCGACGGCCAGCAGCCACCAGGTGGTCATGGCCGCGAGCACGAACCCCGCCGCACCAGCGACCACGAGCGCCGCGATGACGCCGCTGCGCATTGCCTCGGGCGTGACGAGGCCACTGGCAACGGCGCGCCGCGGACCGACGCGTTCCCCCGTGTCGATTCCGGCGACGCCGTCGAACCAGTCGTTCGCGAAGTTGACGGCCACCTGGAGCGCCAGCGCGACGACCAGGGCGAGCATCGCCCGGCCGAGCAGCAGGTCACCGGGCTCGCGCGCCGACGCCGCCGTCCCGACGGCGACGGGCACCACGGCGGCTGCCAGCGTGCGCGGCCGTGCCGCCTCGACCCAGTGCCTCATGCCGGCCCACCGTGAGCGGTGCGCGCGAGATACCGCGTTTGCCGCACACACAACGCGCACACCGGCCCACCGTGAGCGGTGAACGCGGGATACCGCGTTTGCCGCTCACCCATCAGTAGTGCCAGGGGAAGCCGGACCAGTCGGGGGGACGCTTCTCGAGGAACGCGTCGCGCCCTTCCGCCGCCTCGTCGGTCATGTAGGCGAGCCGCGTGGCCTCACCAGCGAAGACCTGCTGACCCACCAGGCCGTCGTCAACGAGGTTGAACGCGAACTTGAGCATCCGCTGGGCCGTGGGGCTCTTGCCACAGACCTTCCTTGCCCAGTCGAGGGCGGTCGCCTCCAGCTCGCCATGGTCCACGACGGCGTTCACCATCCCCATCCGGAAGGCGTCATCGGCGGTGTAGGTCTCGCCGAGGAAGAAGATCTCCCGGGCGAACTTCTGGCCGACCTGCCGTGCCAGGTACGCCGAGCCGAAACCGCCGTCGAAGCTGGCGACGTCGGCATCCGTCTGCTTGAACCGCGCATGCTCGCGGCTGGCGATCGTCAAGTCGCACACGACGTGCAGCGAGTGGCCGCCGCCGACGGCCCACCCCCCGACGACGCAGATGACGACCTTGGGCATCGTGCGGATCAGCCGCTGGACCTCGAGGATGTGCAGCCGGCCGGTCCGCCCGGGGTCGATCGACGCGGCGGTGTCGCCCTCGGCGTACCGGTAGCCGTCGCGACCGCGGATGCGCTGGTCGCCTCCCGAACAGAAGGACCACACACCGTCCGTCGGGCTGGGGCCGTTGCCCGTGAGCAGGACGCAGCCAACGTCGGAGCTCTGGCGGGCATGGTCGAGCACGCGGTACAGCTCGTCGACGGTGCCGGGGCGGAAGGCGTTGCGCACCTCGGGACGGTTGAAGGCCACCCGGACGGCCCCGACGTCGACCGCACGGTGGTAGGTGATGTCGACAAGATCCTCGAAGCCCTCGACCGGCCGCCACGCCGCCTCGTCGAAGGTCTCGGACACCACGGGTCTTCCTCGGGAACGGCAGGTCGGTCTTCGTACGCTAGTGACCGCATGCCATCGCTCGTTGCCGTCCGACTGCCGCCCGGACGAACCTTCCTCGACGCCTGGGACCGCATCTGGTCGGCCGGCGACGCCATGCTGCCGCTGCCGCCCGACGCGACGGACACCGTCGTCGCATCCATGGTCGAGGAGCAGGCACCGTCGGCGCTCGTGGTCCCATCGCCGGGACGGCCCGACGACGTCCGCGTCGTGCGGCTCGAGGGTGGTCGCCCCGTCGCCGATGGCACCGCACTGGTGGTGGCGACGTCGGGGTCGACCGGTACCCCCAAGGGCGTGGTGCTGTCGCGCCGGTCGGTGGACGCGGCGGTCGACGCCAGCCTCGCACGACTCGACACGCCTGACGGTTCGGCGTGGCTGTCGTGCCTGCCGTGGCATCACACTGCCGGTCTGCTGACGGTGTTGCGTTCACGAGCACGCGGCGTCGAGCCGATCGTCCACCCCGCGTTCGACGTCGACGCCGTTCGGCGCGACCTGGGTGGCGTCGCGTGGGTGAGCCTCGTGCCGACGCAGCTCAGGCGGCTGCTCGACGCCGGCGTTGCCCTGTCCTCGTTGGACGGGATCCTGCTGGGCGGTGCGGCAGCGTCGGCGGGGCTGCTCGACCTGGCAGCATCCGCCGGTGTGCGGGTGATCACGACCTACGGCATGACCGAGACGTGCGGCGGGTGCGCGTACGACGGCGTGCCGCTCGACGGCGTCACGATTGGGCTCGACGCCAACGGGACGATCCTCGTGGAGGGAACGGTCGTGTGCGACGGCTACCGGGACGGTCACACGGGTCGCGTGGAACCGTTGGATCCGATCACGACCCTCGACGCCGCCGGAAACGTGGCCAAGCTGGCGACGCCCGGCGGCGGCTGGCTCGATACGGAGGATCTCGGGCGGATCGAGGCGGGACGCCTGGCCGTGATCGGCCGTCGCGACGACGTGATCATCACGGGCGGCGAGAACGTGTCTGCCGAGGCCATCGCGGAACGACTCCGCGAGCACCCCTTCGTCCACGACGCCGCGGTGATCGGGATCCCGGACGCCGAGTGGGGACATCGGGTCGCGGCCGCCATCGTCGCCACGACGCAGCTGACCGTCGACGAGCTCCGCACCCATGTCCGCGAGACGCTCGGGGCCGCGGCAGCCCCGAGGGAGATCGTCTTCGTCGGGGAGATCCCGCGGACCCCACTCGGGAAAACCGACCGGGCTGGCCTCGTCGAGATCCTCTGACCAATCCAGTCGCGTGGCATCTCCGAACACGTCGACACGAGGGGACACCGGCCCCCTGCATCCCGACACCGGAGATTCCCGTGAAACAGCTTCGCCGTGCCGTCCGCCCCATGGCTCTGGCAGCCGTCCTCGGTCTGCTCGCGGCCGCCTGCGCCAACGACGAGGACCCCCAGGCTGGGCCGTCACCGACCGGCCAGGTGACCGAGATGACCGACGACCCCACCGTCAGCGCCGGTGACCCGTTCGACCTGTTGTTCGTGGCCTGCCAGGCGGTCGGGAACAACGGCGGCACGGCCGCCGCGATCGCCGGGGCCCTCGACCGCGCGCTCGGGCTCGACGGGGACGTCGAGTCGGCCGCCAGCACGACCTACGCACAGCTGTCGACGCTGCTCCAGGAGCACGTCTACTTCGCGGGGATCGCCGTCGTGCAGGCCTACCACACGGGGCCGGACTCGCCGGAGTTCACCTTGGCGGCGGGCGCACTCGACCGCAACTCGGTCGAGTTGGCCGACCTGATCGGATCGGTTGACGCCTCGAAGCGTGACGCGTTCCTGGAGCTGTGGCGCCAGCACATCGGCTTCTTCGTCAACTACGCCCTTGGAGCCGCCGGTGGCGACCAGGCGATGATCGACCAGGCGAAGTCCGACCTGGCCAACTACGGCGAGCAGGCCGGCGCCTTCTTCGAGGAGCTGTCCGGCGGCGCCATCCCGTCGCAGGCCGTCCAGGCATCCCTGGCGATGCACGTCGAGACGTTGGGGGCGACGATCGAGGCGGCAGCCGCCGGCGACAGCAACGTCTTCAACCTCCTCAAGGAGGCGGCCGCACACACCGCCGACATGACCGCCAAGGCGCTGGCGGGCGGCCTCGACGTCGCGCTCGACCTCGACGGTGACGTCGAGTCGGCGGCCGCGACGACGCTTCAGACCCTGTCGACCCTGCTGGAGGAGCACGTCCTGCTGGCCGGAATCGCCGTCCGCACGGCCTTCGTCGACGGTGTGGACAGCGCCAGCTACGACGCAATCGTTGCGGCGCTCGACGGAAACTCGCTCGACCTGGCCGACGTGATCGGATCGGTTGACGCCTCGAAGCGTGACGCGTTCCTGGAGCTGTGGCGCCAGCACATCGGCTTCTTCGTCAACTACGCCCTCGGAGCCGCCGGTGGCGACCAGGCGGTGATCGACCAGGCGAAGTCCGACCTGGCCAACTACGGCGAGCAGGCCGGCGCCTTCTTCGAGGAGCTGTCCGGTGGCGAGTTGACGTCCGCCGACGTGCAGGCTGCCCTCCAGGTCCACGTCGACACGCTCGGCGCCGCCATCGAGGCGCTCGCTGCGGCCTTGGTGGGCTGATCGCCCGTGCCGGTTGGTGACGTGCGCCGCCCCCCGGCCGTGGCCGCACTCCTCCTCGCCGCTGCCTGCGCACCGGGGCCGGTGGCGGGCGGCGGCGGGGAGGACCCGACCAGGCCAGCCGTTGCCGTCGAGATTGACACCTTCGCGTTCGTGCCGGCCGAGGTCACCGTCCCGGTCGGCACGGCGATCACGTGGACCAACCTCGACGACTTTGCCCACACGGTGACCAGTGGCCGGGCAGGCGACGTCCGCGACGACTTCGTCGAGGGCGCCCTGGGCGAGCTCGGAGAGATGAACGGCCGGGGCACCATGTTCAGCCTGGTCGTCACGGAGCCCGCGACTCTCGCGTACTTCTGCCGCTACCACCCCAACATGCAGGGGGTCGTCCAGGTCACGCGCTCCTGAAACGGCGGGGGCCTGGATGTCGCTGGCAGGCACTGGGCCAATCCGGTTGGCTGGCCGCCTCGAACCGGCGCTGTGAACGTCGTCTCACCGCGCCCGACCAGGAAGCCCATGGACTCGCGAGCCCGGCGCCTGCGTGTCGCGGCGCCACCGCCCACGGCCAGGGACGACGAGCTGCTGGCCAGGGTGGCCCGCGGCGACCAGGAGTCATTCGCTGAGCTCTACGACCGGTACGCCAGCGTGGTCTTCGGGGTCATCCGTCGGGTCCTGCGCGACCCCACCCAATCCGAGGAGGTCGCCCAGGAGGTCCTGGTCGAGGCCTGGCGGATCGCCGCCCGATACGACCCCGAGCGCGGGAGCGTCCGGACCTGGTTGTGCACCATGGCCCACCGTCGGGCCGTCGACCGGGTCCGGTCGGAGCAGGCCAGCCGAGAGCGCATCGAACGCATCGCCCACGACCAGCACAACGCCGAGGGCGACGTGGTCAGCGACGCCGTGACGAGCCGGCTCGAGCGCCAGCAGGTCCGCGACGCCCTCGGCACACTGACCGACCTGCAACGCGAGGCGATCGAGCTGGCCTACTACGGCGGCCACACCTACCGCGAGGTCAGTGAGCTCCTCGGGGCACCGCTGGGCACCGTGAAGACGCGCATGCGAGACGGACTGATCCGGCTGCGAGACGCCATGGGGGTGAGCGCATGACCGCGGACCTGCACACGCTCAGCGGCGCGTACGCGGCCGATGCCCTCGACCCCGTCGAGCGCCAGGAGTTCGAGCGGCACCTGGCAGCCTGCGAGTCGTGCCAGCAGGAGGTGCGCGAGCTGCAGGCCACGGCCGCGATGCTCGCCGCTGCCTCCTCGGAGGCGCCGCCAACGGGGCTCAAGGACTCCGTGATGGCCGAGATCGACCAGACCCGGCAGGAACGTCCGCTGGTGGCCGACGATCTCGAGGCGCGCCGTTCGTCGCGGCGGCTCGAGCCGATCTCGCGACGGATCATCGGCGTCGCGGCTGCCGTGCTCGCCATCGCCGTCGTCGCGCTCGGGGCGACCGTCGTCACCCTCGACGGCCGGCTCGATGAACTCCGGGCCACCTCGGAACAGCTCCAGGCATTGCTGGCGGCTCCCGACACGCAGACGCTGGCCCTCGAGGGGCCCGACGGGATCGTCGGCCGGGTGCTGGTGTCGCGGGCCGAAGGGCTGGCCGTGCTCCACGCGACGGGCCTGTCCCTGCTGCCGGCTGAGAGCGACTACCAGCTGTGGGTCATCGGCGAGCACGAGTTCGTGTCGGCCGGGATCCTCGGGGTCGACGACGACGGATCGGTCACGCACGCGATTCGCCGTGGCCTGTCGAGCGCCGTCGCCCTTGGCGTCACGGTCGAGCCGGCCGGAGGGTCCCCACAGCCGACGTCCGAGCCGATCCTGACGGCCGACCTGTCGACCTGACCGCCGACGCGCGGCCCGGGGGCCAACGTCAGGCGTAGCTGTGCAGGCCCACGATGACCAGGTTCACGGCGTAGTAGGTGAACAGCATGATCCAGTAGGCACCGAGGCCGAAGATCGACGCCGTCCGTCCCTTGAAGCCGCGTGTCGCACGCGCATGGAGGTACGCGGCGTAGCCGACCCACGTGAGGAATGCGGAGGTCTCCTTGGGGTCCCAGCCCCAGTAACGGCCCCAGGACTGTTCCGCCCAGACGGCGCCGGCCATCACGGCGAACGTCCAGATGGGAAAGCCGAAGGCGATCGTCCGGTACGTCAGCGCGTCGAGCGTGGCCGCCGTCGGCAGGTTCGGCAACAGCCACCAGGCCATCACCGCCGCGCCGGCGAACACGGTGTTGACCGTGAGGAACCGCGTGATGTCGAGCCACACCCACGACATCGTCGCCGCCGCCAGCCACGACCCCGCGAACAGCATCCATGGGTTGATCGTGGCACGCAGCGCCAGGCCATACGCGCGGTCGTCGTCGGCGCCGTCGTCGATCCGCCCGTCCTCGACGGCGTCGCGCTGGGGAACGCCCTCGGTGAACTCGTCCTGGTCCGGGTCGGCCAAACCGCGAGGTCGGCCGTCCGGCCGCTGCTCGACCAAGTCCGAGGCAGAGGCTGCCCCCACCGTCGATCCGGCCATCTGTCGTGATGCTGCCACGCGACGCTCGGCAGTGTCGCGAAGCAGGTGCAGCCCGTTGAAGACAAACGCGACGGTGAAGACACCTGCGGCCAGCACGATCGCGGTCACGTGGATCTTCAGCCAGTGCGAGTTGAGGATCGGCTGGAGCGGTCCCGGCTCGGTGTAGACGAGCAGGGCGGCGCCCATCGTCAGCAGCGCCCCGAGCAGCAGCATCGACATGACCTGCGGCTTGCGCAGCCGCCACTGGAAGATGACCAGCCCGGCGGCCACGACGATGAAGGCGATCACCGACGAGTACTCGAACATGTTGCCCCACGGCACGCGCCCGCCCGAGCCCAGCGATCGGGTCACGAGGTGGGCCAGGTGCGCCAGCACCCCGACGGCGGCCAAGGTGGTGGCCAGGGCCTGGCCGCGGCGCCCGGCGACGGGCGTGTCGCCGTCCTCGCGGGCGACGCGCGTGAAGGCATGGGCGTACATCGACGCCAGCATGGCCCCCAGGTACAGCAGCATCGTCGTGGGCCAGAACAGGATCCTGGACAGCTCGCCCCAGTCAGCCTGGGTCATGGGCGGTCTCCTGGGTGTCGGCGTCGGTGGCGTCACGTACCGCCGTCACGATGGCCGGGAACTCGTGGTCGAACGCCTGCGGCCGCTGGAAGGCACGTCCGGCGACAGTCACCAGCGTACGCCCGGTGGCCGAGTCCGTTTCCGCGAACACCCAGACCCGGCGACGCCAGGCGTACAGCGCCGGAAACAGGCCGACCATGACGAGCAGCGCGCCGATCGCGAGCAACGGCAGGGTCGGCTTGGACGAGACCTGGAACCCGACCCAGCGGCGCAGCTCCGGGAAGCTGATGACCACGCCGTCACCGAGGTCCACCCGCGCCCCGGGCCGAAGCTGGGCGCCCCCGGCCTGTTCGAGGCCCCTCTTGTCCAGGACGTCGAAGCGCTGGGGTCCGTCGAGGCCAAGGTCGCCTCGGTATTCGACGGCGGCCAGCAGCGGCGCATCGGCCCACGGGGCGCCGGTGATCTGCGGCACGCCGCCCTCGCCCGGTGGTGCATACGGCCACAGGAAGACCTCGAAGCCGACGTCCGGTTCGGCGGCTGGCGCCTTGACCACCCCGATGAAGGCGTCTCCCGCCTGGACGAGCATGACGTGCGCGTCGTGGACGATCTCGCCGTCGACCTCCACGACGAGGCGAGGTGCGTAGCCCCAGCCGAGCTGGTGGATCCGCATGTTGTCGATCACGAGCGGGTCGTTGCCCGCGACAGTGTCCGACCTGCTCTGACCGTTCGCGTCGGTGATCGTGACGGTGGACTCGAACACGATCGGTGTTCCGCCGAATCGCACGTCCCGGTACCAGTCGACCTCGAACTCGTCGAGGCGCAGCGTGAAGCCGGCGTGGTCGTCCTGGCTCCACCAGCGCCCCGCGCCGACATCGCTGTAGCTGATCTCCGTGTCGGCGAACGCGTCCCCTTCGACGACCGCGACGTCGCCTTCGAACCCGAGCAGGCGGCCCAGCACGATCCCGACGAGGAGTACCCAGAAGCTCGTGTGGAACAACAGCGACCCACCCTCCCGAAGCGCAAGCCCCTTCTCGGCCGCCACTTGGCGCGGCTGGTCGGAGGGATCCACCGTGGGGGCACGCAGCCGGAAGCGGCGGCCCTCGAGCGCGCGGCGGACCCGATGCTCGACCTCGTCGACCGGCAACGCGGTGACCATCGTCGCGACGTGGTCGTGGTCACGAACGTGGCGGGTCGTTGGCGGCTGGCTGCGCGTCACGATCCGCCACCACGCCCGGTAGCGCGGCAGCAGGCAGGCCGTCAGGCTCGTGAACAGCAGGACGAGCAGCCCCAGGAACAGGGCCGAGCCGTACATGTCGAAACCGCCGACCAGGTCGATCAGGCTGACCACCAGGACGCCGGGGCCCTCGGTGCCGGCACGCCAGGCGGTGACGGTCGCCGGGACGTTGGGCGCCTGGGGCACGACCGTTGCCACCAGGCTGAGCAGGGCGAGGGCGCCGAGCAGGTACAGAGCGGTCCGCATCCGGGTCAGCCAGCGCCACGCCATCAGCCCACCGACCACGACTGGCGGGCGCGACGAAGGGCCACGCCGGACGGGTGGGTTCGCCTGGGGGGGCTCTGCCGAGTCGGTCGTGTCCCGGCGAGCTTCGGTCACGGACACGACGGGGACGCTACCGGCGCCCGCCACCCCCACATGCGCCATACTGACAAGCGGAGGGAGCGCCAAGCCCGCAGGGGTTGGCAGCGACCGAAGCGCCGTCAGCAGCGTCAGCTGCTGAGTGGTGGGACCGGGAGATCATCGCGTGGTCGATGAGGTGGTTGGCCGCCGGCCGACGGGCGCCGACCCGATCGAGCCGGTCCAGCTCATCGACGTGCGCGGCCGCCGCGTGGCCGTTGCCCAGGCCGGTGCCCCGGATGGCGCCCCGGCCTTCTGGTTCCACGCAACCCCCGGATCCCGGCTGGCGGCGCCGCCCGTGCGAGCCGCAGCCGAACAGTCCGGGGTGCGCCTGCTGTTGACCGACCGGCCCGGGTTCGGGCAGTCCGACCCACAGCGCAACCGCGACCTTTCGGGCTGGGCGGATGACGTCGCGGCCATCGCCGACCACCTGGGGGTTGAGCGATTCGCGGCAGTCGGATCGTCCGGCGGCGGGCCGCACGCCCTGGCCTGCGCTCACCGGCTCGAGGACCGCGTGACCGTCGTCGGGCTCCTCGGCACCCTGGGCCCGCTTCCCCCCGGACGCCTGCCGCGCTCGATGAAGGTCGGCAACCGTGTCCTGTTCGGCTTGGCACGTCGCTGGCCGGGGCTGTTCCGGATCGTGAACCGAATGCTGACCGCGCCGTTCATCGTGACGATCAACGACGATCAACGGGCGGAGCGCGTCATGACCCGGGTGCTGTCTCGGTTGTCGGAGGCTGAGAGGTCCCTCGTCGGAACGCCGGAGGCACGTTCGAACTTCGTCGCGATGCTGCGCGAGGCGATTCGGCAGGGCTCGGCTCCCATCACCGAGGAGCTGCTGATGCTCACGCGCCCGTGGGGGTTCGAGCCAGCGGGCGTGGCAGCACCGGTCCACCTGTGGCACGGGGTTGACGACGCGTCGGTGCCGGTTGCGGTCGCGCGTGATCTCGCGGAGACGATTCCCGGCTGCCGGACCCATTGGCTCGATGGGGGGCATGCGGCCTGGCTGCTGCACCTCGACGAGGTCATGGGGGCGCTGCGCAGCACCTGAGGCCGGTCAGAGGGGTGTGGTGAACCCGTTGATGAGCGGGCGCAGCTGCCGGATGAGCGCGTCCCAGACCCCGGTCGCGATCAGCAGCCCCACGATGGCCAACAGCCCGCCGCCAACGACCTGGATGGCACGGGCGCGGCGCTGGAGCCAGGCGAGCGTCCCCGCCATTCGGCGGAAAAGGAGACCGACAAGGATGAACGGCAGTCCGATGCCAAGCGCGAACACCATGCCAAGAAGGCCGCCACGCCCGGCCCCACCCGTCGTGGCCGACATCGTCAGGATGGCACCGAGTGCCGGTCCGACGCACGGCGTCCAGCCGACACCGAACACGAACCCGAACACGGGCGCCGACAACACTCCACCGGACGGCGCCTGCTTCGCGAAACGAAACTCGCGCATCAGGCGGCCGCTGGCCATGAGCACGCCCAGGGAGATGACGAGCAGACCCATGACCCACCGCGCAGCGGTGTTCTGCTGGAGGAAGAAGAAGGTGTCGGCGGCAAAGGCCCCCAGGAGCATGAACGGAATGCCGAACCCGACGACGAACAGCACCGACCCGATCAGCACTCGGCTGCGACCGGACGCCGTTGGCCGTTCGAGGTCTTCCCCCGACAGGCCCGTCATGTAGGACAGGTAACCCGGCACGAGCGGCAACACGCACGGGCTGGCGAAGGACACGACCCCGGCCGCGAACGCGACGGCGGCTGCCACGAGCACGTTGGCATCCAGCACCAGCCGCTGCACGTCCTCGGTGAACGTGGTCTCGGCGGCCAGCACGAGCATGTCGATCACGTGTGGGTCCTCACGTCATGTCCCAGTGAACCCGCCGAGCCCGTGAAAGAGTTCGTCACTCCTCCACGAGGCGCGTCGCGAGGACCACCAGCTCCATGGGGTCGAAGACTTCACCGAAGATCCGAACGGCGACGCGGCCCTGGCGGTCGAGCAGGATCGTCGAGGGGATCGACCGGGGCCCGATCCCACCGAACCGGGCGGCGTAGGCATTCGTCGGGTCGTGCAGCGACTCGTACGGGATCGCGAACTCCCGCTGGTGGGCGAGCGCGTTGGGGAGCGGGTCCTGGCCAATGTTGACCCCGAGGAACGCGACGTCGGCCCCGCTCAGCCGATCGAACGCGTCGTTGAGGATGGGCTGCTCGGACCGGCACGGGCCACACCACGAGGCCCAGAAGTTGAGGATCACGACCTGGCCCTCGAGGTCGGCGATCGAGCCTGAGGCGGTGTCGTCCTCGCTGACCAGCGGGAGGGCAGCGGCCGGCGCCGCGCCACGATCCGCCGCCTCGACGATGCACAGGCCCGGCCGAACGCTGGGCAGCCGCTCGCAGGTGGCGCTGGCGCCGGTCGAACAGCCGACACCGACAACGGCCGCAAGGAGCAGCGCAGAAACCAGATGTCGCACGTGACCTGCTGACAAGCGGCGAAGAGGGCTTACTGGAGGACAGGGGTGGCGAGGTCCTCGGGCTCGACGACCTCTTCCTGGTCCCGTTTCTCGCGTTGCTCCATGCGGTCGAGGCCGAACAGCGCCCCACCGAACAGCACGAGCGACACGAGCATCCAGATCATCGACGGAAAGCGAATCGCGCCCGGGTCCTTGAAGGCGTACATGACGTCGGGCTGGTCGGTCACGGCAACCTGGCGGGTCTCGCCGCCCGCGCCCACGAAGTTTGCGTGCGGCTGAAGCAGCGTCGCTGCGACCCGGACACCCTGGTCGTCGGTGACACGGATCTCGACGACCTCGACCGTGAAGAACGGCGAGGCGCGGGTCTCGCCCGGCTCCGGGGCACCGGCCGCCGCCGTCCACGCGGCGCGGCGCTGGCCGCCGAGGACGAGCGCACCGGACTCGGTGGGGGCGTACAGCTCGACCATGGTCTGCGACGCCTGCTCGATGTCGCCGCGGACGGCTGCCGGGCCGGGCGCCTCCAGGTCCTGCTCGGTCGCGTCGGGGTTGCCGATGTAGGTGGGGAGGTCACCGAAGTTGTCGATGCTGTTGGTCGCAGGGAACTCCAGCGCGCGCTCCGATCCGGGCTCCATGGGAAACCACTTGGCCGTGTAGGCATCCGCGGCCTGGCCAGGAAAGTTCTGCGGGCCGGTGGCGATCGGCGTGCCCGGCGCACCGAAGATCCAGAAGACGCCGAGCATCACGTTGAAGCCGCCCAGCGCGCTCAGGTAGATCAGCGCGCCCTTCTTGGCCCCGAAGTTGGACCACAGCAGCAGGTAGATGCTGCCCATGAAGAAGAGGATGCCGAGGGGCACGGCGAGCTTCGCGGCGATGTGGCTGCCGGGCAGGCCCTCGACGCCCTCCGTCGCCAGGACGAGGGCGTCGGTCAGCGCCGTGAGCAGGGTGGTCATGCGGGCCTCACTGCTGGATCGCTTCGAGGTAGCGGACGAGCTCGTCGATGTCGGCGTCGGAGAGCACCGCTCCCCAGGCCGGCATGGGTGCGCCGGTCGGGACGTTTCGACCGTTCACGATCGTGTGGCGGACCGCCGCTCGCGCCTGCGCGACCGACTCCGGGTCGTCCGCGTTGGCGCCGAAGCGAGCGAACACGTTGGTGAGGTCGGGGCCCACCCGGCCCATCGCGTCAAGACCGTGGCAGCGCGCGCAGTTGCCCTCGAACAGGCTTGCGCCGTCGAGGCCGGTGACGGCCTGCCCGGCCGCGTCGACTTCGCCGGTCTGGATCGACAGCAGGTAGGTGACGATCCACTCGACCTGCTGGTCGTTCATCGCGCCCTGGAAGGCCGAACCCCAGGCGGGCATCGGCGTGCCGGCCCGTCCCTGCTTGATCGTCTGGATCATGAAGTTGCGGAGCCGGCTGGCAGCGTCCGTGCCGTAGAGATCCAGCAGGCCGGTGTCCTCGTACCGGGCGACGATGTTGTTGAGCGGGGGCGCCGGCCACGGAGCGTCAACGTTTGGGTCCGGGTGCGGGGCGGTGCCGCCCTCGGCGTTGGGGCCATGGCACGTCGTGCAGTTGGCCGCGAACTGCTGCCGGCCGTGCTCGACGTCCTCGTCGTAGAAGAAGTCGCGCTTCTCGTTGATCCGCTCGTCCTCGATGAACCAGTACAGAGGCACGAAGATGGCCGCGAAGGTCGACAGTGCGACGCCCCAGGCCATCGCCCGCTCGAGGGCCGTGGTCTCCAGCTCCTTGTCGGAGTGGTAGGGCCGCATCGACAGCGGGATGTCGCCCTTGCGTCTCGGGCCGGTCCGACGCCCCGGCCCGACGACCACGTAGGCGACCGCGAACCCGGCGAGGGCAACCAGCAGGATCACCACGGCGATCGTGGCACCCGACGACCCGCCGCCGGTCTCGGCGGCCTCGGTCGCAAGGGTCAGGAGTCGGGTCACGTCGTTGCCTTGCTACAGGTCGACACAGTGCGGGCCCTCGGGCTCCTGTTGGAGCACGCGGGCGGTACGGGCCGGACCCGTCAGGATGGTGCCGGTGGAGACGACCAAGGTGCCGTTGTCGTCGACACGGCTCGGGAAACGGTCGAGGCCGCGGGGCGCCGGGCCGCTGTTCCATTCGCCCCACTTGTTGTACTTCGAACCATGGCACGGGCACTCGAACCACTGCGAGGACTGGCACCACGGCACCCGGCAGCCCAGGTGGACGCACTTCTGGTAGAGCGCCATCAGGCCGTTGGAACCGTCGATCTGGACGTGGTGCTCGCCGTAGGAGTCGACGGCCCCGGGCACGGACGGGTTCCAGGCCGTGACGTACATGCGCCCCGCCGGAAACTCCAGGGGCCGCCGCTCCGAGAGGATCCCCTCGAGGATGTCGGCGGCAGGTCCAACGGCGATGTCAGCGCCGAACGCACCCGAGACGTTGGGCCACAACTGGCCGATGGCGGCGACGGAGAACCCACCGAGACCGGCCGCGGTCATGCCAATCAGCGAGTAGCGCAGGAACGTGCGCCGCTCGACCTCGGGGATCCGCTGCTCGAGCCGGGCGCGCAGGCCTTCGGACATTCGTCGCCTCCTACAACTCGAAGAACAGGCCGTCGACCCACGGCCAGACCCAGTTGAAGCCGGGGCCGCGGAAAAACGAGCCGCCGAACACGAGGACGGTCCACAGGACCAGGAACCACGTCATCGCCAGCGTGGCGAACTTGCGGTTCTCCGGCTTGGCCGACGGGTTCTTGTCGAAGTAGGCCGTGGCGCCAAGGACGATCAGGCCGACGCCAGGGATGGTCACGCCGGCAATCATCGGATGGAAGTAGCGCAACAGCTCCTGCAACCCCAGGAAGTACCACGGCGCCTTCGACGGGTTCGGGGTCAGGTTCGGGTTGGCGAGCTCCCGGAAGGTGGCGTCGATGAAGTAGGACACGACCAGCACCACCACGCCCATGGCCAACAGCGCCACGAACTCGATGATCAACAGGTGTGGCCACGTGTAGACCTTGTCCTGCTGCTTGGTCTGGACCTGTTGGATCCCGTCAGGTGGGATCAGCGCCAGCAGTCGGTGGGTGTGCTTGGAGTCAGCAGGGACGCCGGGCTCCGTCGGACCCCCGTTGCCAAGCGAAGCGGCCACGCGCGCGGCACGCTCCTCAGGAGTCAGCCGCCCGCCGGTCGTCCCGGCCGTCGCCGTCGCGGAGGCCGTCCCGGCGAGGTCGCCACCGCCGGCACTCGCCTTGTGGGCCGCGAGCTTCTCGGCTGCTTCGCCAGCGTCCCGGGGACCCATCTGCCAGCCCTCGGACTGGCGAACCCGGCGCTGGGTGGCGGCCTTGGCCTTGGCACGCGCGATCCGCTCGGAGACGCCTTCGGCGACCAGGGCGTCGAAGACCGCCTGGTCCGGAGTGATCTCTTCACTCATGTCACAGTGGTCCTGAGATGCCGCCGTCCTTCCGGATCCGCCAGAAATGGACGGCCAGGAAGACCACGGTCACGAACGGGAGCATGAGCACGTGCAGGGTGTACCAGCGAAGGAGCGTGTTGGGTCCGATCTCGACGCCCCCGAGCAGCACGAACTGGACGCTCTTTCCGAAGACGGGCGTGAAGCCCATCATCTCGGTGCCGACGGTGACGGCCCAGATGGCCAGCTGGTCCCAGGGCAGCAGATAGCCGGTGAAGCTCAGCAGCAGCGTGAACATCAGCAGGAGCACGCCAACGACCCAGTTGAACTCCCGCGGCGGCTTGTAGGCGCCGTGATAGAAGACACGGGCCATGTGCAGGAACACGGTGAACACCATCAGGTGGGCACCCCACCGGTGCATGTTTCGCACCAGGTTCCCGAACGCGATCTCGGCCTGGAGGTTGCGCATGTCGAGATACGCGAGCTCGGTGCCGGCACCGGCCGTCGGCCGGTAGAAGAACATCAGGAAGATGCCGGTGATGGTCAGCAGGATGAACAGGAAGAACGACAGGCCGCCCAGGCAGTACGTGTAGGTCAGCTTGAGTCCGTGCCGCTTCACCTTCACGGGGTGCAGGTGGTACAGGACGTTGTTCATCGCGGCCAGGGCGCGGTCCCGGGACGTGTCGCGGTAGCCCTTGCGGTAGATCGAGCCGGGCCGGAAGATCGACTTCCAGACCACGTTGTCCTGGACGTTCTTCTTCGTCTCGTCCCAGGACGGAGGCTTCAGCTTCGGGAGCTTCGGTCTCGCCACGCGTTCGTCCTTGCGGTCGGCCCCACCGAGGTGAGGACGGCTCGTTGCTGGTCAGTCCTCGACCCGGCCGAGCCACAGGGCATCGGACGGGCAGCGTTCGACGCAGATCGCACAGCGCGTGCACTCGGCGTCGTCGATGATGAACACGGCGGCCGACTGCTCCGCCAGGGTCTTCACGTTTCCCTCGTCAGCGCCCTGGATGATGTCGGGCGACATCATGTAGATGCACTCCCACGGGCACACGTCCTCGCAGGCCCGGCACATGATGCACAGCTCGGCGGTCAGCCCGATGTGCCGCTTGGGCTTCACCCGCTCCTGGAGCCAGTTGGCGTCGACCTTCTGGACCGTGTAGTCGTCGAAGATGAGCGGGTGCTCGCCCTTGTCCGTCTTTCCCATGCCCGCCCCTAGTGGTAGCCACCGGCCTCGGGCCTGACCTCACCCGGTGCCAGTTGCTTGTCGGCGAGCATGTCCTGGATCTTCAGGGCAGCCCAGAACGTGACGGCGAACGCCACCAGGTGCTCGATGACGACGACCGTGTCGCGGACCACCAGGTACAGGTTGGTGGCCAGGTTGATCGTGTAGCCGTTGGGGGCCGTGTACGTGAACGAGTCCGGCAGGAGCGTGCCGCGAAGGACCTCGCTGGACGAGTCGACCCAGTAGATCCATGCGGACGGCAGGATCCCGTAGACCCACCAGAAAACGGCCAGGGCGGCCATGACGCCCATGCTGGCCGACACCCACTCGTGCCTGCCGTAGGTCCGCCGGGCGATCGCCAACGGCACGGCAACAAACCCGATGCCCCAGATCAGGAGGATGACGAGGCCCCACCAGCCCTGTCCTCGCCCTTGTGGATCGCCGAACTCCCACCACGCCTGGAAGGCATCCGGGATGGCCCCGAAGGCCTCCTTGATCTCTTCCCAGACCTGCTCGAACCAGGACAAGAAGGATTCCTCGTGGTTCGGCCCCGCTGGCGGGGCGTCGGTGGGCAGTCGGACCGCGCCCGCACGGGCCGCGCGGACGAGCAGCACCGGCCCGAAACGCGGGTTTCGGGTCGATGCCGCGCAGGCTATCAACGGCCCGGAAGGGCGGACAAACCTCCTCGTCGGGAGGATTCCGGGGCGGGTCCGCGAAGCCCGCGGCGCCCCCGTGGCCGGGGATGCGGGCCCTTGCCGATCAGGCGGTGACGCCCAGATGCGCTTCGATCAGGTCACGCAGCTGGCCCTCGGTCAGTGGACCGGAGTGCCGGTGGACGATCACGCCGGCGCCCGTGACGAACAGCGTCGTTGGCATCCCGAGGCCGCGTGCCTGCCGGAACAGCGAACCGTCGGGGTCCTCCACCAGCGGATAGGTCACCCCGGTCTCGGCGGCCAGGACCAGGGCGTCTTCGGCGCGGTCCTCCCGGTCGACGCCCACGAACGTGACGGCACCGTCGAGGTCGACCCAGACGGCTTCGAGGGCAGGCATCTCGTCGATGCAGAACTCACACCACGTGGCCCAGAAGTTGACGACCGCCGGGCGCCCGTCGGCCAGCTCGGCGATGGTGGTGGTCTCGTCGGAACCGAGGACCGCGACGCTGGTGGTGAGGGCCGCGTCCACCGACGCCGGCGACGCGCACGCGACGGCGACCAGCAACGCCATTGCGGGGGCCGCCAGTGTCCGCTGCGCGCGGTTCATGTTCATCCGAACGAGGCTCCGTTGGCGATCTGTTCCGCGGCGGCCTCCGAGGCCCGACGAATCGTCAAGACGTCGGCGTCGGTGAGCGCCGTGCAGGTGAAGATGACCTCCCAGCCGGAGGGTGCCAGGTACACGCCCTGGTCGAGCATCGCGTGGAACCACGTTCGGTGGCGATCGTGGTCGGCGGCGGCGACGCCGGCGCGGTCCATGGGGGCGACCGTGGTGAACAGCAGCCCCGCCAGCGTCTGCACACGGCGGGCAACGACGTCGACTCCGGCCCCCACCAACGGCTCGGCGAGGGCAGCCAGGACCTCGGCGGTGACCGTCCGGAGACGTGCGAAGGCCTCGTCGTCGAGCAGGTCCAGCTGGGCGATGCCCGCGGCGACGGCCACGGGGTTTCCCGACAGCGTCCCTGCCTGGTAGACGGGTCCGACGGGGGCAAGCTCGGACATCACGTCGGCTCGCCCTCCGAAGGCCGCGAGGGGGAAGCCGCCGCCGATCGCCTTGCCCAGCACCGTCAGGTCGGCGGCGACGTCGTAGCAGTGCTGGGCGCCGCCGCGCCCGACGCGGAAGCCGGAGATGACCTCGTCGAACACGAGCAGGCCTCCGGAGCGCGTCGCGGCGTCCCGCAGGTGGCCGAGGAACCCGGGTGCCGCGGGCACGAGGTTCATGTTGGCAGGGATCGGTTCGCAGATGATCGCGGCGAGGTCGTCGCCGTGCTCGTCGACGGCGGCGTCGAGGGCAGCCGGATCGTTCCATGGCAGCACGATGGTGTCGGCGGTGGCTCCCGCCGTGACGCCCGGCGAGCCCGGGATGCCGAGCGTCGCGACGCCCGAGCCGGCGGCGGCCAGCAGTCCATCGCTGTGCCCGTGGTAGTGGCCGTCGAACTTGACGATCTTCGATCGGCCCGTTGCACCTCGTGCCAGCCGGACGGCGGACATCGCGGCCTCCGTTCCCGAGCTGACGAGGCGCACCTGCTCGATGGAGGCGACCGCGTCGACGATCCGCTCGGCGAGGTCGGCCTCGCCCCGCGTCGGGGCCCCGAACGTCGACCCGCGTTCGATGGCGGCCCTGGCGGCGGCGACGACGGCCGGATGCGCGTGGCCGAGCGGCAGGGGCCCCCACGAGCCGACCAGGTCGATCAGCTCGTTGCCGTCCTCGTCCCATGCGTGCGCGCCGCTGGCATGGGCGAAGAACCGGGGCGTGCCACCCACGCTCCCGAACGCGCGTACCGGCGAGTTCACGCCACCCGGCACCACCGTTCGGGTGCGGGCGAACAGCTCGTCGGAAACGGGTGTGGTCGCCATTCGAGCGAGGCTATTGACAAGTGCGGCGAGCGCGGGGGCGCGAAACCACGGAAGCGAGCCGAGCGCCGTCTCCACAGGGCCCGAACCCACCCGAACCAGGGACGGCCGTCCGTGCACAGGGGGACTTTGCCTCCGGGGGGCGTGAGCGCGCCGGCCGTACCCTGCATGGCCGGGATACTGGGTGGAATCCCTCATGACGAGCAGTCGTCGGCGCCGCTTGGCGCGCGCCGGTACCTACGGCCTGTCCGGCACGGCCGCGCTCGTCGCCGCCGGGTTGGGCGGCGCCTCCTGGTACTACGCGAACCGGCTCGTCGAGCCGCCGGCAGACCTGTGGCCGCCGGCGCCCAAGCGCGAGGACCGCTGCAAGGTCCTCGAGCTCGGCGACGGGACCCTGACGCTGACTGGGCCGGGGGCCTCGCGGCCCGGCCGGTGGGGCCTGATCGGTCCCAACGGCTACGCCCAGGTTGGTCCCGTCGAGGTGAGCGAGGACCATCGAGAGACCGACTGGGTGGTCCGGGACACCAAGATCCTCCAGGGCATGTTCGCCCGTGACGACGCCGCCGTCCTCGACGGCTACGCGTGGCCCCGTGACCCGTCGGTCATGGGCCAGCCCGCGCACGATCTGACCTTCGACACGCCGCTGGGTCCGACGCCTGCCTGGTGGTTCCCGGCGACGCGCCCGTCCCGGCGACACGCCGTGGGGAACGCGACCTGGGCGATCTTCGTGCATGGCCGGTCAGCTCGACGCCACGAGGCGTTCCGGATCATCCCGACAATCACTCGCCTGGGGGTGGATTGCCTCACGATCGCCTACCGCAACGACCCGGACGCGCCCCGGTCCCCCGACGGGCGCTCGCACCTGGGGGACACCGAGTGGGAGGACCTCGACACCGCGATGGCGTGGGCGATCGACCGGGGTGCCCGGCGCCTGCTCCTGGTGGGGTTCTCGATGGGCGGAGCGATGGTGGTGAATGCGTTGCGCCTGTCGGAGCACGCCGACCGAGTGGCGGCGACGATCCTGGAGGCACCCGTGCTCGCCTGGGGGCCGGTGCTGCGCTGGGCGGCACGGGATCGGGGCCTTCCAGCGCCGGTGATCCCATTGATCCTGCCGACGACCATGGCGCTGACCCGGGCCCGGACCGGCATCGACTGGGAGCGGTTGCGGCACATCGACCGGCCGGAATCCTTCACGCGCCCCACGTTGCTGATCCACGGTGATGCCGACGAGACGGTGCCAGTCGAGCTCGCGCGGACGCTGGCGAAGCTGGCGCCGGACACCGTCGAGTTCGAGGAGTTCGCCGGCGCCGGTCACATCCGCAACTGGAACGCGGATTCCGTTCGCTACGAGGCGACGGTGCGCCGATTCATTGGCACCCACGTCGTGCGGTGACCGGTCAGGGTCGCACGCCCTCGAAGATGATGTTGTCTGACAGGCGCTGTGCCAGCATCAGCTCGTCCTGGCTGGTGACCGTCCAGGCAACCACGGCGGCGCCGCTCCGTCGGGCCCGGTCGACGGCCGGGTGTGGCAGCGCCGCCAGCTCGTAGGCGACGAAGTCGGGCCGGTTCCTGCGGTTCCACGCCATCCGCCGAAGCAGGGGCCGCAGCCACGTGGGCATCGGGACGCCCTCGAGCGTCCCCGCCGCCTGGCCCCGCAGCCAGCCCGGGCGGGTCCGGCGCAGCCACGTGATGGTCCGCGGGTTGAACGACGACACGCAGAACGGCCCGGCGTAGCTGTCGAGGACCGCCGCGGCGCGGCCTTCGAGCCGCCCGGTCCGGCGGCCGAAGTTCTTCAGCTCGACCATGACCGGCGTCCGACCGCCGACCACGTCAAGGGCGTCGGCGAGCGTCGGAACGCGATGGTCGCCGCCGCCCAGGCGCAGCTGAGCCAGCTCGGCCAGTGGCAGCTCCCCCGGCCGCAGCGGGGCCCCGGCCACGCGCTCGAGGGTCACGTCGTGGAGGACAACGGGATAGCCGTCGGCGGTGAGCTGGACGTCCAGCTCGACCCCGTAGTCGGCGTCGGCTGCCGCCGCGACTGCGGCCAGTGAGTTCTCCGGGATCCTGTGGTCGTGCAGGCCGCGGTGCGCGAACGGCACGTCGACCAGCCAGGCTGGCGAGCGTGCGGTCACGGGCGAGCGAGCAGCCCGGCCACGTGCTCGGCGGCGTACGTGATCACCAGGTCGGCACCCGCGCGCTTGATCGCGACATGGGCCTCCAGCGTGGCCGCGTCGAGGTCGAGGATCCCGCGCTCTGCCGCTGCCACCAGCATCGCGTGCTCGCCGGAGACGTGGTAGGCGGCCACGGGCAGCGGGTGGTCACGCGCAGCGTCGGCCACCACGTCGAGGTAGGGCAGGGCGGGCTTGACCATGATCACGTCGGCACCCTCGCGCACGTCCAGGTCGATCTCGCGGATGGCCTCGCGCCGGTTCGCCGGCGCCATCTGGTGCGACCGCCGGTCACCCGCCGCCATCTGGGACTCGGCGACGTCGCGGAACGGGCCATAGAAGGCGCTCGCATACTTGGCGGCGTATGCCACGATGGCGACGTCGCCGAACCCGGCGTCGTCAAGTCCGTTGCGGATGACCGCCACCTGGCCGTCCATCATGCCGCTTGGAGCGACGATGTCGATGCCGGCCTCGGCGTACGCCAGGGACTCGCGCAGGTAGCCGTAGATCGCCTCGTCGTTGAGGACCTGGCCGTCGTCATCGAGCGGGCCGCAGTGGCCGTGGTCGGTGTACTCGCACGAGCAGACGTCGGCCCACAGGACCACGTCGTCTCCCATGGCCTCGCGGATCGCGCGGGTCGCGGATGGCACCGGGCCCGCCGGATCCCAGCCGGAGGAGCCCACGGGGTCCTTGACGGACGGGATGCCGAACAGCAGGAACGATCGCACACCGCTGGCGGCCGCCCGCTTGGCCAGGTCGACGGCGCTGGCGACCCCGTGCTGGGACACGCCCGGCAGCGATGCGACCGGCTGGTGCCCCTCGAGGCCATCCTTGACGAAGATCGGAAGGACGAGGTCGGCTGGGTCCAGGCGGGTCTCGGTGAAGGCGTCCCGAAGTGCCGGCGTGCGACGCAGGCGCCGCAGGCGCACTGAGGGAAAGTCCGCTTCCTGGTGGTCCATGGGCGCCTGCCGACGGTGATCCGAGTGTACGAAGCGCGCCGTCGAAGTGGCCGGTCACCGTTGGTTCGGCTCCCATTCCCAGGGCTTGAGGGCGGCAACGGCTCCACCAAGCACGCCGATCCCCAACGCAAAGCCGAGCGCGTGCTGGACGGGGACGGGCTGCCCCGCGCGCGCAGCGTCGAGCGCAACGACCCGATCAATGCTGGCATCGGACGGCCACGGCGCTCCGGAGCGGCGCCGGGACGTCGGCGGCTCGACGACGTGCCCGACCAGCTCGATGATCGCCGCGATCAGTCCGTCGAGGTCATGACGCTCAGCCTGCGCCGCGACGGGGATCCCGGCCCCCTCGCACGCGTTGGTTGTCATCGGCCCGATCGAAACCGCCGCGGCGTGAGACGGGCGCCCGGCCAGCAGCCGCTCGAAGGCCCGGACCGTGGAAGCAGACGTGAACGCGACGAAGTCGATCGTCCCGTCGGCCAGGCCGTGGAGCACCTCGCGCGGCAGCCGCGTGGCGGTCCGGGTCCGGTAGGCGAGCACGTCGTCGACCTTCCAGCCCTTCGCCACCAGGGCAAGCGGGAGCTCCGATCCGGCGAGGTCACCGCGTGGCAACAACAGGCGCCCGGTCCCCCTCGGGAAGGCCTCGCCGAGCGCCCCGGCGGTGGACGAGTCCGGCACGACGTCGGGCCGCAGACCGAGTCGTTCCGACAGCCGGGCTGCCGTTGCCGGTCCGACGCAGCCCACCAGGACGTCGGCGAAGGCGCGGGCGTCAAGCCCTTCGGCGGCGAGGGCCTCCGAGACGGCGACGACGGCGTTGGACGACGTGAGGCAGGCCGCCTCGTACTCGTGCCGAGCCAACCCCTGGACGGCGCGACGAAGGCCGGCCACGTTCCCGGGGCCGATCTGGAGGACCGGCGCGGCCACCACGGAGGCACCGGCCGCCTCGAGACGATCGCCGAGCCCTCCGGCCTGGTGGCGCGCACGCAGGACCAGCACCGTCACGCCCGCCAGCGGGCGGCGCGGGTCGACCGGCCGGTCCGTCGTCACGATGTCCGTCTCCTGTTCCTCTCGGCGGGCACCCGTCAGCCGCGCCCCAGCCGCTCGACGAGGTCCCGGGCCTCGGCGGCCAGCGAGGCCGCCATGGTCGCGGCGACCAGCAGCGGGTCGCTGGCCGGACCCTCGTGCGACGCGCGGTGCAACCGCGTGCCGTGCTCGTCGGCAAGCATGCCAAGCAGCTCGAGACGAGGCGCACCCGAGGGCCCGACGAGGATCGAGGCGTGGGCACCGACTGGTGCGGTGCAGCCCCCACCCAGCTCGCGCAGAAGGTGCCGTTCGGCGCGGACACAGGTGTGGGTGTCGGCATCGTCGAGTGCGGCCAGGGCGGCCAGCGTGACCGGGTCGTCGTCACGGCACTCGATCGCGAGCGCGCCCTGCGCGGGCGCGTGGAGGCATTCGCCGTGCTCGAGCGGGGCCACCTTGAGCGGCAGGTCCGTCCACGCCAGGTCCGTGCCGCCGAGGCGCTGAAGTCCGGCGAGGGCGATCACGACGCCGTCCACCGCACGATCGGCGACCTTGCGCAGCCGCGTCTCGAGGTTGCCGCGGATGGGCTGGACGAGCAGGTCTCGACGTGCCCGGCCGATCTGGGCGCGTCGGCGGGCGCTGCTCGTGCCGATCGTCACCGTCCGGTCCCGGGGCAGGGTCGCGAGCCGATGCCCGTCACGGGTGACCAGGACATCCCGGGGGTCCGCACGCCGGGGGACGGCTGCGACGATCAACCCGGGAGCCGGATCGATCGGGAGGTCCTTGTGGGAGTGGACGACAAGGTCGCAGTCGCCCTCGAGCACGGCCGCGCGTGTCCGGTCGACGAACAGTCCCTTGGTGTCGAAGGCCTCGATGGCGCGATCCGGGTGTTCATCCCCGGTCGTCGCCATCGGCACGAGCTCGGCGGGCCGGTTCGTGAGTCCCCGGAGGGCGTCGGCGACCTGCTGGGCCTGGGCGCGTGCCAACGGCGATCGGCGGGTCGCGATCCGCCACGGTCGTGCTCCGGTTGCCACCTGTGGGCCCTCCGGCCGACCTTGCGTCACTCGTCGTCGAGCTCGAACAGCTCGCGCAGGGCGTTGGCGAGGTGCTCGGCGCCGCCATGCTCCGCCAGCTCCTTGAGCTTGATCGTCGGCCCGTGGAGGAACGTGTTGACGATGCCACGGCTGAGGGCTTCGACCGCCTCGCGTTGGCGGTCGTCCAGGTCGGCGAACCTCGCTGCCAACCGGTCCAGCTCGGCGCGTCGGACGTCCTCGGCCGAATCGCGAAGAGCGCGGATGGTCGGCTCGACCTCGCTGGCGCGCGTCCACGCTTCGAACGCGCTTGCCTCCTCGGCGACCAGGGCGCGGGCCTCGGCGATGACGTCAGCCGCCACCGTTCGTCCGACCGTGTCGCGAACGGCACGGATGTCGATGAGCTCGACGCCGTCGACGGCGGCGCACGTCGGATCGATGTTGCGGGGCACGGCCAGGTCGAGCAGGACGAGCGGTCCGGAGACGCGATCGTCGACGGCAGCCACGACATCGTCCACCGTGACGACGGGTTGGGCCGCGCCGGTCGTGCACACCACCAGGTCGGCGCGACGCAGCCCGTCGGACAGGTCGAAGACGACCTCACCGTCCGCGCGCGTCGCGATCCGGGCCGCCTTGTCGGGTGATCGATTCCACACGAGGACCTTGCCGACCCCATCGGCAGCCAGGCGGTCAACGGTGAGGGCGCCGATCTCGCCGGCGCCGACGATCAGGGCGGTGCGGCCCGCGGCCCAGCCTCCCTCGAGCTGGCGGGCCGCAACCTCGAGGCCGACGTCGACGATGGAGCTGGCACCACGGCCGATCTCGGTCTCGCGCCGAACCCGGCGGCTCGCCCTCAGCGCATGCTCGAAGAGGCGCAGCAGCACGCCCCGTGAGGCGCCCTGTTCCCGAGCGAGGTCGAGAGCGGCCCTGACCTGGGACGTGATCTGCTGCTCGCCGACGACCATCGACTCGAGTCCGGCGGCGACCGCAAACAGGTGCTCGGCCGCCCGGCCGTCCCACCAGGCGTAGGCCGGCCCTTCCAACGCATCGGCGGGCACGCCGGCGCGGTCGGCCATCCAGTGCTTGATCTCGTCGAGGCCATCGTGGAACCGCGACAGGTGGGCATAGACCTCGAGGCGGTTGCACGTCGACAGGACGTTGACCTCGAGCACGTGCTCGAGCTCGATCAGCGTCTGCAACGCCTTGCCCATCTCGTCGGCGGGAACGGCGCATCGCTCGAGGATGTCAAGCTCCGCTGAGGCGTGGTCGACGCCGAAGACGAGGAGGGACACGGGATGCCGGGCGCTTGTGGGTGTGCCCCAAGGGTACAGATCCGGCGCGTCCGGCCGGCGAGCGCCGAGTGGTTCCGGGTCATGCCCCCGTGGCGAGTCGACCCTTGCTGGCCTGCTCGTAGAAGCTGAGGATCTGGAGCTCGCTCGACACATCGACCTTGCGGACCGTGACGTGGGACGGCACGTCCAGGTGGGTCGGCGCGAAGTTGAGGACTGCCGTGACGCCAACCCCGACGAGGCGGTCGGCCACGTCCTGTGCGGCGTGCGCCGGCGTGGCCAGCACGGCAATCGTCACGTCCCGGTCCGCAACGACCGTCTCGAGGTCGGCCAGGTCCTCGATGACGAGGCCGCCGATGGTCGTGCCGACCTTGCGCGGATCCACGTCCAGCAGGGCCGTAACCACAAAACCCCGCCGGCTGAAGCCGTCATAGGTGACGAGCGCGCGGCCCAGGTTCCCGATCCCGACGATGACGAGGGGCCGCTCCCCGGCCAATCCCAGGACGGCGCTGATCTCGTCGGTGAGCGAGCCGACCGAGTAGCCGATCCCACGCGTGCCGGTCGTCTCGAGGAAGGACAGGTCCTTGCGCACGTTGGCCGACGTCACGCCCGATGCGGTTGCGAGCTCGTCGGAGGAGACCGTCGGTCGCCCGGCCTCGGCGGCGGTGATGAGCCCGCGCAGGTACAGCGGCAGGCGGGCAACGGTGGCGTCAGGAACAGGGCGCTTGGGCACGAGCTGGGCCAGGTCGGGAGGATTCTCAGGCTATGGAACCGACGGCGCGGTCACGAACCGGTTCGGCTCGTGCTGGCCAGGGCATCCGCGATCTCCCCGGGACGAACGACACCCTCGGCGACGACTCGTCCCGCGATCACGACCACCGGGACACGCAGGTTGTACTCGCGTTGCAGATGCGGGTCGGCGTCGATGTCGACGGTCACCACGTGGGATGCCTCCGCAGCGGCGAGCTGTTCCGCCGTTTCGCACAGCGTGCATCCCCGCCGCGTGTAGACGGTCACGGCGACCGGCGAGCCGGTCACGGCCTCGGGGTCCACGCCAGCGGCCGGGCGGGGCCGGCCGGCGCGGGCATCCGCGACGGCCGCGGAAGCCGTGGGCGCAACGGCACCGAGGAACCCGCCGAACATGATCATGACGCCGAAGCCCAGGCCGACGGCATGGCCGGTCGTGTCCCCGAGAAACGACAGAGCACCGCCGAGCGCGGCCACGACGACGCCGAGGGCGATCATCAGGTTCCCGCGAACCCTGCCGGCGAGGTCGATGCCCCGTCGGCCGGCAAAGACCCAGTCGGCGACCACGTCGACCCAGCCGACGAGGCCGTGGCGCGCGGTGTCCTCCAGGTTCGATCGAAGCCGGCTGCCGGCGGTGCGGCCGGGCCAGCGCCAGACCTGCTCGGCGCTCGAGGCGATCGCCCCGACGATGACGGCCACGGACCCGAACGAGCTGCCCGCCACCGCCAGCCCGCGAACCGACGGGCCGAGCAACTCCCGTCCCTCGGGCAGCCCGTCAGCTGGCAGAGCCGCCACCAGGCCAGCGGACAACACGACCGGAACTGCGACCAGCGTGAAGGTCCAGACCACGGCCGTCTCGAGGCGGACCAGGGTCCGCTGGCTGGCCGGCAGGTGTGCCAGCCCCCACGCCGTTCCGAGAACCAGGCTCGGGCCGTACAACGTCGGCTCGTCCACCGCGAAGCGGACGAGGACGAGGACGGAGACCAGCAGGACCGCGCCGACAACGCGGCTGGTCACCCGACGGCCAGCATTGGCCAGCGAGGAACCGTGCGCGAGCCACACCACGTTCAGGACGGCCCCAAACAGGTAGAAGACCCGAAAGAGCGGCGTGGACCAGCCGGCGATGGTCCCGACGGTGAGGGCAAGGGATGCGACGAAGAACATCGCGAGGGCGGCCGTCCAGCTGCTCATCGCGGCCGCGCTGGGTCCGCCATGCCGCGCCCGGCCCGCCAGTCGCAGGGCGAACGCGCCGCTGACCAGGCTGGCCGTCACCGCGGAGATGGTGGCGACCATCCCGTGCCTCCTGCCGTCCGAGAAGACAGTAGCCAGACGCGCCAACGGGGCGATCCGGGCCCAATTCGGGCGGTCGGAGGGCATCTACGCCATTTGGACGAGGGCAATCCAGCCCTCAAGCGGTCACTGGGGCATGCCGATGACCTGAATCAAGACAACAACGAGGCACGCAGCCTCCCGAAACGGCACCCCGGTCGAAAGGCCGGTCCGCAAAGCCCTTGGGCCTACACCGCACCAGCAGCGGCAGGGTCGCCAGGCTGCCGAAGGAGTTTGCCTCCTTCCGGGCCTTCCAGCAGGTCCCGGTGGCTGCGTCCAGCACGGACGGAGCCGCCATGCGCCGGACCACCCAGACGGGTCTTGTCACCCTCCTGGTCATCGCCATGCTGGCCCTGTTCGCCCCTGCCCAGGCACTCGCGGCCGACGCGGGCCTCGAGTCGGACTTCGTCGCCAAGGTCAACGCCGAGCGCAGCGCCCGCGGGCTCACCAAGCTCTCGGTCGCGTCGGACCTCGTCTCCGCCGCCCGGGCCCACAGCAAGCAGATGGCCGACGAGCACAACCTCTACCACAACCCCGAACTCGGTACCGACGTGGGCGGTTGGAAGAAGCTCGGCGAGAACGTGGGCAAGGGCCCCTCGGTGAGCTCCATCCACACGGCCTTCATGAACTCGTCGGGTCACAAGCGCAACATCCTCGACAGCGACTGGACCCAGGTCGGCATCGGGGTCGTCGTTGATTCGGCCGGGACGATCTGGGTGACCGAGATCTTCCGCCTCCCGAGCGGTGCGGCTCCCGCCCCGGAGCCGAAGCCCGAGCCCACCCCGGAGCCGAAGCCTGCCCCCGAACCCGAGCCGGAGCCTGAGCCCGCCCCCAAGCCGGCTCCCGCGCGCGACGCGACGCCAACCTCCAAGCCTGCGCCCGCCCCAGCGCCGGAGCCGGAAGCTGCCCCCCAGCCGGTCTCCGAGCTGACGATGCCGGCGCTCGCCGATGTCATGCTGGAAGTCATCGGCTGAGCCCGATCGGGCGGATCGCGAGCGGGGGGCCTGCGGGCTCCCCGTTCGCCGTTGCGACCCCGCGGGAGGACTAGCGTCGGCGGCATGGCCAACCCTCCCCTGCTCGCGTCGACTGGCCCGCTGTTTGGACGGCCGCTCGACTGGGCCATGGGGGTGATCGCGGAAGCCGGCTACGACGCCGTCGAGCTGATGGTGACGCAGGACCCGCGCACCCAGGACCCCGACCGGATCGTCAACGCCAGTGAGAAGGAGGGCATCCCGGTCACGACCGTCCACGGCCCCTTCCTGCTGCTCACACGCCGGGTCTTCAGCTCGGATCTCGTCGTCAAGGCCCGCCGGTCGATCACGCTCGCGTCCGAGGTCGGCGCCGACCTCATGATCGTCCACCCGCCCTACCGGTGGCAGCGGTCCTTCCACGAGTGGCTGCTGAAGGAAGGCGATGACGAGGCCGCCGAGGGCGGGACACGCATCGGGGTCGAGAACCTCTATCCGGTCAACGTGGGTGGCCGGCCGGTTCGCTTCCACCGCTACACCGAGCCCGACCACTTGTCGCCGTTCGCGCACACCGTCCTCGACACCAGCCACTTCGGCGTCGCTGGAGTCGACATCGTCGCGGCGTGGAAGGGACTGCAGTCCAACGCCGTCCACCTGCACGTCTCTGACAATCGCGGCCAGGGGCGTGACAGCCACGCCCCGATCGGCCACGGCGTTCTCCCCTTGGCACGGTTCCTGAGGACCATCGCGTCCGACGGGTTCGCCGGGTCCATGACCCTCGAGCTCGACTGCCGGCGCTACCTGGACGACCGGGCCGCGCTGGTCGGCTACCTCCGACAGGAACGGGCCAAGGCCATCGACCTGATGTCCGGCGCCTCCGCCGAGGAGGTCATGGGCCGACCCGACGTCGTGACGGCGCCGGCACCCAGCGAGGACGACGCCGACCAGCCGACCGTTGGGCGGTGACGGCCGTGCACGCCGCCGCGACCTCGGCCCGGGCCCAGCTGACTAGTCCGATCGGGCCACCCGAACATCACCCAGTTGTGCCAGCGACGGCGTGCCGAATCGTCCATACGGTTTTTTTGAAGCCT
>Ga0302046_10000594_pt1 | contig 35994 bp, 36 predicted proteins | sample RVTome_11_FD_200261 | JGI IMG/M metagenome (GOLD analysis project Ga0302046, IMG submission 200261) | Soil microbial communities from uranium-contaminated site in the Upper Colorado River Basin, Wyoming, United States - RVT147D111 (version 2) ...
ACCAGCGGAGGGGGCGCCGTGCTCAGGCGCGGGCTTGAGAACCCTAGGTGCACTCGGGCTCCCCTCCGCGACCGCAGAGGTCATCTTACGACACTTCCGCGGGTCGCTCTTAATACAAGGTGCGAGCGGAGCGAGCCTCGAAGGATGGCCCCCCGCAGCAAGCACACCCCCCGGCCCCACACATACCCTGAGCGCATGACGCGCCCGCGAGGCGCGCGTTTGCGGGCGGGCTTCGCTGGCGCCATATGCACGCGGGGCCTATCCTACCCGTCCTTCCTGGGCCCGCCGCCACGAGCCGGGGACCGCCTCCCGTGAAACGCGTAGCCTTCTGGGCGCTGATGGTGACGCTGATCGCCTATCAGCCGATCGCGACCGACACCTATCTGCCGGCGCTGCCGACGATCGCGCGCGTCTTCGCCACCGACGCGGCGATGGTGCAGTGGACGCTCTCGGCCTTCTTCCTCGGCACCGCCGCGGCGCAGCTCTTCTACGGGCCGCTCTCCGACCGCTTCGGGCGCAAGCCCGTGCTGCTCGCCGGCGTCGCGATCTTCCTCGCCGGCACCATCGCCTGCCTGCTCGCGCCGACCATCGAGACGCTGATCGTGGCGCGCTTCTTCCAGGCGGTCGGCTGCAGTGCCGCGCCGACCATCGCCCGCGCCACGGTGCGCGACGTCTTCGCCCGCGAGCACGCCGCCCGCGCGCTCGCCTATCTGGGGGCGGCGATGGGCATCATCCCGGCGCTGGCGCCGATCGTCGGCGGCGTGCTGCTGACCGCCTTCGACTGGCGGGCGATCTTCGTCCTGATGGCGGCGATCGCGGGGGTCACCATGCTGGGGCTCCTCGGCTTCTTCCACGAGACCAACACGCGGCCCGACCCGCACGCCCTCAACCTCAAGCGCATGGGCGCCAACTACCGCGAGATGCTGGGCGAGCGGGCCTTCATGGGCTTCGCGCTCACCGTCGCCTTCTCGATCGGCGGGCTGGTCATGTTCCTCTCCGGCTCGCCCCATGTGATCATCACCGGGCACGGCGTGGCGGCCGACGTCTACGGCTACTACTTCGCCGCCATCGTGCTGTCCTACACCGCCGGCACGCTCGCCGCCGGACGGCTCACGCTCAGGCTTGGCATCGAACGCATGGTGCTGATCGGCGCCGTGATCGGCGCGGCGGCGGGGCTGACCCAGGCCGGGCTCGCCTGGGCCGGCGAGCGCAGCCTGCTGGCGCTGCTCGTCCCGCAGGGCTTCTACATATTCTGCCTCGGCATCATCCTGCCGAACGCGCTCGCCGGCGCCATCGGGCCTTATCCGACCAAGGCGGGGGCGGCCTCGGCGCTGCTCGGCTTCCTGCAGCTCACGACGGCCGCCTGCGTGACCATCGCCATGGCCTACGCCGTCGGCTGGACCCAGCTCTCGATGAGCAGCGGTCTCGCGGCGATGTCGGTGCTGGCGCTCGGCTGCTTCTGGGCGCTCGCCTGGCGCGCCCGCGACCGCCGCGTCCTCGACCCCGCCGAGGCGCGCGCCACCGAGGCCGTCTACACGGTCGGCCGCCGGCCGGGGTAGGGCGCGCGCCAGCCGCGCCCAGCCTCACCGGGAACCCGGTGCGCACCGACTTCGGCGACCCGGACATCTTCGTCTATACCGACCGCCAGCGCGGCCGGCTGACCGACGACAACGGCGTGCCGATCCGCAAGGACTTCGAGCCCTTCGAGCCCTCGGTCCAGCGCAGCGACGCCTGGATCGAGACCCCGGTCGGCGAAGGCGAGCCGAACCACCCCTTGGCAGTCTACAAGACCAAGAAGCTGCTCAACCGGAACGGCTTCCACGACTTCAGGCCGGGCATCGAGCAGATGGGCGAGGCGAGCCCGCGCTTCCTCGCCGGCCTCAAGCGCTTCCAGGCCATGCACGACCTCAAGCCCGACGCCATGGCCTGGCCCGGCGGGCCGACGGTCCACATGCTGCTGCGAAAGGCCTTCGGCGAAGGCGACGGCCCGCCGCCCGCGGTCGAGTCGGGGCTCTTCAAGGACCGCTTCGGCAAGGATCCCAACAGGACGCTCTCCGGGCAGCCGATCTTTGGAGGGGAGGGTTCAGAGGGGGATGGCGCCGAGCTGGTCCCCGCAAAATTCAAGATCCCCAGGCGGCCGAAAGTGCGACCAAAGCCATCACCCAAGCCGCGGCCACGTTCGGAAGGCGATGGCGGTGGTGATAGGAAGCCGCCAGCCGGTTCAGCGCCACCAGGCGAACGAGGTCGGCCGCGGCCAGAACGCGAGCCGCCGCGAAAAAAGAAGCGACACGAGCACGAAACACGCGAATCGCCTCATCCGGAAGAAGAGCACCCGGTGGTGGTCGACAGGCCGGCCTTCATATACCGGTATCCCGACGGCCGGCTTTATGCGTCTATTCGCCCCAATGGCGACATTGGCACGAGTAGCAAGCGGGGCAGTGCGCACTTCCAACGATTGCACACAAACGTCATGATCAAGAGCTTGAACAACTCGAGCCGAAGGACATACCCGTTGTTGGAGGATAATCGAAGTTTCGAACAGCGCAGGGTCGCCGGAGAGGAGGTTTATGTTCGCGGAGAGGTCCTCAACAAGCACGGCGAGCCAATCGCCTATACGATCCTGATCGATCCCGACTCGGGTCAACCGCTTCGCGCTCCAGTCGGCAAGGATATCTACCTGAACATGGACCAAATAAAGAAGCTGGGCCTAACCCTCTGGCACAATCCCCACAGGCGATCAATGTAGTGGCGGTAACTATATCGCGCATAAATTGACACATGCCGGCGTGACCAGCACAATTTGCAACGACGCTTGAGACACGATCACGAGGGCAGAGAATTGTCGCGACTTCTTCGGTTACTCCCTGTCGTTTTGATCCTGATCGTTGCCGGGCCCGTCGCGGCGACGGCCGATCCAATCGACGACGCCGTAAAGGCGAGGAAAACGGGCAATTACACACGCGCTTACCGCATTCTGCGCCCGCTCGCGGAAAAGGGCGATCCGCGGGCTCAGCACGAGCTCGGGTATGCATACGAATTCGGCGAAACGCCAAGCAAGGCGCACAGAATCGACCGGCTGAAGCTGGCCCGCAAGTGGTACGAACGGTCGGCCGCCCAGAACTACACGCCCGGCAAGCGGGCGCTTGGCTCTTACCTGGTGGGCCATGGGATCGACGCCATGCAGGGGTACCGTATCCTGCTTGCACTGGCGGAAGCCGGCGATGCAGAGTCACAAGCGCTTCTTGGCTATCAAATGGCCGAGCGGGCCAAGATTGAACTTCCCGAGCGGTTTCGTATTCCAGGGACCGCCGCCGAAGGTCTTGCGTGGCTGTGGAAGGCGGTCGACCAGAAAAGCCAGACCGCAGCGTTCTACTTGCAGCAATTCCACATGCAGTACGGCAGCCATGCCAAAGCGTATTTCTGGAAACTCATATTGGATGGTTTGAGCGAACAGCGGATGCCAATGGGGCAACCGCCGGTGACAGACGGGTTCACGAAAAAACAACGCGCCGATATCGAGCGTCGCGCCGCGGCGTGGCTCACGGCGCGCGGGCTAAAGCCGATGCACCGTGTCAAGACCAAGTAGCAACGTGCCTAATATTGAGAGGCCGTCAATACGGACTTGACAGGCGCGCCGGTGGGCGGGGACTTCGAGCCCTTCGAGCCTGCGGTGCAGCGCAGCGACATCCGGCTCGAAAGCCCGGTCGGCGCTGCTGAGGCGAACCACCCGCTGACGGTCCTCAACACCAAGAAGCTGCTGAACCAGGCGGGCTTCCACGCGTTCGCGCCCGGCATCGAGGGGTAAGTCGAAATGGGGGGCGAGGCGAGCCCGCGCTTCCTCGCCGACCGCCGGTGCTTCCAGGCGGCCCACGACCTTAAACCCGACGCCGCGGCGCAGCCGGGCGGGCCCACCGTCCACATGCTGACCCGCAAGGTCTTCGGCACCGCCGACGGACCGCCGCCGACTTCTTGTAAGCGCTAGCGCTCGTTAGTTCAGCTTGCCCGGCAGCTCCTTCAGCGCCTCGTCGACGAGGCGGGCGGCTTGCGCCTCGTCGAGCTTCTCGGCGAGGATCCGGCGGGTCGCGGCGACGGCGAGGTCGACCGCCTGGGCGCGCACCTGCGCCTCGGCCTGCGCCTCGGCCTGGGCGATGCGGTCGAGCGCCTGTTGCTCGCGCCGCTTGACCGAGGCGGCCAGATCCTCCGCCGCCTTCTCGCGCAGGCGCCTGGCCTCGTCGCGGGCATGGGCGAGCATGGCCTCGGCCTCCTTGACGGCGTCGCGCTCCTTGCGCTGGTATTCGGCGAGCAGCTTCTGCGCCTCCTCGCGCAGCCGCTGGGCCTCGTCGATCTCGGTCTTGATGCGCGCGGCGCGGGCGTCGAGCGCCGCCATCATCGGCTTCGTCGCCTTCCACAGCATGAACAGCACGAAGATGACGAAGGCGACCGCGACCCAGAACTCGGCGCTTTGAAGGAGATGGTTCATGGCGTCGTCGCTCCCCTCGGCCCCGCGCGCCCGCTAGCCGAGATCCTTGGCGGCGCGCGTGACCGCGCCCTCGGCATCCGCCATGGTGACGTCCAGGCCGGTCAGCTTTGCCGCCGCCGACTGGGCGATCTCCGCGGCGAACTCGCCGACGCCCTCGAGCGCGGATGTGCGCGCCTCGGCGATGCGGCGCTCGGCCGCCTCGATCTCGCCGGCGAGGCGCTGGCCGAGCTTTTCGTGCTCGGCCGCCGCCTCGGAAGCGGCGAGCTCGTTCGCCTCGCGCAGCACGACCTGGGCCGAGGCGCGGCCCTTGGCGGAGAGCCTCTCGTACTCCGCCAGCACCGCCTCGGCCTCGTTGCGCACTTCCTGGGCCTTGGAGACGTCGCGGTCGATGCGCTCGCGCCGGTCCTCCAGCACCCGCCCGATCTTCGGCAGCGCGACGCGCCAGGCGATCAGGAAGAAGAGGATGAAGGTGAGCGCGAGCCAGAAGAGCTGCGAGGCGAAGCTCTCCGGGTTGAGCTGGGGCATGCCGCCGCCGCCCCCGCTTTTCTCGGCCGCGGCGGCGAGCGCGGCCGGAAGCAGGGTCCCGCAGGCCCCTGCCATCAGCCCAGCTGTGCGACGCATCGTCATCATGCTCTTTCGCTGCACCGGCGCGGGCGCGCCGGGCCCGCTCAGAATACGAAGAGCAGCAGCAGCGCGATGATCAGCGCGAAGAGCGCCAGCGCCTCGACCAGCGCGAAGCCCAGCATGGTCATTGTGAACATGTCGGTCTCGCGCCGCGCGGCGGGGTTGCGGGCGACCGCCTGGATATAGGCGGAGAAGATGCTGCCGATGCCGATGCCCGAGCCGATCACGCCGAGCACGGCGATGCCGGCGCCGAGGAGTTTGACTGCACTAGCGTCCATGGATCTGTCTTCCTTCTCGCTCTTTCAATCTGGTCGTTGGTCTCGGCCGCGGCCAGCGACTGCGGCAATTCGTCCGCTCAGTGGAGGTGGAGCGCGTCGTTGATGTAGAGGCAGGTCAGGATCGCGAAGACGTAGGCCTGCAGGAAGGCGATCACGATCTCCAGGCCGGTCAGCGCCACCATGAGGGCGAGCGGCAGCAAGCCGCCGACGCCGAAGGTGATCGCGCCCAGGCCGAAGACGAAGCCGCCGATGACCTTCAAAAGCGTGTGCCCCGCCAGCATGTTGGCGAAGAGCCGCACCGAGAGGCTGATCGGCCGCGAGAGATAGGAGATGATCTCGATCGGGATCAGGAGCGGCCACATCGCCACCGGCACGCCGGGCGGCACGAAGAAGCTGAAGAAATGCATCTTGTGCTTCACCAGGCCCAGGATGGTCACGCCGATGAAGACCGCCGCCGCCATCGCGAAGGTGACGATGATGTGGCTGGTGAAGGTGAAGGAATAGGGGACCATGCCGAGCAGGTTGCCCAGCAGCACGAACATGAAGAGCGTGAAGACGAAGGGGAAGTAGCGCCGGCCCTCCGCGCCCACGGTGTCGCCGAGGAGCCCGGCGACGAACTCGTAGGACATCTCCGCGATCGACTGGAGACGGCCCGGCACCACGCTGCCGCGGCCCATGCCGAAGACCAGCAGCCCCGAGCCCAGCACCAGCGCCGCCACCATCGCCGCCGAGGAGTTGGTGAAGGAGATGTCCAGGCCGCCGACCTGGATCGGCACGATCGCCTTGATCTCGAATTGCTCGAGTGGGCTCGCCATGCTGCGTCGTCCTTGAACCCCGATTTCGACCGGACCCCGTTCGTCCGGTTCCTGCGCTGGTGTCCCGATTCTGAAACCCGGTGCGTCGGGCTTCACAATCGGGACACCGGATGTATGACTCCAGTGTGATTCAGCCTTTGAGGTTCACCGCCTCAAATGTGACGAACATCAAAACCACCCTAGTCGTCCTTCCCCGTCTTGGCGTCCGTTTCCCGCGTCGCGTCCGTCCCGTCCGCCTTCTCGCGCGCCTGGCGGTAGCCGACCGCGCCGCCCTGGCCGCTCGCCGTGCGGAATACGTTGAACGTACCCGCGGCGGCGCCGAGGAGGACGAACAGGATCAGCATCGCCGGCGAGCTGCCCATCCACCAATCGAGCAGCAAGCCGATGCCGACACCGACCACCACGCCTGCGACGAAATCGACGCCCAGGCGAAGCGCCAGGCCAACCCCCGACATGTCCTGCGCCCGCCGCCCCCCGGTCTTGCCTGCCCGCCGCTCCTGACGATCGCGGGCCTCGCGCAGCTTTGCGTCGAGGTCGCGGAAGGCGGGCGGCGGTTTCTCTTCAGACATTGACCGGGATTTCGACCGGCGCGAAAGGGACACGGGCCGTCCGCCGGGTCGCCCCGGCCTCAGGCCGCGCGAACGATATGGCCTCGGGGGAGGGGTGTCAAGGCTGCGCGCCCAGGTTAACTCTTTGATTTCGTTACAGGAAAATGACTGCGACAATCGGGCCGCCGCATTGCGTCCGAGCGCCGGCGCGCCCAGGTCATTTTCGACTTTCGTCGAATCGGTGCCGGCCCTCATGAGCCGGTCGAATGGCCCCCACCCGGCCGCCAGTGAGCATACTGTCCCAATTGAAGTCAGGGGGCGGCCGGGTGGGGGAGCGGGCCGGTTCCGCGAAAATCGAAAAGTGCTTTACGCGACGGTGCGCAGGCGCTCGGCTTCCTGCAGGTCGACCGAGACGAGCTGCGAGACGCCCTTCTCGCCCATGGTTACGCCGAAGAGGCGGTTCACCCGCGCCATGGTCATGCGGTGGTGGGTGATCAGCAGGAAGCGCGTCTTGGTCTCGGTGGTGATCTTGTCGAGCAGGCTGCAGAAGCGGTCGACATTGGCGTCGTCGAGCGGGGCGTCGACCTCGTCGAGCACGCAGATCGGCGCCGGGTTGGTCATGAAGACGGCGAAGAGCAGCGACAGCGCGGTCAGCGCCTGCTCGCCGCCGGAGAGCAGCGACATCGCCTGCAGGCGCTTGCCCGGCGGGCTCGCCATGATCTCCAGGCCCGCCTCCAGCGGGTCGTCCGATTCGATCAGCTTCAAATACGCCTGGCCGCCGCCGAACAGGCTCACGAAGATCTCGCGGAAGTGCTCGTCGACCTTCTCGAAGGAGGCGAGCAGGCGCTGGCGGCCCTCGCGGTTGAGCTCGTTGATCGCCTGGCGGAAGCGCGCGATGGCGCCCAGCAGGTCCTCGCGCTCGGTCTCCATCGTCGATATCTGCTCGCCGAGCTCTTCGGATTCGCGCTCGGCGCGCAGGTTGACCGGCCCCATGTTGTCGCGCTCGCGGGTCAGGCGCTCGAGCTTGGCGTCGACGTCGTCGAGCGCGGGCAGCTCGGCGCCCTCGCCGAGGTTGGCCGCCGCCAGCGCCTGCTCCGGCGCGCAGCCGAGGCGCTCGCGGATGCGCTCGGTGACCGCCTCGATCGCCTGATCGGCCTGCGCCACCGCGCCCTCGGAGCGGCCGCGCTCCTCGCGGGTGTCGGCGAGCGCATGCTCGGCTGCGCGCAGCGCGCCCTCGACCTCGGCCAGCTTCGCCTCGGCCGCCTCCAGCGTCCGCGCCGCCTCGCCGCGCTTGGCCTCGGCGGCCTCGATGCCGTTGAGCAGGCCGGTGCGCAGCTTCTGGATCTCGACGGGCCGGCCGGCCAGGCGCTCCAGCGCGGTCTTGGCCGCGTTCCGGCGTTCGCCCAGCAGCTTCGACTGGCGGGCGCCGTTCTCGATGCGCGCTTCCCAGATGCGGCGCTCGTCGGCGATGGCGGTGCGGCGGCGCTCGCGCGCCTCGGCCTCGCCGCGCAGCCGGTCGCGGGTCTGGCGCAGCTCGTCGAGGGCGTTGCGCTGCTCCTGGACCTGGGCGCGCTTGGCCTCGAGCTCGGCCTTGGCGTCCTCGCCCGAGCGGGCGATCTGCAGCGCCGCCTCGGCGGTGGCGAGCTCGGCGTCGACCTCGGCCAGGTCGGCGGCGACGCTGGCCGCGGCCTCCTCCAGCGCGCGGGCGCGGGTGGTGCGCTCGGCCGCCTCCTTCGCCGCCCGGGCCTGGGCCTCGCGCGCCTTGCTGAGCGCGGCCATGCGGGTGCGCAGCGCCTCGCGCGCGGCGCGCTCGGCGGCGTCGGTCTCCGCGGCCTTGGCCTTGGCCCGGTCCGCCGCCGCGCGCGCCGCCGCCGCGGTGGTCTCGGCGTCGGGCAGGATGACCGCGATCTCGGCCATGCGGTTGGCCTGGCGCAGCCGGGCCTCGGCCGGGCTGCCGGCCTCGGCCAGCGCCACGAAGCCGTCCCAGCGCCAGAGGTCGCCGGCGCGGCTGACCAGGCGTTGGCCCTGCGCCAGCTTGGGCGCGAGGAGCCGGCCCTCGGCCAGGTTCGCCGCCACGCCGATCTGCGAGAGCCGGCGGAGCAGCGGCTTGGGCGCGTTGACGTGGTCGGCGAGCGGCGCCGCGCCGCCGGGCAGCGGCGGGCCGTCCACGCCGGCATCGCCGTCATCGCCGACTGGGGCGATCCAGTAGATCGACTGGTTCTCGTCGAGCGAGGCCCGCAGGTCGTCGCCGAGGGCGGCGCTGAGGGCGGCCTCGAAGCCCGGCTCGGTGCGGATCTTGTCGACCACCGCATCGGGCAGGTCGTCGGCCTCGGACTTGAGCGCCTCCAGGCCGCGCGCCTCGGCGCGCAGCGAGGCCAGAGCCTCGTCGGCCTTGATGACGGCGCCACGGATCTCGGCCTCGCGGGCGCGCGCCACGGTGCTCGCCGCCTCGGCCGCCTCGGCCTCGGCGCGCGCGGTTTCGAGCGCCTCGTCGGCCTCGCGCGCGGCCTCGTCTCCCGCATCGGCGTCGGGCCCGGCGGTGCCGGCCAGCGCCGCGCGCTCGGCCTCGATCGAGCGGGCGCGCTCGCGCAGGCGGGCCTGGCGCGCCCGCAGCGTCTCCAGGCGCTCGTCGATCCCCGAGCGGTGCGCCTCGGCCTCGGCGGTCGCCTGGGTCAGGCGGGTGAGCTCGGCCTCGACGATTTCGAGGGCCGCCTCGGACTCGGCGACGGCGCGCGCCGCCTCCGACCGGGCGCCGCTGTCGACCTCGCTGGTTTCGGCGAGCCCCTCGGCTTCGGTCTCGATGCGCGCGAGCGCGGCGGCGGCGTCCTCGCTCATCGACTGCTCGCGCTTGAGGTCCTCCTCGATCTGCTGCAGGCGCGTCTGGTATTCCGCGCGCGCCTCGGCGAGCTGCTCCTCCTCCTTGTCGAGGGTGTCGCGGGCGATCGCCAGGCGCTGCAGCTCGGCCGCCGCCTCGGCCTCGGCCAGGCGCAGCGCCGGCAGCGCCTCGGAGGCCTCGGCCTGGTCGCCGGTGCCGGCGGAGACAGCCAGGGCGAGCTCGCTCACCTTGGCCTCGGCGTCGCGCAGGCGGCCGCGGGCGCTCTCCAGGTCGTCGGCGGCCTCGCGCCAGCGCAGATGCAGCTGGATCGCCTCGCAGGCGCGGATCTGCTCGCCGATGTTCCGGTACCGCGTGGCCTGGCGCGCCTGGCGCTTCAGGCCCTGCATCTGTCCGGCCAGCGCGCCGATCACGTCGTCGAGCCGGGCCAGGTTGTTCTCCGCGCCGTTGAGGCGCAGCTCGGCCTCGTGGCGGCGCGAATGCAGGCCGGTGATCCCGGCGGCCTCTTCCAGCAGCATGCGGCGCTGGGCGGGCTTGGCGTTGATCAGCGCGCCGACCTTGCCCTGGCTCACGATCGCGGTGGAGCGCGCGCCGGTGGAGAGGTCGGCGAAGAGGAGCTGGACGTCGCGCGCGCGCACGTCCTGGCCGTTGATCTTGTAGTTCGAGCCCTCGCCGCGCTCGATGCGGCGCACCACCTCGACCTCGTCGAGCTCGTTCCACTGCGCCGGCAGCTTGTGGTCGTTGTTGGTGAGCGAGATCACCACCTCGGCGATGTTGCGCGCCGGCCGGCCGTCGGTGCCGTTGAAGATAACGTCGTCCATCTCGCCGCCGCGCATCTGCTTGGCCGAGGCCTCGCCCATGGCCCAGCGCAGCGCTTCAAGCAGGTTGGACTTGCCGCAGCCGTTGGGGCCGACCACGCCGGTCAGCCCCGCCTCGATGATGAGCTCGGTCGATTCGACGAAGGACTTGAATCCGGACAGGCGGACTTTGGTGAACTGGACCAATGCGGCCGGTTTCCCTCGTTGCTACTTGGCGCCGCTCAGCTCGGCCTTGGTCATCGGCTTCATGAGCTTGTCGAATTCCTCGAAGGGCTGGGCGCCGATCAGCCGCTTGCCGTTGATCACGAAGGTCGGCGTCGACTGGATCTTGTACTTGGCGTCGAGCTCGTCGCGCATGCGGCCGAGGCCGCGGTAGAGCTCCTTGCTGTCCATGCACGACTTGAACTGCGCGTCGTTCATGCCGACGAGGCGGCCGATCGGCTTCAACTGCGCGAAGAGCTCCTCGGCGTTGTTCGCGCGGGACCATTTCGCCTGGTTGCGGTACAAGAGCTCGATCATCGCGAAATGCCGGTCGTCGGGCACGCAGCGCGCCAGCATGGTGGCGAACTGGGCGCGCACCCCGCCGAAGACGGCATGGAAGACGATCTTCGCCTTGCCGGTGTCGATGTATTCCTTCTTGATCGTCGGCCAGGCGCCGCTGTGGAACGACTGGCAGTGCGGACAGGTCAGCGATTCGAAGGCGAGGATGGTGATCGGCGCGTCCTTCTTGCCCAGCACCTTGTCCGCGAGGGCGACCTTGAGCGTGACCAGCCCCACCATCGGGCCGTCGGACTTGGTTTCGGCCGTCTTCCTGGCCTCGCCGTCCTTCTTGGTCTCGCCGTCCTTCTTGTCGCCGTCCTTGTTCTCGGCGAGCTTGTTCTCGGCGAATTGGCGCGGGGCGGAGGGGGCGGCGCGGGCGTCGTTCGCGGAGAGCGGCGCCGACGGCTGTGCGGCCGGCGCGGGCAAGGCCGCAAAGCCGAGCAGCGACACGGTCAGCGCGGAACCAGTCAACAAGACCTTGAGCAAGTTGTCCTCCTCGCCCCAACATCTGGGGTCAGTATAGGGTTTGGGTTGGAACTCCACAAGCGGACCGCGACGCGCGGAACCGTAAAAAATCGGCGTTACGTCAGCGCGCCGCCATCATCGCGCGGCTCAACAGCGCGCCGCCGTCATCGCGACGAGGGCTCCCGGCCGCGCGCCAGGACATGACCGCCCAGCGAGATCAGCGCCTCGCGCAGGGCCTCGTTCTCGATGCCGGCCGCGCGCTCGGCGGCGGTCTTCAGCGCCGCGGCGTCGGGGGCGGGCGGCGGCGCGGGCTTGGCGTCGCGTCGGGCCGGCAGGGGGCCGCGCACCATCGCCAGGCGCTTGACCGCGCGGTAGCCGAAATAGCCGTTGATGCGCTCGACGATCACGGGCTCGAGATGCTGCAGCTCGATCGCCAGCGGCCCGTCGACGCGCACCTTCAGCGTGCCGGGCCCACCGTCGCGCGGCGCGCTGAGGCGCTCGGGACAGCTGCAGCCGGCGAGCGTGGCGCCGACGATCTCCGGCCACTCGGCGACGATGCGTCCGCTCGCCAGGCCGCGCCGCTTCAGCGCCGCGCGCGCCGCCTTGGAGATCGGGGCGGCGAGCGCGCGCATGCCGTTGGCCCGCTCTCCAAGGCGGCGTTCGTCCGGCTTGCCGGCCTTCGCGGCCGTTCCCGTGGCCGGCGTCCGTGGCGGTCGGTCTGGCATCCCGGGGAGGCTCGCTCGCTGTGGCCGCGCCGCGCGTCACGGCGTATGGTGGAGGATCGCGTTCTCGGCGAGAATAGTGGCTAAATTGTGTTTCCACCAGAAACCTCCCGCACCCCTGACGACACCGTGATCGCGGCCGACGCGGCCGTGATCGTCGCCGCCGACGGCGCGCCGGGCCCGGCCGCGCGCCTGCTCGCCTGGTACGACGCCCACGCCCGCGCGCTGCCCTGGCGGGCGCGGCCGGGCGGGCGCGCCGATCCCTACGCGGTGTGGCTGAGCGAGGTCATGCTGCAGCAGACCACGGTCGCCGCGGTGAAGCCCTACTACGAAACCTTCCTCCGGCGCTGGCCGACCGTGCAGGCGCTCGCCGCGGCACCGCTCGGCGAGGTGCTGACGGCCTGGGCCGGGCTCGGCTACTACGCGCGGGCGCGCAACCTCCACGCCTGCGCGCGCGCCGTCGCCGCCGGGCCGGGGGGCCGCTTTCCCGGGACCGCCGCCGCGCTCAAGCGCCTGCCGGGGATCGGCGACTACACCGCCGCGGCGATCGCGGCGATCGCCTTCGGCGAGCCCGCGGCGGTGGTCGACGCCAACGTCGAGCGCGTGATGGCGCGGCGCTACGCCGTCGAGGAACCGCTGCCCGGCGCCAAGCCGCGCCTGCGTCAGTTGGCCGGCGATCTGACCCCGTCCGTTCGGCCGGGCGACTACGCCCAGGCGGTGATGGATCTGGGGGCGACGGTCTGCACGGTGCGCCGGCCGCGCTGCGGTGTCTGTCCCTGGTCGGACGGTTGCGCCGGGCGGGCGGCGGGGATCGCCGGGACGCTGCCCCGCCGCGCGCCCAGGAAGGCGCGGCCGACCCGGCATGGCGCCGCCTTCTGGATCGACGACGGCGCCGGCGCGGTGCTGCTGCGCCGCCGGCCCGAGCGCGGCCTCCTGGGCGGCATGATGGAGCTGCCCTCGACCGAGTGGGGCGATACGCCGCCGGGCTTCGCCGCGGCGCGCGCGGCGGCGCCTTTCAATGCGGCGGTCGAGGCGCTTCCCGGACTGGTGCGCCATACCTTCACGCATTTCCACCTGGAGCTTTCAGTGCTGGCCGGCCGCGTTGACGGGATAAATCCCAATATCGCTGGGGAGCCGGGCATCTGGGTCGCCGTGGAGCGCCTCGGCGAGCAGGCCTTGCCCTCGCTCATGCGCAAGGTCGCGGCCCATGCCTTGCGGCACCTGGCTGGGTAGCACGGGAGATCGCGGAAAACCGGCGGAATTGCTGGGCTTTATCTTGACCGGCCGGGCCGAACCCGTTCATCCGGGGTTCATGCGCCGATCCCTATAACCGGGTCCATGAGATACGCACTCGCCATATTCGTCGCGGCGTTCCTGGCCGTGGGCGGCGCCGAGCCGACGCTGGCGCAGGGCCATAACTGCGCCCGCCAGGCGCTGGCCAAGGGCCGCATCGTGCCGCTGGGCTCGATCCTGCGCCGCGTGCGTTACCGCATCCAGGGCCGGATGGTCGGGGTGCGCCTCCTCGGCTGTCCCCGGGGGCCCTTCATCTACCGCATCCGCATGCTGACCTTCGGCGGCCGCGTCGCCGTCGTCACCGCCGACGCGCGCTCGGGCAGAATACTTGGAGTCCGCGGCGGCGCCCCGGTATATAGGGAGGGCCCCCGCCTCGAGCGGAGGCGGAATTTCCGCCGCCGCAACCAGCGGCTCTGGTACCGTAGGAGGCGCTGATGCGTGTCCTGATTGCCGAGGACGATCCCGATCTCGCCCGCCAGCTCGCCAAGGCGCTGAGCGAGGCCGGCTACACGGTCGATCACGCGCCCGACGGCGAGGAAGCGCATTTCCTCGGCGACACCGAGCCCTACGACGCCATCGTGCTCGACCTGGGCCTGCCGGTGGTCGACGGGGTGACGGTGCTGCGCCGCTGGCGCGAGGCGGCGCGCGACACGCCGGTCCTCATCCTCACCGCGCGCGACCAGTGGAGCGAGAAGGTCGCGGGCTTCGACGCCGGCGCCGACGACTACGTCACCAAGCCCTTCCACATGGAGGAGGTGATCGCGCGCCTGCGCGCGCTGATCCGCCGCGCCGCCGGCCAGGCGAGCCCGGAGATGGTCTGCGGGCCGCTCCGCGTCGACACACGCTCGGGCCGCGCCGCGGTCGACGGCAACACGGTCAAGCTCACGGCGAACGAGTTCAAGGTGCTGACCTACCTCATGCACCACCAGGGCAAGGTGGTCTCGCGCACCGAGCTCACCGAGCACATCTACCAGCAGGACTTCGACCGCGATTCGAACACCATCGAGGTCTTCGTCGGCCGCCTGCGCAAGAAGCTCGACCTCGACCTGATCCAGACCGTGCGCGGCCTCGGCTACCGCCTCGAGCCGCCCGCCGAGGCCGAGGGCTGAGCGCAGCCGTCCGTTGGCGATCCGCACCAACTCGATAGCGTTCCGCCTCGTCGCCGGGTCCGCCTTCTGGATCGCGGCCGGGCTCTTCGGCGGCGCCTTCCTGCTCTCCACGCTGTTCCGCGACTATGTCGAGCGCAGCTTCGATGCGCGCCTCGCGGTGCTCTGGGACAGCCTCTACACGGTGAGCCGGGTCGACACGGACGGGCGCCTGCAGATGCTGGGCGAGCCCGGCGAGGCCGCCTTCGAGCAGGCCTATTCGGGCTGGTACTGGCAGATCTCCCAGGGCGTGAAGGCGATGCGGCGCTCGCGCTCGCTGTGGGACCGCACGATCCAGCACAAGGCGGTCGGCGACGACCCGGTGTTCCTGCGCATGGCGGGCCCCGACGAGCAGGACCTGCGCGTGTTGGCCCAGAGCGTGCTGGTCGCCGACGAATCGGGCGCGCGCACCGTGCGCTACACGCTGCTGGTGGCGGGCGACCGGGGCGAGGTCGAGGCCGAGATCGCGCTCTTCAACCGCAGCCTCGTCTGGTCGCTGGGCGGGCTCGGCCTGCTGCTGGTGATCGCCGTGTTCATCCAGGTGCGCTTCGGCATCCTGCCGCTCAGGCGCATCCCCAATGCGCTGGCGGCGATCCGCTCGGGCCGCTCCGAACGCCTGACCGGCCAGTTCTCCGCCGAGGTCGAGCCGCTCGCCGAGGAGCTCAACAAGCTCATCGACCACAACAGGGAAGTGGTGGAACGCGCCCGCACCCATGTCGGCAACCTGGCGCACGCATTGAAGACCCCCCTTGCCGTGCTCGCCAACGAGAGCGCCGGCGACGACAGCCCGCTCGCCAGGACGGTGCACGAGCAGGCGGTGGTGATGCAGCAGCAGGTCGACCGTCATCTCACGCGCGCGCGCGCCGCGGCGCGGGTCAGCGGGCTCGGCGCGCGCACCGGGCTGGCGCCGATCGTCGAGGCGCTGGAGCGCACGCTCTCCGCCATCCACCGCGACAAGAACCTCGACATCTCGACCGAGATCGCGGCGGGCGCGGCGATCGTCGCCGAGCGGCAGGACGTCGAGGAGATGCTCGGCAACCTGATGGACAATGCCTGCAAATGGGCGCAGCACCGGGTCGAGGTGAGCGCCGAGCTGACCCCCGACAAGGCCTTCCGGCGCGTGCTCATCAGGGTCGAGGACGACGGCCCGGGCCTCGATCCCACCATGCGCGACAAGGCGATCGAGCGCGGCGAGCGCCTCGACGAGGCGACCCCCGGCAGCGGGCTCGGCCTTTCGATCGTGCGCGACCTGGTCGAGGCCTATGAGGGCTCGCTGAAGCTGACGACCTCGAAGCTCGGCGGTCTCCAGGTCGAGATCGACCTGCCGGCGGCGGGATAGCGGGGCCGCACGCGGGCGGCGCCCCCTGGGCCCGCGACGCTCAGGCGCGACCGCTCCTCAACAGATGGAACAGCAGGCCGAGGATGAACAGGACGAGGAAGACGAAGAACAGGATCTTGGCGATCGCCGCGGCGCCCGCCGCGATACCGCCGAACCCAAGCACCGCCGCGACCACGGCGACGACGAAGAAGACCAATACCCAGTAAAGCATTTCGCTGCCTCCGATGTGTCGGAGTGTTGTGAGGTCCGGACCGGTGATGGACCGGCCGCGGCTGAACCCTGGCGCACGCTAGCAACGCCCCGCCGGCCGCTCATTCACATAAGTTATGTTGTGGGGCCAGGTCGTGGGTGGCCAAGCCATGGGGGGCCAGGCCATGGGGTCGGGCCGAAACACTTCGCCCGTATGCGGGCGAGCGTCCCGTCAGGCGTCGAAGCGCCTAATCGAGCTCCGCCCGCAGCCTCTGCCGGAAGAGGTCGATCGGCACGTCCTCGCCCTTGTGGCGCACGTGCCAGAAGGTCCAGCCGTTGCAGGCCGGCGCGCCCTGCACCCCGGCGGCGACCTTGTGGATCGAGCCGGTCTGCCCGGTGGCGACCAGCGAGCCGTCGGCGCGCACCTTCGCGGTGTGCTTCCTGCGCACGTCGAACAGCACCGTGCCGGGCTCGATGAGGCCGCGCTCGATCAGCCAGCCGAAGGGGATGCGCTTGGCCTCGCGCTTGGGCGGGGTCTCGAAGAGCGCCGGGTCGTCGAGCGCCTCGACCTCGGCGATGCGCGCGTTGGCGCCGGCCGCGTAATGCGCCTCGCGCTCGATGCCGACCCAGCGCCGGCCGAGCTTCTTGGCGACCGCGCCGGTGGTGCCCGCGCCCATGAAGGGGTCGAGCACGACCTCGCCGGGCCGCGTCGCCGCCAGGATCACGCGGTGCAAGAGCGCCTCGGGCTTCTGGGTCGGGTGGAGCTTGCGGCCCTCCTCGTCCTTCAGGCGCTCCGCGCCGGTGCAGAGCGGGATCAGCCAGTCGGAACGCATCTGCAAATCGTCGTTCAGCACCTTCATGGCGTCGTGGTTGAAGGTGTGGCGCGCCTCCTTGCCGCGCGCCGCCCAGATGAGGGTCTCGTGCGCGTTGGTGAAGCGCCGGCCGCGGAAGTTGGGCATCGGGTTGGTCTTGCGCCAGACCACGTCGTTGAGGATCCAGTAGCCGAGGTCCTGCAAGGCGGCGCCGACGCGGAAGATGTTGTGGTAGCTGCCGATCACCCAGATCGAGCCGTTGGGCTTCAGGATGCGCCGGGCCGCGGCCAGCCACTCGCGGGTGAAGCGGTCGTAGTCGTCGAAGCCGGAGAAGCGGTCCCAGGCTTCCTCGACGCCGTCGACCCGCGAGTTGTTCGGCCGGTGGAGCTCGCCCGCGAGCTGCAGGTTGTAGGGCGGGTCGGCGAAGACCATGTCGACCGAGGCCTCGGGCAGGCTGCCCATGGTCGCGATGCAGTCGCCGACGACGATCTCCCCGACAGGCAAGGGGATCGGTGGGTCTGTGGGCGCGTTCTTGGACGGGCCGCCGGTCCCGTTCGCAGGGTCTCCGTTCATGGGCGGCGATCCTGAGTCAAACGCGATTCGGCGTCAATCTTTTTTTCGATTCAATGGATTAGGCGGAATCGCCGGACAGCGGGTCCAGCGGGCGCGTGCAAAGGGTCGCGGAGCCCTGCCTCCATCCTTCGAGGCTCGCTGCGCTCGCACCTCAGGATGAGAATTTTGTTGTGCGCAAACAAATGCTGATCCTGAGGTCCCCACTTGGATGTGCGCAAACAAATGCTCATCCTGAGGTCCCCACTTGGCTGTGCGCAAACAAATGCTCATCCTGAGGTGCCCACGAAGTGGGCCTCGAAGGATGGCCGCGCGCACCCACCCTGGCGCCTCAATCGACCAGCGCGGCGACCAGCGCGGCGACGGGCGCGAAGCTGCGGCGGTGGTGGGCGGTCGGGCCCAGCCGGATCAGCGCGGCGCGGTGGGCGGCGGTGCCGTAGCCGGCGTTGCGCTCCCAGCCGAAACCGGGATATCGCGCGGCGAGGCTCGCCATGATGCGGTCGCGCGTCACCTTCGCGGCGATCGAGGCGGCGGCGATCGAGAGGCTGCGCGCGTCGCCGCCGACCACGGCGCGCGCCGGGCAGGGCAGCTCCGGCGTGCGGTTGCCGTCGATCAGCACGAGGTCCGGGACGATGCCCAGCGACAGCACGGCGCGGCGCATCGCCAGCATGGTGGCGCCGAGGATGTTGAAGCGGTCGATCTCGGCGACGCTCGCCGCCCCCACCGCGAGGCGGGCGCAGCCGGCGAGCTCGGCGAGGACGGCCGCGCGCTTAAGCGCGCTCAGCTTCTTGGAATCGTCGATGCGGTCGCGCAGCGCGATCTCCAGACGCGCCTCGTCGATCATCGCGGCGGCGGCGACGACCGGGCCCGCCAGCGGGCCGCGCCCCGCCTCGTCGACCCCCGCGACCAAGCCGCCCGCCGCATGTTCGAGCACGAAATCCGGCATGTTATTCCGGGATCTTGAAGGCGTCGGGCTTGCCGGCGGGCCACATGGCGCCCCAGAGCTGCTGGCCGCCGTCGACGGTGAGGACCTCGCCGGTGACGAACTTGCCCGAGGGCGCGGCGAGGTAGACGCAGGCCTCGGCGATGTCGTTCACGTCGCCCACCGTGAGTTTCGGGTTGGCGTGCGCGAATGTCGCGCTGCCCTCGGGCGGGTAGTAGGCGAAGGCGGTGGTCTCGATGGCGCCGGGCGCCACGCAGTTGACGCGGATGTCGAGCGGCGCCCATTCGACCGCGACCGACTTTGAGAGATAGGCGACCCCGGCACGGGCGGCGCAGGTATGCGCGATCTGCGGCATGCCGCGCCAGAAATCGGCGATCACGTTGACGATCACGCCCGGCCGGCCCTGGTCGCGCCAGCGCTTGGCGGCCGTCTGCATCATGTACCAGGTGCCGTTCAGGTTGGTGTCGATCACGGCGTTCCAGCCCTTGACCGTGAAGTCGAGCGCGTTCTGGGGGAACTGGCCGCCGGCGTTGTTGACCAGCACGTCGAGCGGCCCCAGCGCGTCCTCGGCGCCGGCGAGGAAATCTTCGACCGCCTCGGGCTCGCGGATCGACATCGCCTGGGCGAAGCATTCGGTCGAATAGCGCTCGAGCGACTGCGCCAGCTCTTCGAGCAGCGCGCCGCGGCGGCCGCAGATCGCGAGCCTGGCGCCGAGCCGGGCGAAGAGGAAGGCGATGCCGCGGCCGATCCCGGTGCCGGCGCCGGAGACCGCGACGACCTTGCCGCGGAACAGGTCGGGGGCGAAGACCGTCGGCAGCGCCGCCAGCTCGTCGTCGGTGAAGCCGTAGCTCGGTGGGGTGCTCGGTGGGGTGTCGTCGGCCATTGCGCGCCTTCTCGTCGATGCGGCGCGATCTCACCACGTTTCGTCGGCGGGCGAAAGCAGTGGCGGCTGGTGTCCCGATTCTGAAACCCGATGCAACGAATTTCAGAAGCTCCGGGACACCGGATGCATGACCCTAGTGTGATTCAGCTCTTGAAGGTCGCCACCGCAAACGTGACGAGCGTCAAAACCATCGCACTAGCCCTGCTTGCCCGAGGCCTTGGCGGGCTTGCGCTCGCCGCGCGCGGCGCGGCGGGCGCTGGCGGCGGTCTCGACCGCCTTCCTGGCGGCGGCCGGCTCGTCGGGGCCGGGGTCGTTCGCGGGCTTGGCCGGCGGCGGCAGCGCGGGCAGCGAGCCGCGGATGCGCGAGCCGAGGCGCGTGGAGGCGGCGCCGGCATGGCGCAGCCAGGGCAGGGCGCCGCGGATCACGGCCTGGCCGCCGTCGCGCGCCGAGTGCTGGGCGCGCTTGAGCTGGGCGCCGATCAGCAGGTCTAAGGTCTCGTCGAATGACGTCACCGAGAGCAGGATGATGCGCATCAGCCGCCGCGCCGCCGCCATCCACAGGGGCGAGATCAGCAGCGAGAAGGCGGTGACCGAGACGATCAGGCGCATCTCAGGCTGGGCGATCAGGCCGCCGGCGATCGCGGTCTGGCCGAGCACGAAGGAGAACTCGCCGATCTGCGCCAGCACCACGCCGGCGACGAAGGCGTGCGGCCAGGGCTCGCGCAGCAGGTGCAGGAGGCCGATGTTGAGCGCGGTCTTCAGCACCGTCACCAGCAGCAGCAGGACCGCCACCTGGCCGATGTTCTCCCAGATGAAGCGGAGGTCGATCAGCAGGCCGATGGACAGGAAGAAGACCATCATCAGCACGCTCTGGATCGGCCGGGTGGCGCGGATCATCATCGCCCGGCCGTTCGAGTTGCCGACCACGAGCCCGGCGAGGAAGGCCCCGAAGGGCGCCGAGAGCCCGAGGAGGCCGGTCACCGCCGCGGCCGCGAAGCAGAGCGTGAGCCCCGAGAGCGGGCGCAGGTCGAACTGCCCCGCGACGATGCTGCCGAAGGGCAGGACGAGGCGCCGGCGGCGGCTCAGCCAGATCGCCAGCAGCACCAGGAAGGTGACCGAGGCGACGATCTTCAGGATGTGCAGCACCGAGATGGTGGGCTCGGCCATGGCGTTGAGGGTCAGGATCATCGGCACCACGGCGAGGTCCTGGGCGATCAGGATGCCGACCACGAGTTGGCCGACCGGCGCGCGCAGCACATTGATCTGCTCCAGCATCTTGATGACCACCGCGGTGCTGGAGAGCGCCACCACGAAGCCCAGCAGCACGGCGAAGGACAGCGGCCAGCCGAGCAGCGTCGAGACCGCCATCATCACGCCGACGCTGACCGCGATCTGCAGGATCGCGGCGGCGAGCGCCACGCGCCAGACCTTCATGAAGCCGCGCAGGCTCATCTCCATCGCCACCAGGAAGAGCAGCATGATCACGCCGAGCTCGGCGAGGATGGCGACGTTGGCGCGGTTCTCGACGAGGCCGAGCGCCGAGGGGCCGAGGATCACCCCGGCGAGGATGTAGCCGACGATGGCGGGCTGGCGCAGGCGCGCCATGACGAGCCCGCAAAGCAGCGCCGCGAGCGCGACGATCGCGAGACCGGTGAGATTGGCATGCCCTTCCATGACGCGGCCAAGCTAGCAGGCAATGGTGAACAAAAAGTGGGACCAGGCGACGCATTCGCAACGCCGGGCGACGAAGTTTGTTTCCGATTGCGCGCGGGGTTGCTAAGAACGCGGTCGCGCCGCGCATCCGCGGGCGAACATCCGCGATCGTGACTTTGCAGAAAGGAGCCTTCAGCCATGGCCGAGACCGGTGGCGTCGCCGTCGATCACCTTCGTTCCTACATCGAGCGGATCGAGCGTCTCGAGGAAGAGAAGGCCGGGATCGCCGCCGACATCCGCGAGATCTATTCCGAGGCCAAGGGCAACGGCTTCGACCAGAAGGCGCTGCGCAAGATCGTCAGCCTGCGCAAGGTCGACGAGGAGAAGCGCCGCGAGGAGGACCTGATCCTGGCGACCTACATGAAGGCGCTGGGCATGGAGGAGTAGGGGGCAGCGTGCTTCGTGCGCGGCCATCCTTCGAGACGGGCCTTCGGCCCTCCTCACGATGACGTACTGATTAGGGGTCAAATAAAAGCTTCATGGCGAGGAGCGCCGCGCCAGCGGCGCGTCTCGAACCATGGGGGTCGTCGCCCCGCTCTATCCCGCCAATATCCTCACAAGAAGCTCATCTGCCGCTCGTCCCTGGCCGGCGGCGTGAAGCTCTCGGTGTCGAGGTCGATGGTCCGCTCGTCGAGGCCGAGGCGGCGGATCGCCGCGTCGAAGCGGCCCTTCAGGAGCGCCGCGTAAGGGCCCTCGCCCTTCATGCGCTCGCCGAACTTCGCCTTGTAGAGCGCGCCGCCGCGGGTCTGGCGGACCAGCGAGAGGACATGCCTGGCCTTGTCGGGCTTGTGCGCCTCGAGCCACTCGCGGAACAGGGTTTTGATCTCGAGCGGCAGGCGCAACAGGATGTAGCCCGCCTCGCTGGCGCCGGCGCTCGCCGCCGCCTCCAGGATGCTCTCCATCTCGTGGTCGTTGAGCGCCGGGATCATCGGCGCCGCCATCACGCCGGTCGGCACGCCCGCTTGCGCCAGGCCCTCGATGGCTTCCAGGCGGCGCACCGGCGTCGCCGCGCGCGGCTCCATGCGGCGCGCGAGGCCGCGGTCGAGCGTGGTGATCGAGAGGCTCACCTTGACCAGATTGCGCTTCGCCATGGCGGAGAGAATGTCGAGGTCGCGCAGCACCAGGGCCGACTTGGTGACGATCGTCACCGGATGCGCGCAGTCGTCGAGCACCTTCAGGAGGCCGCGGGTGATCCGGTAGTCGCGCTCGATCGGCTGGTAGGGGTCGGTGTTGGTGCCCATGGCGATCGGCGCGCATTTGTAGCCCGGGCCCGCGAGCGCCGCGCGCAGCAGCTCCGGCGCGTTCGGCTTGGCGAACAGCCTGGTCTCGAAATCGAGCCCCGGCGAGAGCCCCATCCAGGCATGGGTCGGCCGCGCGTAGCAGTAGACGCAGCCGTGCTCGCAGCCCCGGTAGGCGTTGATCGAGCGGTCGAAGGGGATGTCGGGCGAGGTGTTGCGCGTCAGCACCGTGCGGCCGGTGTCGACGGTGACCGTGGTCCGCAGCGGCGGCGGGTCGCCCGCCAGCGGGTTCGCCGTGCCCCAGCCGTCGTCGATCCGATGCCGGGTCTCGCGCTCGTAGCGCCCGCTCGGATTGCCGACGGCGCCGCGGCCCTTGCGCGGGCGGTCCGGCAGACGCTCGGCGTCGCCCGGAAGCGTATCGGCGTGCCTGGTTTGTTCCATGCTTCGTAATCTAGACGAAACAATGGAACATTTCAAGAACATATTTTCCATCAGCCGAGCGCCGCCGCGAGGCGCGCCTCCCGCCATTCGGCGCGGATCGCCTCGATCCGCCCGGGGCTGACGTAGTCCGCCACGACCGCCTCGATATGCGCGCGGACGGCGGGGGCGAGGCGCTCGGCGGACCAGTCCTCGGCGCGCGCCGAGAGCACGCGCCAGCGGATGCACCAGGTCAGCGTCCTCAGCCAGGTGAGCCGGCGCATCGGCACCACCCAGGGCCGCGCCTCGGCGGCGAGCGCCGGGCCGGCGGCCTCGAAATAGGCGGCGAGGAACGCCGCGACCTCCTCGGTGGCGAGCGCGCCGGCGACGTCGGGGTCCCACATGGTCGAGGTGTAGAGGCTGGCATGCGCGAGGTCGATCGCCGGGGCGCCGTAGAGCATCTTCTCAAGGTCGACGAAGACCGCGCGCCCGTCGCCGGTGACCAGGAAGTTGCCGGGGTGGGCGTCGGTGGCGACGAGGTGCGGGATCTGGGGCCGCGCCGCCGCCTCGTCGGCGAAGTCCCGCGCCCAGGCGAGCTCCTCCTCGATCATCGCTCGTGCGGCGGGGGCGATGCCGGCGGCGGGCATGAAGCCCGCCTGGGTCTCGACCGCCGCGAGGGTGCCGGCGACGGCGTTCTCGTGGACGCGGAGCGGCGGCCGCTGGTCGCGCGCGGGCACCGGCATGGCGTGGATCCGCGCCAGGGTCCGCGCGATCGCGGCCATCTCGCCGGGCAGGCGCGGCTTGCGTCCGGCGATCTCCTCGACCAGCAGCGCGCCCATCGGCACGGCGCGGCCGACCGGCAGGACGCCGAGCAGCCGCGGCGTCACGCCGCTCGCCTCCGCACGCTCGAAACAGGCGCGCTGGTAGTCGAGGTTCTCGGCCGGCGCGAGCCCCCACTGGCTCAGGCGCGGCACGCGCAGCAGCACCGGCGCGGCTGTCGAATTGGGCGTCGGGATCGCCAGCCCCCGCACGCGGATATGGTCGTGGGCGATGCCGCCGACGTCGAGATGCTCGAGATCGGCGCGCGCCACGCCGGCGCAGTCCGGCCGCGCGGCCAGAGCCTGGTGGAGCGCATCGAGGCGGCGATTGGGGTCGCGCATGACCATATCCGGGTTGGGGAGCGCTAATGTTATCCGATCGGCGCCTCCTGTATGGTTTCGCCGCCCCCGCTTGGCAAGCGCCGCGGGTGCATGGGCAACCGGCCGGGCGAGAGGGCGCGCGAGGCAGCCGTGGCGGAGTTTCTGAGCATCGTGATCCCGACGCTGGAGGCGGCCGAGACGCTCCAAGCCACGCTCGCGGCGCTGGCGGACGCCGGCGCGGCCTTGCGAACCGAGACGATCGTCGCCGATGGCGGCTCCACGGATGCGACGCGGGCGGCGGCGGAAACGCTGGGCGCGCGGGTCGTCGAGGCGCCGCGCGGCCGCGGCCGCCAGCTGATCGCCGGCGCGGCGGCGGCGCGGGGCGGCTGGCTGCTCTTCCTTCATGCCGATACGCGCCTCGCGCCGGGCTGGGCGGCGGCGGCCGCCGCCTTCATGGCCGACCCCGCGAATGCGGCCCGCGCCGGCTATTTCCGGCTCGCGCTCGACGATGCCGCCCCGGCGGCGCGGCGCCTGGAGCGCCTCGTCGCCTGGCGTTGCCGCCGGCTGGGCCTGCCCTACGGCGACCAGGGGCTGCTGATCGCGCGCGGCTTCTACGCGGCGCTTGGCGGCTATCGGCCGCTGGCGATGATGGAGGACGTGGCGCTGGTCCGGCGCATCGGCGCGCGTCGGCTGGTGGCGCTCGACGCCGTCGCGCTGACCTCGGCGCGGCGCTACCGGCGCGAAGGCTATCTCCTGCGGCCGGCGCGCAACCTGCTCTGCCTGGCGCTCTATTTCCTCGGCTTGCCGCCGCGCCTGATCGCCCGGATCTACGCGTGAGCGGCCGGCGATGACCGCGCGCCGCCACCTCGTCATCTTCGCCAAGGCGCCGGCGATCGGCCGGGTCAAGCGCCGTCTCGCGGCGGAGATCGGCGAGGTCGAGGCGCTGCGCTTCTATCGCGCGACCCTGGCGCGACTGGTGGGCCGGCTCGGCCGCGACCGGCGCTGGAGCGCGCGCCTGGCGCTCAGCCCCGACCGCGCCGCGCGCGATGGCGCCTTGGGCTTCGGCGGGACCGTCGTGCCCCAGGGCGGCGGCGACCTGGGCGCGCGGATGGGCCGCGCCATCGCCGGCTGCCCGCCGGGCCCGGCGGTGCTGATCGGCGCCGACATCCCGGACGTCGCGCCCGCCCATGTCGCGCGCGCCTTCGCGGCGCTGCGCGGCCACGACGTGGTGTTCGGCCCGGCGACCGACGGCGGCTTTTGGCTGGTCGGGGCGAGCGCGGCGGGACGGCGCCGGCTGGCCTTCGCGGAGGGCATCCGCTGGTCGAGCGCCCATGCGCTGGCCGACACGCGGGCCGGGCTGCCGACGGGAACCGGCGTCGCCGTCGCCGACACCCTGGCGGACGTCGACGACGCCGCGGCGCACGCCCGCTGGCGCGCGCTTTACAAGCCCCGCGCCCAAACCTAGGCTCTTGCGCGATTGATCGGTGACGGGCGCGACGACGGATCGGACCGGTCCCGAGACGAAGGAGCCAGTTCGATGATCCTGCCGCGGCACGGTCGGGGCGCCGGAACTGGCGCGTTCATGTCCACGCGGGCGACGCCGTGAGCGCGCGGCGCAACGTCGGCCGCGGCGGCCCCTCTTCGCGCGTGGTCGACGTCGCGGCGCCCCTGATGCTGATGGCGTTCATCCTGGTCGGCTGGCAGCTCGCCGTGCGCCTGCTCGAGCTGCCGACCTGGCTGTTGCCCGCGCCGACCGAGATCGTCGCCAAGATCTTCACCGACCGCGCCATCATCCTGCCCCAGCTCGGGGTGACGCTCTACGAGGTCCTGGTCGGCTATACGCTGGCGGCCGTGCTCGGCTTCGTCCTCAGCGTCACCATCGTGTACTCCAGCGCCTTCCGGCGCGGCGTGCTGCCGCTGATCGTGGCCTCGCAGACGATACCCGTGATCGCCATCGCGCCGGTGCTGGTCATCTGGTTCGGCTACAACGACATCCCGCGCATCATCATCACCGCGCTGGTCGCGTTCTTTCCGCTCACCGTCGCCATCGTCACCGGGCTGCAGACGCTGGAGCGCGAGTTCGTCGACTTCTTCCGCGCGATGCACGCCAACGAATTCCAGACCTTCCTGAAGCTGCGCCTGCCGGCGGCGCTGCCCAACATCTTCGGGGGCCTCAAGGTGGCGACGACGCTCGCGGTGGTCGGCGCCACGATCAGCGAATGGGTCGGCGCCAGCGCCGGGCTCGGCTACCTGATGTCGCAGGATACCGCCCAGCTCAACACCACCCGGGTCTTCGCCTCGCTGGTGGTGCTCGGCTTGTGCGGCATGGGGTTTTTCGGTACGGTCGGACTGATTGAGCGCTTGTGTATGCCGTGGGTCTACGGTCGTTTGAACCTCGGCGCACTCGCCAAGCGACGGCGGCCGCGAACCGATTCCCCGTGAGCCGCGATCTCGGCCAGCAAGGCCGGCAAGGCCAACGAGGCCGGCAAGCACAAGACCGGCGGTCAGGCCGGCAATCGGCGGGTGCGGCGGACCATCGGTCGGGCTAAGGCCGGGCGGTCGGGCTAAGGCCGGGCGGTCGGGCTGAGGCCAGGGCTTGCGACCCCGAAGCGGCGGACAATCCTCGATCGTATTGGTCCGGATGCCAGGCGGCTCACGGATGCGTCGCTCCGCCACGCGGCCGCGCGACAAGAACCGAGGTAGGGGAAGTGGTCATGAGGAAAATGCAAACGATTGCAAAACTACGCACCAAACACACGCGCAAGGCCGCGACACTCGTGTACGCGTCGCTTGCGGCGGTCGCCGCCGGCGCGGCGGGCCAGGCGGCGGAGAAGCCGACCGACGTGAAGTTCGCGCTGCTCACCCAGCCGGGCATCTGGGATGCCGGCGTCTTCGGCGCGGTCGAGCAGGGCTATTTCAAGGTCGAGGGCCTCAAGCTCTCCTTCGTCTCGCCGCAGACCCCGGCCGACGGTTTGAAGCTCCTGGCGAGCGGCGGCGTGCAGTTCGCCACCGCGCACTCGACCGAGGTCATCACCGCGCGCAGCAAGGGGCTGCCCGTGGTCTCGATCGCCACCAACCACCAATTCGGCACCGCCGGCATCATGGTGCCGACGAAGCTCGGCATCACCTCGCTGAAGCAGCTCGAAGGCAAGACGCTGGGCGTCACCGGCATCCCCTACAACAAGGTGATGCTGGAATACAGCCTGCAGAAGGCCGGCGCCGACGTCGGCAAGGTGAAGATCGTCACCGTCGGCTTCAACCCGATCCCGCTCCTGCTCAGCAAGCGCATCGACGGCCTGGGCGACGCCATCACCTGGTCGGAGACGGCGATCTACAACGTCAAGATCGGCAAGCAGGCGGCCGACAAGTCGACCTACAACTACTTCGCCTTCTACCAGAACGGCGTGCCGCGCTACTACACCCTGGGCGTGGTGACCCACGAGAGCACGCTCAAGCGGAACCCGGGGCTGGCGCGGCGCTTCCTCAGCGCCTGGCAGAAGGGCCTCGCCTGGGCGGTGAACAACCAGAAGGCCGCGGTCGCCAACATGCGCAAGCGCTATCCGGCGATCAACGAGAAGGAGGCGCTGGCCAACCTGGCGGAGATCGGGCGGATCTCGCAGAGCGCCGATACCAAGAAGCACGGCATCGGCTGGCAGGACGCGGGCGTCTGGGCCAAGCAGGAAGCCTTCATGCGCGCCCACAAGCTCATTCCGGCCATGGTCGACGTGAAGAAGGCGGTCTCGAACAGCTACCTGCCGCCGAAGTAGGCCGCGGCACGACGGCGATCCGGCCGAGGCGCCGCGCCCGCGCATCGCGCCCGCGCATCACGCCCGCGCATCACGTATGCGCGCGGCGCTTCACCGGCCGCCGTCGCCGCACTAATCTGGACCAGGAACGCGACGGCGCGGCCGCGATGCCGCGGCGCCGACGCATATCGGGAGGGCAAAGACCATGAGCAACGGGGCGGAGCGCACCGCGCGCGGCGACTATCTCATCAAGGGCGGCGCGGTGATCACCGCCGACCGCGCCATCGGCACGCTGCCCAAGGCCGACGTGCTGGTGCGCGACGGCGCGATCGAGGCGGTCGGCGAGAACCTCGAGGCCGACGGCGCCTCGGTGATCGACGCCGCGGAGATGATCGTCATGCCGGGCTTGATCGACTCGCATTATCACATGTGGAGCTCGCTCGGGAAAAACTTCCTCTCCGACAACGGCTTCGGGTACTTCCCGGCCAAATGGGCGACCGGCGAATTATACGAGGCGGAAGACTTCTACCTCAGCGTCCGGCTCGGCCTCGCCGATCTCGCCAACGGCGGGGTGACCACGGTGCACAACTGGGCGCACAACAACCGCTCGCCCGCGCATCTCGACGCCGAGCTCACGGCGCACCGGGAATCGCAGCTCCGCGCGCGCTACTCGATGGGCCATATCGACCGCCTGCCGCCCGATCAGGTCAACACCTACGACGACCTCGACCGGGTGCAGGGCGAATGGTTCGACGACGCCGGGCGGCTCGACGGGCTCGTGCACCTCGCGGTCAACCTGCGCGGCATGGTGCAGAGCGACGCCGACGTGTTCCACAAGGAGATGGAGCACATGCTGAAGCGGCGGCTCACCGTCTCGATCCACGCGAGCCAGGACCACCCCAACTCCGACGATGCCTCGGACTACGAAAAGCGCGGCTACCTGGGGCCCGACAAGTTCCTCTTCTGCCACTACATCGCCGCCACCGACGCCGACCGCGAGGCGATGGCGCGCACCGGAACGCCGCTCAGCTTCTCCACGCATTCGGAGCTGCGGCTCGGCACGCACGGCAATCCGCGCGTGGCGCTGATGAAGGCGCGGGCCGCCGGCGTCAACGTATCGCTGTCGTCCGACGCGACCTCGATCGCGCCGCCCAACATGCTCGAGAACATGCGCTTCACCTGGAACATGTGCGTGCCCTGGATCGACGATCCGGAGACCGACGGGCTGCCGCCGCTCGGCTTCGTCGAGGCGATCGAGATGGCGACGATCAACGGCGCCGTCGCGCTCGGCCTCGGCGACGTCACCGGCTCGCTGACGCCGGGCAAGCGGGCCGACGTGATCCTGATCCGCACCTCCGACGTCAACATCGCGCCGCTCGCCAATATCGAGACCACGGTGGTGCAGTCGGCGACGCCGGCCAACGTCGACACGGTGATGGTCGACGGGCGCATCGTGAAGCGGGGGGGCAGGCTGCTCGACCCCGATCTCGACAAGATCGTCAAGGGTGCGGCGAAGTCGGCCGAGCGCATCCGCAAGGCCGCCGGCGGCGTGCTGACGCCGGTGCGCGACGGCTGCGGCAACCCGATCCAGACGGCGGCGTGAGGTGGTTAGCCTCTCCCGCGCGCGGGAGAGGGGCTTCGGTCCCTACCCGTCGTAGCGCTTGCGCGTCTCGTGGATGTAGTCGAGCAGCGCCTCGCCGACGTCCCTGCCGGCGGCCTCGGCTTCCTTCTTGGTGCGCACCCAGCCGTCGAGGTCCTTGTAGGCCTGCTCGGTGTGGGTGTTCCAGGTCGGGTCGGTGGGCGAGGTGATCTCCAGGCGGATGCCGTTGGGATCGTGGAAGTAGATCGACAGGATGATGCCCTTGTGGTCGACCGGGCCGATCACGTCGAGGCCGTTCCCGGTCAGCCATTCGTACCACTCGTGCACCGCCTCGGGCGAGCCCGCGTCGAGCGCGATATGGTTGAAGACGTCGTAGGCAGGGTGCGAGGATTTCGACTGCGGCGGCAGGCCGGGCGCCTCGAAGAAGGCCATGGTCGAGCCGTCGCCCATCCTGAAGAAGATGTGGAAATAGGGGAACTCGTCGCCGGTCGAGGGCACCTTGTCGTCGAGGATGGTGCTGGCGAACTCCATGCCCATGATCTCGGTGTAGAACCTGGTCGTCGCCTCGGCATCGTGGGTGATGTAGGCGGCGTGGTTCAGCATGGTCGGCGTGAGCTTCGCCTTGCCGGGGGCGCGGGCCACCGACGTTTCAGGGGCCTTGGTCATCTCGTTCATGGTCTTCTCCGTCGCTCTGTCTGATCGTCCGGTTGGTCGGCTGGTTTCCCGATCGGCGTCTCCCCGTCGCGCGGGCCTGGCCGGGGTCAGCCCAGGAACTCCCGCCAGTCGCGCCCCTCGGCGAGAATATCGGCCGAGCGCGTGGCCAGCGTCCGCATGATCCTGGCAAGCGCCTCGCGGTCGGCGGGCTCGAGCGTCTCCAGTATGGCGCGTTCGATGCCGTGCGCCAACGGCACGATCTCGTCGAAGACCGCACGGCCCCGATCGGTCAGGCGCAGCTGATGGCGGCGCCGGTCGTCGGGATCGGTGCGCCGCGAGACCAGCCCGGCCGTGACGAGCTGATCGACGGCGCGGCTGATCGCCACCGGGTCCATCGCCAGCCGGTCGCCGACGTCGCGCGAGGACAGGGGCGCCTCGCCGGCGAGGATCGCCATGATGCGCCAGCCCGGCACGGTGAGGCCGAAGCGGCTCGCGTACATGCCGTGCAGCGTTGCGCTGTACCGGTTGGCGACGACCGAGAGATGATGCGGCAGGAAGCCGCTGGGATCGAAACCGAGCTCGGTCCGGTCGCGCGGCGCGCTCACGGCGGTATCCGGCATGGGGAGATCTCGTCCTGCTGGTATCCGGCCCGGCGCTGTCGCGCCATGCGACCTCGCGGACGTGAAAGAACATTAGCAATCAAGTGAAATAATTGCAAGTTGTAATTGTTTCATTCGTAATTTATGCATTTGGGCCGAGGGGACGCCGGCAGGCGACGGGTCGATGTTCGACAGCTACGCTAGAGCATATTCCGATCGTTTGGCATCACCGGCCCGCTCCCCCACCCGGCCACCCAATGGCAGTATCCTGTGGGTGGCCGGGTGGGGGAGCGGGCTGGCGCCGATTCCGCGTGAGCGGAATATGCTCTATCGAGCGCCGTCCGGCGGCCCGTCTCCGAACGGGACGACCTTGTTGGCGGCGTCGTGGCCGATATCGGCGCGGCCGAGATAGGGAATGCCCGATTTCGCGCACCAGTGCGTGACGACCTCCTCCTCGCCGAGCACGAAGTCGGGGTCGTTCGGCAATATGTCGCCGCAGCGGCCGAGCCGGATGCCGGCGGCCGCGCGGATGCCGGGATTGCTGGTGATGTGGAAGAGCGCCCGGTCGATCCGGTACATCTGCTCCTCGGTCTCCTCGAGCATGAGTACGTGGCCCGCGAGGTCCGGCTGCAAGGGCGTGCCGAGCAGGTGGCTCAATATGGTGATGTTGAAGGCGGCGGACTTGGTCCCCGCCGCGACGTTCGCCTCCAGGCTGCCCGGATCGCGCGCGACCAGCCAGGCGAGCGCCCGCGCCACGGCCGCCTCGCCGCCCTCGCGGCGGATGTCCGAGGGCATCGGCCCATGCGCCAGATGCGGAAAACCCTGGGCGTAGAGGCCGGCCAGAAGACTGCCGACGTCGCTGTAGCCGAGATAGCACTTGGCGCGCGCCGCCGGCTCGAGCCTCGGCAGCGCCTCCTCGGCGATCCGCCCGGAGCCGTAGCCGCCGCGCGCGAACCAGACCGCATCGACGCCGGGATCGTTGGCGACCTCCAGGAATGCCGCCGCGCGCGCCGCGTCCTCGCCGGCGAAATGCCCCGACAACAGGAAGCATTGCGGGTGGAAGACGAGCTCGACCGTGCCATCTGGGCCGTCCGGATAGCGCGCGGCGGCGAGCGCGCTCACCTTCTCGGCCAGCGCCGGGTCGAGGCGCGAGGCCGGCGCCACGACGCCGATGCGGGTCGCGCGCGTCTCGGGGTTGGCCGCGGGCATCGTGCGGGAGGCACCTCTTGTTAAGCTTTCCGCCGTATTACGCCTTCATGACAGGCAGGTCAGCCGTTACAGTCGCCGCCCGATGAGCGGTGCGCGAGCCTATTTCTTCTGCGGCATCGGCGGCAGCGGCATGCTGCCGCTGGCCCTGATCCTGCGCGCCCAGGGCCACGAGGTCGCCGGCTCCGACCGCATGCTAGACCAGGGCCGATCCGGCGCGAAGTTCGAATTCCTGCGCCACCGCGGCATCGACTTGTTTCCCCAGGACGGCAGCGGGATTGCCGATGCGGGCCAGGTCTTCGTCGCCTCGGCGGCGATCGAGGAGAGCGTGCCGGACCTGCAGGCCGCCCGCGCCCGGGGCGCGCCGCGCCTCAGCCGGGCCGAGCTGCTCGCCGAGCTCTTCAACGCCGCCCCGACGAGCCTCGCCATCGGCGGCACCAGCGGCAAGTCGACGACGACGGGGATGGCCGGCTGGATCCTCACGGCGGCGGGGCGTGACCCGACGGTGATGAACGGCGCGCTGATGAAGAACTTCACCACGCCCGAGACGCCCTTCGCCAGCGCCGTGGTCGGCGCGGGCGAGGTCTTCGTCAGCGAGGTCGACGAAAGCGACGGCTCGATCGCGCTCTACGAGCCGGACGTGGCGGTGCTCACCAACGTCGCCCTCGACCACAAGTCGCTCGGCGAGCTGCGCGCGCTCTTCGCGGGCTTCCTCGAGCGCGCCGGACGGGTGGTGCTCAACCGCGACAACGCCGAATGCGCGGCCCTCGCCGCCGCGCTGCGGCCCGGATCGACGTCAAGCTTCAGCCTCGTCGATCCGACCGCCGAGCTCTACGCCGCCGGGTGCGTCCCGGCGCCCGACGGCATCGCCTTCGAGCTGCACGAGGGGGCCAGCGGCGAGACCATCCCGGTGCGCCTGTCGGTGCCGGGCCGCCACAACGTCGCCAACGCGCTCGCCGCCGTGGGCGCGGCGCGGGCCTGCGGCGTGTCGCTCGCGGAGGCGGCGGCCGCGCTGGAGCGCTTCGCCGGGCTGCGTCGCCGGCTTGAGACGGTCGGCGTGGCGGGCGGGGTCACGGTGATCGACGACTTCGCCCACAACCCCGACAAGATCGAGGCGACGCTGGCGACGCTGCACGACTTCCCGGGGCGGCTCCTGGTGCTCTTCCAGCCGCACGGCTTCGGCCCGCTGCGCATGATGAGGGACGAGTTCATCGACTGCTTCGCGCACCACCTGGCGCCCGGCGACGTGCTGGTCATGCCCGATCCGGTCTACTACGGCGGCACCGCCGCGCGCGGCGTCTCCAGCGCCGACATCGTCGCCGGCGTGGCGGCGCGGGGACGCGAGGCCTTCGCCTTTCCCGAGCGCGAGGCCTGCGGGGAGCGGCTCCTCGAACTGGCCGAGCCCGGCGACCGCATCGTGGTGATGGGCGCGCGCGACGACACGCTCTCGACCTTCGCCGCCCGGCTGCTCGACCGGCTGGCGGGCGGCGCAGGGGCAATTGTCGGTTCTGAGATGCGCGGGTCGGCTGCCAGTTTTGTCCCCTCCCCCCGGCGGGGTGAGGGCTAGGGAGGGGAGAGAGCTAGGGAGGGGGAGAGTGGTCAGCGAAGGTATTCCTTCGGGAATGCCCGAGGCGGCCGCCAAGGTGTGCACGGGCAGAGCATATGCGCCGGCTGCCGGCGGCAGCCCCCACCCGAGCTCCCCCCTGCGGGGAGAGGAGAGACTATCGCCCAATCCGGCGCAGACAGGGTCAGGGCGCCAGGCCCAGCCGGCCGAGGCGGTCGCGCGCCTCGCGGTCGTTCGCATCGATCTCCAGGGCCGAGCGGTAGTCGGCGATCGCCTGCGCCCGGCGGCCGAGGAACTCGTGCGCGACGCCGCGCAGGCGGTAGTTCGCGCCCGCCTCGGGCGCGAGGGCGACGGCGCGGTCGAAATCGGTGAAGGCGGCAATGTAGTCGCGCAGCACGAGATAGCTCTGGCCGCGATAGAGATGCGCCTGCGGCGTCGGCCGCGCCTCGAGCGCGCGGTTCAGGTCGGCCACCGCGGTTTCGTACTGCCGGGTGTCGAAGCGGAGCACGCCGCGCCACTCGTAGGCGTCGGCGTGGCCGGCGTCGATGGCGATCGCGCGGTCGTAGTCCTTCAGCGCCGGCGCCCAGGCGCGCAGCGCGTGATGCGCCCGTCCGCGCAGATACCGCGCGCGCGCGTCGCCGTCGTGAAGCGCGATCGCGCGGTCGAGGGCGGCGATCACGGCGTCGTTCTCGCCGCGCTGGGCATGGGCGTACCCCTGGGCGCGATGCAGCTCGGCCAGCGCCGTGCCTTCGTAGCGGCCGGCGGCGATCGCGGCGACGCAGGCGGCGATCGCGCGCCCGGCGCCGGACTTCTGAAGGGTGAGGCAGGCCTGGCGGTCCTCGCGCGCCTGCACGCCGTCGAGCGCGCCGGTCTGGAAGGCCAGCACGGTCACCGCGACCAGCAACAGCATCAAGAGGATCGCCCGGGCCTGCGACTTCACGCCGCCCGCGCGCTTTTCGTGCGCCTCGGCCTTCTGGGCCTGGGCCTCGGTCGCGAGGATCGTCGCGCCGGCCGCGAGCGTGCCCTTGCCGTCCGCCGCCTTCGCGCCCGGGCCGCGGGCGCGGTCCGGCCCCGTGCGGGCGGCGGCGCCGTCCAGGATGTCGCGGAATTCGGAGACCGACTGCGGCCGCTGCTCGCGCTTCAGCATCAGCGCGGCATCGACCGCGGCGAGCAGCCCGGCCGAATAGCGTCCCTTCCCAGTGGCGCCCGCGAGCGTATAGGTGTCGCCGTCGATGCGCGCGATCGCCTCGGGCGGCGGCGCGCCGGTGACCGCCTGGTAGAGCGTCGCGCCGAGCCCGTAGATGTCGCTCCACGGACCCTGCTTGCCATGCGTGGTGTACTGCTCGATCGGGGCGTAGCCGCCGCTGACGATCGCGGTCATGCCCATGCTCGCCCCGCCCAGCGCCTGGCGCGCCGAGCCGAAGTCGATCAGCACCGGGGCGCCGGAGGCGCGCACGAAGATGTTGTCGGGCTTGATGTCGCGGTGCAGGAAGCCCGCCTCGTGGACGTTCGCCAGACCGTCGAGCAGCGGGCCGAGCAATCCCCGCAGCCGCTCCTCGGCCATCGGGCCCTCGCGCCGCAGGATCGTCTCGAGGCTCTCGCCCTCGACGTAGTCCATGACCAGGTAGGCGGTGGCGTTGGCCTGGAAGAAGCGCAGCACGGCGACGATGTTGGGGTGGCGGAAGGCGACCAGGGTCTGGGCCTCCTCGCGGAAGCGGCTGAGCCCATAGTCGTACTCGCCCTGCGCGGCGTCGCTGATCACGTGGATCGCCGAATCGCCGGTCTCGCGGCCGGCGATGCCGTTAGGAATATATTCCTTGATGGCGACGGTGCGGCCGAGCTCGACCTCGTGCGCCCTATACGTGAGGCCGAAGCCGCCGGTGCCGAGCAGCCCGTCGATGCGGTAGCCCTCCAGCACGAAGCCGTCCGGCAGCGCGTGGCGATGCTGGGCCTTGGGCTCCTGGGTGGAGCGTGGTCGCGGCGGCTGGACGGTCACGGGCGGGCGGCTCTCCGAGCGTCGGGCAGCTAAATCCAGGCGCGTGGGCGCGCCGGGGCCCGGGCAGGCATATTGTTTAGGGGGGATATGGTTTAGCTTGGGTTTACGAACCTGGGCGTTCTTGGGGCGCCCGGACAATGAAAAGCGGCAATTGGGGAGGCCCGACCGTGCCGAAAGAGATCGTCAGAGTGCCCGGGATTTCCGATGCGCTGGAGAAGGCCAACGTGCCGCTCTCCTCGGCCGTCAAGGCGAACGGCTTCGTCTTCTGCTCGGGCATGCCGCCGATGAACCCGGCCACCGGCGAGATCGTGCGCGGCGACATCGAGACCCAGACCCGCGCCGTGCTCGACTGCCTGAAGGTGGTGCTGGAAGCCTCCGGCTCATCGCTCGACCAGGTGGTCAAGGTGATCGTCTTCATCGCCAACGCGGCCTATTTCCCGACCGTGAACGCGATCTACAAGGAGTACTTCCCGAAAGACCCGCCGGCGCGCACCTTCGCCACCGTCGGCTCCTGGCCCTGGGAGTTCGACATCGAGATCGAGTGCGTGGCGCTGGCCGAGTAGGCCTTCGTCCACCTTGCGCTGTCACCCCCGCCGAAGAGCCGGGGTCCATCGGGCATCGCAACAAGGCGCCGTCTTCGCCATGCCCGCTCGGTCGCATGGATCCCTGATCGAGTCCGGGGTGACATTGTGTGTGGCGTGGTGGCCTAGCCCGGATATCTCAAACTATGGGTGCATCGGGGCTCTGAATCTGGGAAAATATCTGTGCGATCAAATAGTTATCCCGGCACAGAGGAGTTCCCCGATGCCCACAGAGTGTAGCGCG
>Ga0302046_10000596_pt1 | contig 35966 bp, 36 predicted proteins | sample RVTome_11_FD_200261 | JGI IMG/M metagenome (GOLD analysis project Ga0302046, IMG submission 200261) | Soil microbial communities from uranium-contaminated site in the Upper Colorado River Basin, Wyoming, United States - RVT147D111 (version 2) ...
GGTATCTTCCCGAGCGTGAAGACGATCACCCGAAGCGGCTTTGGCGAGGTCGCCGACGACGAGATCCGCCGCGTGTGCGAGGCCATCCTGGCCGAGCGCGCGAAGGCGGGCGACGGGAGCTGACCCATGCCGCTGCCCTACTACGTCAGCCCCGAGCAGATGATGAAGGACAAGGCCGAGTATGCCCGCAAGGGCATCGCGCGCGGCCGGTCCATCGTCACCCTCGAGTATCGCGACGGCATCCTGCTGGTGGCGGAGAACCCCTCGACGCTGCTGCACAAGGTGTCGGAGATCTACGATCGAATCGCCTTTGCCGGCGTCGGGAAGTACAACGAATTCGAGAATCTGAGGATCGCCGGGATCCGGCACGCCGACGTCAAGGGCTATTCGTACAGCCGGGGCGACGTCACCGCCAAGGCGCTCGCCAACGCGTACTCGCAGGCCCTCGGCAACATCTTCACCCAGGACATCAAGCCGTTCGAGGTCGAGGTGCTGGTGGCCGAGGTGGGGGACGCCAACGGCAGCAAGAGCGAGATCTATCACATCCTCTACGACGGCACGATCGAGGACGAGAAGAACTACGCGGCCATGGGCGGCCAGGCCGACGAGATCCGCCGCTTCCTCAAGGACCACTACCGCGACGGGCTGGGCCTCGACGAGGCGCTGCAGCTCGGGGTGCGGGCGCTGTCGGTCACGCAGAACAAGACCCTGAGCGAGCGCGACCTGGAGGTGGCCGTGCTCGACCGCACCAAGGAGCGGCGCAAGTTCCGCCGCATCCCCCCGGAGGCGCTGAGCCAACTCCTCGGCACCGCGAAGTAGACCGTGTTACGCTAGGCCCCGACCACCCATGAAGCGGCGGATCTTCGGCCTCGAGAACGAGTACGGCCTCACCTGCACCCTCAACGGCCAGCGCCGCCTGTCCCCCGACAACGTCGCCCGGTATCTGTTCGAGAAAGTCATTCCGGGCGCCCGGAACGCCAACGTCTTCCTGGAGAACGGCGCGCGGCTGTACCTGGACACCGGATTCCATCCCGAGTACGCCACCCCGGAATGCGACGACGTCGGCGAACTGGTCATCCACGACAAGGCCGGCGAGCGCATCGTGGAGGATCTCCTGCACCAGGCCGAGAAGCGGCTGCGGGAGGACGGGATCTCGGGCAACATCCTGCTCTTCAAGAACAACACGGACTCGGCGGGCAACTCGTACGGCTGCCACGAGAACTACCTGGTCAGCCGCGACGTGTCCTTCCAGCGGCTGGCCGAGGCCCTCATTCCCTTCTTCGTCACCCGGCAGATCTTCGCCGGGGCCGGCAAGGTGCTGCAGACCCCGCGCGGCTTCCACTACTGCCTGAGCCAGCGGGCCCAGCACATCTGCCAGGAGATCTCGGGCGCCACCACCTCCTCCCGCTCGATCATCAACACCCGCGACGAGCCCCACGCCGACGCCGAGCGCTATCGGCGCCTCCATGTCATCGTGGGCGACTCGAACATGTCCGAGGTCGCCACCTATCTGAAGATCGGCACGACGGCCCTGGTGCTCGACATGATCGAGGACGGTTTCTTCGACCGCGACTACTCGTTGCAGTCCCCGGTCCAGGCCATCCGCGACATCTCCCACGATCCGACGTTGAGAGAGACGATCAAGCTCAAGGACGGGCGCAGCATCTCGGCCCTGCAGCTCCAGCAGGAATACCTCGAGTACGCCAGCCGCTACGTCAACACGGTGGCCTCCGGCGACGCCGTCAGCCAGGACGTGCTGGCCCGCTGGACCGACGTGATCGAGAAACTCGAGACCGACCCCATGCAGCTCGAACGCGAGCTGGACTGGGTGATCAAGCGCCAGTGGATCGAGAGCTACATGACGCGCAACCGGCTCTCCTGGCGCGACCCCAAGATCTCGCTGATGGACCTGCAATATCACGACATCCGGCCCGACCGCGGGCTGTACTACAAGCTGCTCGCCCGCGACATGGTCGATCGCACCACCGACGACGAGACCATCGAGCGGGCCAAGCACGAGCCGCCCCAGACCACGCGGGCCCGGCTGCGCGGCGAGTTCATCCGCCAGGCCAACCTCAAGGGCAAGGACTACCGGGTGGACTGGGTCTACCTCAAGCTCAACGATCCCGAGCGCGAGACCATCCTCTGCAAGGACCCGTTCCAGTCCCACGACGAACGGGTCGAGCGGTTGATCCGCAGCTTTTAGGCCCGGAGGGGGACTTCGTCCCCCTTCCGGCAGTCGTGACGCCGCGCTTCCTCCCTGCCTCCCCCTAGAACAGGATTGCGGCGGGCAAAGCCGCCGCTCGAAGCGAGCCTTCTGGGGCGCAGGATGTCGTCGTCGCAGATCGTCCCACCTACCAGAGGCGGTGGGGGTCGGAGGGATTGACAGTTTGGCGAGGGGGGTGCTACATCTGGGCCCTCCGGCTGAGTTCGGGTGTCGGAGCCTCACGGACCGCTGTTGGATGCGCGGCACGTCGCCGCGGCGCTCGCAGGACGATCTTCGCGTGACGAAGCCCGCGGGGTCGTCGTCGCTGGAGGGCTCGATGCTCGGACGCAACGAGGTGGAGAACCCCGCCCCGCCCCTGGCCCACCTGATCGAGGACGAGCGGGCCGGCCAGACCGTGCCGAGATAGCCGGCGTCTCCGATGCGCTGGCGAAAGAGCGGCAAGACGGCCATCAAGAGCAACAACGACCTCAGCGCCTACATCGACGAGGCGTCGGAGATCGAGGGCAAGTACACGTTCAGCGGCACCGTCATGCTGAACGGCAAGTTCAGCGGCGAGATCTTCTCCAACGACACCCTGATCATCGGCGAGAAGGGCGTGGTCAACGCCGCCATCCACGCCGGCATCGTGCTCGTCAGCGGCGAGGTCCGCGGCAACATCCTCGGCACCGAGCGGGTGGAGCTGCGGGGCAGCGCGCGCGTGTACGGTGACGTCGAGGCGCCGGTCGTCGTCGTCGAGGAAGGGGTGCTCTTCGAGGGCCACTGCCGCATGACGAGGGGGCGGCCGGAGGGCGCCTCCGGCGACGCACCTCCGCAGCGCGACCTCTCGATCGTCGCTGTCAAGCGGTAGCCCCCGCCGGATCGGCGGCACGCCCGTTGCAGCCCGCGCTCGGGCGTGGCGATCCGTCGCGTTCGCGATCTCGAGATCGACGAGGATCGCTGGTCCTGATCGTGACCCTCGTCGTGATCGACACGGGCCTCAGCTTCGTGAAGACGCGCCTGCCCCGGCTCGAGCTGTGGCTCGAGGGCACGCCCCTCGTCGTCGTCGAGGACGGCCGGCCGCTGCAGGATCGGCTGGACCGGTCGGGCATCGACGTCAGCGACGTCCTGCGCGCCGCCCGGACCCTGCACGGCCTGGAGCGCCTGGAGCAGATCAAGTACGCGGTCCTCGAGCGCAACGGCGACATCTCGATCATCCCCAGGGAGCGCGAGGCGGCGCCCGGTCAGGACCGGGCCGCCGCCTGACCGCGGGCGCTCAGCGGGACCAGACGCGGCGGGCGACGTGGGGGTACTCGATCACCAGGCCGTCGCCGTCCACGTCGATGTCAGCGGTGAAGCCGGTGACCGGATCCTCGAAGCGGTAGCGTCCGCCGCCGGGCCCCCAGGCCAGGCAGTGGTAGCGCTGGCGGGCGACCGAGACCGCCAGCCCCGGGACGGTCACGTACACCACGGTGATCTCCTCGCTCCAGCCGGGCACCAGGCCGAGCCGCCGGATCGGCAGGGTATTCGTGAAGGCCGTGGACGAGAGATCGACGTCGAGACAGCCGTCGAGGGCTGCCAGGCGCTCGCCGCCGGCTCCGGTCCAGCGGCCGCTGCCGTCCGCCGCCAGCGCCAGCGCCCCCGCGTCGCCGCCCAGGCTCGAGACCGCGAGCTCGCGGACGCGCCAGCCCGCGTCGCAGCGCAGGGTGTAGCCGAGGGCCCACGGATGGCCGGCCTCCACGCCGAGCGCGACGCTCTCCACCCTGACACGGTCGCCGCCGGTGACGCGGCACGACTCCAGCCCGATACCCGTCCACGCCTGCCAGATCACGCGCCGGTCCACGGCGCTACCCGAGCGGCCCGACGGCCCGCTCGGCCGCCGCGACCACGCCGCCGTCCTCGGCGAGCCCCAGCGCGGCGTCGAGGTCCGCCTTGAGATAGCGATCGCCCTCGAGCAACGGCAGGCGCCGGCGGACGGCGTCGCGGGCGGCCCGGCTGCCGCGGCCGGGGGTCAGCGGCGCGCGCAGGTCGAGCGCCTGCGCGGCCAGCACCAGCTCGATCGCCAGCACCTGGCGGACGAGGCCGACGGCCCGGCGCGCCTTGAGCGCCGCGCCGGCCCCCATGGCGTTGTAGTCCTCCTGCAGCCCGGAGGTCGGGATGGAATCGACGCTGGCCGGGTGGGCCAGGGCCCGCAGCTCGGCCACCAGCGCGGCGGCCGTGTACTGCGCGATCATGTAGCCGGAGTTCACGCCGCCGGCGCGCGCCAGGAACGGCGGCAGCCCCTCGTTCGTCAGCGGGTTCACCAGCCGGTCGCCGCGGCGCTCGCTGATCCCCGCCAGCTGGGCCAGGCCGATGGCGAGGGTGTCGAGCGCCAGGCCCAGCACCTCGCCGTGGAAGTTGCCACCGCTCAGGACAGCGCCGTCGGCGGGAAAGACCAGCGGGTTGTCGGTCACCGCCTCCAGCTCGCGCTCGAGCACGCCGCGCGCGAAGCCGATCGCCTCGCGCGCCGAGCCGTGGACCTGCGGCATGCAGCGCAGGCTGTAGGCGTCCTGCACGCGGGTGCAGTCGCGGTGTGACTCGATGATGCCGCTGGCGGCCGTCAGCCTCGTGAGATTCTCCGCCACGGTGCGCTGGCCGGGATGCGGGCGCAGGGCCTGGATGCGCGGGTCGAAGGCGGCGCTGGTGCCCATCAGCGCCTCCAGGGACATGGCGCCGGCGACGTCGGCCAGCCGGGCCAGCCGGCCGGCGTCCAGCACGGACAGCGTGCCCAGGCCCGCCATCAGGTGCGTGCCGTTGAGCAGGGCCAGCCCTTCCTTGGTCTCGAGGCTCAGGGGCGCCAGGCCCGAGGCGGCCAGCGCCTCGCGCGCCGGCACGCGGCGCCCGCCGGCCCAGGCCTCGCCCTCGCCGATCAGGCAGGCGGCCACGTGGGCCAGCGGCGCCAGATCGCCGGAGGAGCCGACCGAGCCGCCCTCGGGCACCACCGGATGCAGGCCGCGATTCAGGCACGCGAGGAGCGTCTCGACGACGAGCGGGCGCACCCCCGACGCGCCGCGGGCGAGCGAGGCCGCCAGCAGGAGGAGGACCGCCCGCGTCTCGGTCTCGGCCAGCGGTGGCCCCACGCCGCCGGCGTGGCTCAGCACCAGGTTGCGCTGGAGCGCCGCCCGCTCGGCCGGCGGGATCACCACGTCCTTCAGCTTCCCGACCCCGGTCGTGATCCCGTAGATGGGCTCGGCGCCGCCGGCCAGGCGATCGACGAAGGCGCGCGCGGCGGCCAGCCGCTCGACGGCCGCCGGCGCCAGCGTCACCTCGCGGCGCTCGCGCGCCACGGCTTCGACGTCGTCGAGCGCCAGGGGCCCGCCGTCCAGCACCAGCGCGGTCAGAGCGTCCACCCCCGGGTCAGCGCCGCCACCCGTGCGACGAGGTCCTCCTCGGACACCGTCGTCAGGCGTCCCTGCTGGACCACCCGCCGGCCGTGCACCCAGACGTCGGTGACGGCCTGGGGCGACATGGCGTGGACCACGCTCTTGAGCAGGTCGTTGGGCGGCTGCAGCGAGAGATGCCCGAGGTCGATCGCCACCAGGTCGGCCAGGCGTCCCGGCGCGATGACGCCGGCATCGAGCCGCAGCAGCTCGGCGGCCGAGCGGGTGCCGAGGTCGAAGGCGGTCTCGGCCGCCAGGGCGGCGCCGTCGAGCAGCCGGACCCGCTGCAGGAGCGAGCAGGTGCGCATCTCGTCGAGGACCGACAGCCGGTTGTTCGTGCACCCGCCGTCGGTGCCGAGGCCGATCCTGACACCCGCGCGAAGCAGCTCGGGCACCCGGGTGATGCCGTCGCCGAGGAACATGTTGGCGCCCGGGCAGTAGGCCAGCCCGGCGCCCCGCGCGCCCATCAGCGCGATCTCCTCGTCGTCCAGCCAGACACCGTGCACACCCACCGTGCGCGGCCCCAGCACGCCGAGGCGGTCGAGGTGGCGGATCGGCGTGGCGCCGTGCTCGCGCAGCGTCCGCTCGCCCTCGTACCGCCCCTCGGCCACGTGGATGTGGAACACGGTGTCGGCGGCCTCGGCCGCCTCGAAGCCGGCGCGGATCATCGCCGGCGACGCTCCGTGGGGGCTGTGGGGGGCGGGCTGCACCACGACCGTGGCGTCGTGGCAGTGGGCGGCGATCAGCTCGCGCACCCGCCGCGCCGCATCGGCGGGCGTCTCACGATAGCGTTTCGGCGCGCCCTCCCAGTCGTACATGGCGCGGGCCAGCACCAGCCGGATGCCGACCGCCCGGGCGGCGGCGATCACCGCCTCGGCGTTCTCGTTGCCGTCGTCCTGGACGTAGAAGAAGTCCACGCAGGTCGTGGCCCCCTGCTTGAGCATCTCCGCGAAGGCGAAGGCCGCGCCGAGGGCGAGGCCGGCGCGGTCCAGCCGCTCGGAGAACGGGTACAGGACGCGATCGCGCCAGCCCATGAAGTCGAGGTCGTCGCCGAGGCCGCGCAGCAGCGACTGGAACGTGTGGCAATGGCTGTTCACCGTCCCCGGCAGCAGCGCGCGACCGGGCAGCGCGACGTCGCCGCGCCGGGGCGGGCCGGGATCCTGGATGGCGACGATACGGCCGTCGCTGACCGCCACCGCGCGATCGATCAGCCATCCTTGCGGCGTCAGCACGCGATCCGGCACCAGGCGCATGGTGTCGACCGCGTCGGCGGTCACGTCGTCACGCCGGGCAAGTCGAGCCGGTGGCGCGTGGCCGCGTCGAGCGCCTCCGGATAGCCGGCGTCGGCGTGGCGCATGATGCCGGTGGCCGGGTCGGTCGTGAGCACGCGCTCCAGCCGGCGGGCGGCATCGGGCGTGCCGTCGGCCACGACGACCATGCCGGCGTGGATCGAGTAGCCGATGCCGACGCCGCCGCCGTGGTGAACGCTGACCCAGGTGGCGCCGGACGCGGTGTTCAGCAGCGCGTTCAGCACCGGCCAGTCCGCGATCGCGTCGGAGCCGTCGCGCATCGACTCGGTCTCGCGGTTGGGGGAGGCGACCGAACCCGAGTCCAGGTGGTCCCGGCCGATCACGATCGGGGCCTTCACGCGGCCGGAGGCGACGAGGTCGTTGAAGATCCGGCCGGCCTTCGCGCGCTCGCCGTAGCCGAGCCAGCAGATCCGCGCCGGCAGGCCCTGGAAGTGCACGCGCTCGCCGGCCAGCCGCAGCCACCGGACCAGGGGCTCCCTGTCCGCGAACGCCTCCATGAGCGCGCGATCGGTGGCCCGGATGTCCTCGGGGTCGCCGGAGAGCGCCACCCACCGGAACGGCCCCTGCCCTTCGCAGAAGAGCGGGCGGATGAACGCGGGCACGAAGCCCGGGTACGCGAAGTCGCCGACGCCGGCCTGCTCGGCCTCCCGCCGGAAATTGTTGCCGTAGTCGAAGAGGATCGCGCCCCCGCGCTGGAAGTCGAGCATGGCCCGCATCTGAGCGGCGATCGACGCGCGCGCGCGCCGCAGGTACTCGTCGGGGTCCCGGCGGCGCAGCGCCCCGGCCTCGGCCACCGACAGGCCGCCCGGGACGTAGCCGTTGAGCATGTCGTGGGCCGAGGTCTGGTCGGTGACGGCATCGAACCGTACGCCGCGCCGGGCCAGCTCGGGATGCACCTCCGCGGCATTGCCGTGGAGGGCGATGGACACGGGCTCGCGCCGGCGGCGCGCGTCCTCGGCCCAGCCCAGCGCCTCGTCCACCGAGCCGGCCAGGCGGTCCACGTACCGCAGGCGCAGCCGGCGCTCGATCCGCTCGCGGTCGATCTCGACGAAGAGCCCGACGCCGCCGTTCAGCGTGACCGCCAGGGGCTGGGCGCCTCCCATGCCGCCGAGTCCGGCCGAGAGCACCAGCCGCCCGGCCAGCGTGCCGCCGAAGTGCTTCCGCGCACAGGCGCCGAAGGTCTCGTAGGTCCCCTGGAGAATGCCCTGGGTGCCGATGTAGATCCAGGAGCCGGCCGTCATCTGGCCGTACATGGTGAGCCCCAGCGCCTCGTACTTCCGGAAGTGCTCCCAGTCGCCCCACGCCGGAACCAGCAGGGAGTTGGCGATCAGCACGCGCGGGGCGTCGGCGTGCGTGCGGAACACCCCGACCGGCTTGCCGGACTGCACCAGCAGCGTCTCGTCGCCCTCCAGCCGCTGGAGCGTGGCCACGATCCGGTGGTAGGCCTCCCAGCTGCGCGCGGCCTTGCCGGAGCCGCCGTAGACGACGAGGTCCTCCCACCGCTCGGCCACGTCGGGATCGAGGTTGTTCATGAGCATCCGCAGCGCCGCCTCCTGGGGCCACCCCTTGCAGGAGAGCATGGTGCCCCGCGCCGCCCGGATCGGCTGGGGCGGGCGCCCGGCCGTCACTGGATGACCTCGTCGGCGCGGAAGACCAGCGACTGGGGAACCGTCAGCCCGATGTGCCGGGCCGTCTTGAGATTGACGATCAGGCTGATCCTGGAGGGCCGCTCCACCGGAAGGTCGCCGGCCCGCGCGCCGCGCAGCACGCGGTCGACGTACACGGCGAGCTGGACCCACATCGACGGGAAGTCGGGGCCGTAGGCCATCAGTCCGCCGGCGCTCGGGTACGTCGAGAACGGGGTGATCGACGGCATCCGGCTCCGATGGGTCAGCTCGGCGATCCGCCCCAGTGAATTGAAGACGACCGGCGCCGTGAGCAGGACGATCGCCTGGGGCCGCTCCGCCAGCAGGCCCTTCAACGCACCATCGACCTCGGTCGCCGCCCGCAGCCCCGCGGGAAGCAGCGCGATGCCCGCCGGACGGGCGGCGGCCTCCAGCACGCTGAACTGCGGCTGTCCGATGCGATCGTCCCAGACCACACCGAGGCGCCGCAGGCGGGGCACGACCTCGCGGAGGAACTGGATCTGCTTGCCGGCGAGCTCCGGCAGGTCCATCCAGATGCCGGTGACGTTCCCGCCCGGGCGGGCCAGCGTCGCGACGAACCCGCCCGCGACCGGATCCGACTCGAGGTCGATCCCGATGATGGGGATCGACGTGGTCGCCCGCATCGCGGCCCGGATGCGGTGCGGCCCGGCCATGACGAGGACGTCCGGCGGCGTCTTCGCGAGGTATTCATCGATCCGGATCTCGCTCTCCTCGACACCGTGCCAATCGACCGCCAGGTTCTGCCCGTCGGACCACCCCCGAGCCCGCAGCGCCTCGACGAGGTCGTCTCGTGTGGCGCGGGCCTGGGCAAAGATGGCGACCCGGCGTCCGCGAGCGCCCGGCTGGGCGCTGGTTCGCCCCGGCGTGACGGCCGCCGTCACGATCCCGGAGACGACGGCGCGGCGGGTGAGCGTCACGGGAGCCGCCGTCCCCTCAGACGCCCATGACGAAGTAACCGCAGTCGACGTGGACGACCTCGCCGGTGATGCCGGACGACATCGGGGAGGCCAGGAAGAGCGCGGTGTCGCCGACCTCCCGCAGCTCGACGTTGCGGCGCAACGGCGCCCGCTCGGCGTGGTGCTTGAGCATGCCGGTGAAGCCGCGGATGCCGCGGGCGGCCAGCGTGTTCACCGGCCCCGCCGAGATCGCATTGACGCGGATGTTGCGGGGGCCGAGATCGGCGGCGAGGTAGCGCACGGACGCCTCCAGCGAGGCCTTGGCCACGCCCATGACGTTGTAGCCGGCCGCGACCTTCTCGGCGCCGTAGTAGGTCATCGCGATGACCGAGCCGCCGCCGCCACGCTCCATGAGCGGAGCGGCCGCCCGCGCCAGCGCCACCAGCGAGTAGGCGGAGACGTCGTGGGCGACGCGGAACCCCTCGCGGTCGGTCGTCAGGAACTCGCCCTCCAGGTCTTCCTTGCGCGCATAGGCGACCGAGTGCACGAGCGTATCCAGCCGGCCGAGGTCGCGCCCGACCCCGGCGAAGACGGCGGTGATCTCGGCGTCGGCGCCGACGTCGCACGGGTAGAGCAGCGAGCCCGGCAGTGTCGCCGCCAGCTCCTCGACGTTGTCCTTGAGCCGCTCGCCCTGGTAGGTGAACGCCAGCCGCATGCCGGCCCCGGCCAGCGCCTGGGCGATCGCCCAGGCGATCGAGCGCTTGTTGGCGACCCCGAACACGATGCCGGTCTTGTCCTGGAGCATGGCCCATAGACTACCGCAACGCCGCGCTATACTCCGTGACCATGACTCCCAACCACGTCAAGCGACGCATCCGAAGCGGCAAGCCCGCGTTCGGCAGCCTCCTCAACTTCGGCGATCCGCTGGTGGCCGAGATGATGGCCTCGGTCGGCTTCGACTGGCTGCTCGTCGACACCGAGCACGGCCCCATCGACCTGGCGACCATGGCCACGATGTTCGCCACCATCACGCGCTACCCGTGCGCGCCCTTCGTGCGCGTCCACGCGCTCAGCGAGGAGAACGTCAAGCGCGTGCTCGACGCCGGCGCCTGGGGGGTGCTGGCGCCGAACATCCGGACCCGCGAGGAGGCCGAGCTGCTGGTGCGCGCCTGCAAGTACCCGCCCCAGGGCGTGCGCAGCCTCGGCGCCGGCCGCTTCCCCTTGTCGTTCAAGACCGACGCCCCCACCTACTTCGAGCGCGCCAACGACGAGATCCTCGTCATCGTGCAGATCGAGCACCACGAGGCGATCAAGAACATCGACGCCATCCTCTCGGTGCCGGGCGTGGACGCCTGCTACGTCGGTCCCAACGACTTCTGCGCCTCGCTGGGCCTGGCCCCCTCGCTGGAGCCGCCCCACCGGGAGTTCCACGAGGCCATGGACGTGCTGTTCAAGGCGTGCCGCCGGCACGGCGTGGTGCCGGGCATCCACTGCCAGACGGCGGAGACCGTGAACCGCCGCATCGCCGAGGGCTGGCCGCTGGTGGGCATGGTCAACGACCAGCGCTATCTCGTCTCCGCCGCCCGGGCCGCCCGCGACGCCGTCACGACCGACCGCTGATGCGTCTGGGCATCGTGCTGGCCGGCTTCACGCCCCTGCCGCTGGCCGACTTCGTCGCCGCCGCCCGCGAGGCGGAGGCGCGCGGCTATCACACGGCCTGGCTCGGCGAGGTCGCCGGCTACGATGCGCTCGTGATGTCCACCGTCGTGGCCACGCACACCGAGCGTCTCCACGTCGCCAACGGCGTGCTGCCGGTGCAGACGCGCACGCCGGTCGTCCTCGGCATGGCGGCGGCCTCGCTCAACCATCTGGCGCCGGGCCGCTTCGCGCTCGGCCTGGGGCTGTCGAGCAAGGTCATCGTCGAGCAGTGGCACGGGCTCGGCTTCTCCCCCGCCCTCGCCCAGATCCGCGAGGCGGTGGAGATCGTGCGCCAGGTGACCGGCGGCGAACGCGTGAGCGTCGAGGGCAAGTTCTACCGCGTGAAAGGCTTCCGCCTGACCGGACCCCCACCGGCGGCGCCGGTGCGCGTCTACCTGGCCGCCCTCGGCCCCGAGATGCTCGAGCTGGCCGGCGAGATCGCCGACGGCGTGCTGCTGAACTGGATCCCGCCCGAGGCGGTGCCGGCCTCGATCGCTCACCTCGAGACGGGCGCCCGGCGGGCGGGGCGCACGCTGGAGGGGTTCGAGATCGCCTCGTTCGTGCGAACCTGCGTCACCGACGACCCGGCCGCGGCCCGCGAGACGCTGGCGCGCGACGTCACCGGCTACGCGACCGTCGACGTCTACCAGGCGTTCTTCCGCACCGCCGGCTACGCCGACGAGGTCGAGGCGGTGAGCGCGGCCTGGGGCGCGGGTGATCGCGCCGGCGCGGTGAAGCGGATCTCGCCGCGCATGCTGAACGGGCTCGGCGTGGTCGGCGACGAAGCGTTCTGTCGCGCGCGCATCGGCGAGTTCGCGCGCGCCGGCCTCACCCAGCCGGTGATCGTGCCGTTCGCGCCGGCCGCCGCCGACCGCGCCGCCCTCCTGCGCACCCTCCGCGCGTTCGCCTGAGCCGATGGCGCTGCGCGTCCTCGGCGTGATCCCGGCGCGCCTGGCCTCCACGCGCCTGCCCCGCAAGGTGTTGCGCGAGCTCGCCGGCCGGCCGCTGGTGGCGTGGGTGTACGAGGCGGCCCGGCGGGCGCCGGACCTCGACGACGTGCTGGTGGCGACGGACGCCGACGAGGTCGCCGCCGCCTGCCGCGACCTCGGCATCCCCAGCGTGATGACGTCCGCCGACCATCCCTCGGGGACCGACCGCGTGTGGGAAGTCGCCCAGACCCGCGCCGCCGACGTCTACGTGAACGTCCAGGGCGACGAGCCGTTCGTCACGCCCGGCCACGTCGCCCGGCTGGTCGAGCCGTTCCGCGCCGGTGTCGACACCCAGGTCAGCACGCTCTGCATCCGTGCGACCCCGGACGAGGTCGACGCCCGGCACGTCAACAAGGTCGTGTTCGGCGCCGGCGGCCGCGCGCTCTACTTCTCGAAGTACGGCATCCCGTTCGACCGTGACGGGGGCGGGGCCGTCCGCTACAAGCACGTCGGCCTCTACGCCTACCGCCGCGCGGCGCTCGAGGCGTTCCACCGCCTGCCGCCGTCCACGCTCGAGCGGGTGGAAGGGCTGGAGCAGCTGCGCTTCCTCGAGAACGGGATCCCCATCGCCGTGCAGGAGACGACCGAGCCCACGATCGGCATCGACACCGAGGAGGACCTCCGGGCCGCCGAGGCCCGCCTCGCCGCCGGCCGGTGACCGGGCGCGCCCGCATCATCGCCCTGATCCTGGGCGCGCAAACCGTGGCCAACGTCGGCCCGCTCGGCATCCCGGCGATCGCCTCGCTGATCCGCGCCGATCTGGGGCTGTCGCTCGCCCAGGCCGGCTCGTTCCTGTCGGCGTACTACATCGGCCCGTCGCTCGTGTCGCTGCCGGCGGGCACGCTGGCCGATCGCTGGGGCGTCAAGCGCCTCCTCGTGCTCGGCCAGGTCGTGATCGCGGCGGGCCTGCTGGCGGCCAGCATGGCGGGCTCGTACGCGGCGCTGGTGGCGCTGATGATCGCGGCCGGCTTCGGCTACGGGATGCTGAACCCCACCTCCACCAAGGCCGTCATGGGCTGGTCGCCGCCCGCGCACCGCGCCACGCTGGTCGGGCTCAAGCAGGTCGGCCTGCCCTTCGGCGGCATGGTGGGGGCGGCGCTGCTGCCGGCGCTCGCAGTGGCCCTCGGCTGGCGGGTCGCCGTCGTCGTCTCCGCGGCCCTCATCGCCGCCGGCGCGCTCGCCACGCTCGTCATCTACCGCGATCCTCCGGAGGTCACGGTGCCGGCGGCGCCGCCCGGCTCCCGCGGCACGATGACCTCGGTCCTGGCGAGTCGCGATCTCTGGCTGCTGGCGCTGGCCACCGCCATCTTCGCCGCCATGCAGACGGTCTGGATGTCGTTCCTGGTGCTCTATCTCGAATCCGCCGCCGGGCTCACGCTCCTCGCCGCCAGCCGCTACCTCGCCCTCGCGCAGCTCGGCGGCATGACGGGGCGGGTGCTCTTCGGCATGCTCTCGGACCGGCTGTTCGGTGGCCGGCGGCGCCTGCCGTTGGTGCTGGCCGGCATCGGCTCCGCCGCCTGCACGCTCGCGATCGCCGGGACCGGCGCCGGCGCCTCGTCGATCTGGCTGGCCGGACTGGCCTTCGTCTTCGGCGTCGTCGGCATCGGCTGGAACGGCGTGCAGCACACGTGGATGGCCGAGCTGGCCGGACCCCGCGCCGCCGGCACGGCGGTCGGCCTGGGCCTCGCGGTCTCCTCGGCCGGCGTGACGCTCGGCCCCATCGCGTTCGGCTGGCTCGTGCAGACGGCCGGCGGCTACCGCGGCCCGTGGCTCGGGCTCGCCGTCTCGATGGTGGCGGCGCTCGGCATCCTGGCCCTGGTGCGCGACCGGCGGTTGGCCGGGCCCCGGTAAATAAAGGGGCGATCAGGCGCGTCCTACTGGACGAGTCGGGCACCCGGGGTCCGGCCGAGATCACACGGGAGGTGCGCCTCGATGAGACCGACGACCCTGTTCCGCGCCGCCACCTTGACGCTGGTCGCCACGCTGGTCACGGCGACGGCCCTCTACGCCGCCGATCCCCCGGCCGGCGCCGGGAAATCCAGCCGCTGGGAGAACCGCCTGCAGCACAAGCTGGGGCTGACCGACGACCAGCTGCAGGCCTTCCGCCAGCTCCACGCCTCGCGCGACGTCGAGGCGCAGCGGCAGCAGCACCGGGCCCTGCGGGCCGCGCAGACCGAGCTGCGCCGCCTGGCGCTGAACGGCGCCGACGACGCCACGCTCGCGGCCAAGCAGGCCGAGATCCAGACCCTCCTCACCCAGCAGATGCAGCAGCGCGTGGACGCGCTCAAGCAGATCGGCCCGATCCTCAACGCCGACCAGCGTGACGCGTTCGCCACGATGATGGAGCGCGGCCCCCGCGGTCATCGCGGCCACCGGGGTCGTCGCACGCCGGCTCCGCAGCAGCCGTCGTAGACGACTTGGGGGGCCGCCAGCGGCCCCCCAAGCTCCCAACGCTCGGGGCACCTGGCCACGCACCTCTTCCTCGGACTTCGCACCCCGCCCCCGATGGTCCAAGGCGGCGGCCCGGACCATCCGCGAGATCGCCGCGCGGCCGACGGCCGCGGCGACCGCGCGCGAGCGCGGTCCGGCGCGATCGGGCTGCCGGCCGGCACATGGGTGAGGGCCGGGAGGACGCTACGTCGCGAGGGGGCCGGTCGGGGCGGCGCCCGGCGCGCCGCGCATCTCGATCGTGTGGACGAGGACAGGGATCTCGATGCCTTCGGCGCCGAGGCGGCGGACGGCCGGCCACAGCAGGGGCCGCACGTCGAGCATGCTATCGTGATTCCCGCGCATGAGTCAGCGCCGACTCTTCTACGGCTGGATCGTCGTGGGCGCCTCCGCGCTCATCATCTGCATCGGCATGGGTGCGCTCTTCTCGCTGGGGGTGTTCCTCAAGCCGATGGCCGAGAGCATGGGCTGGAGCCGCGGCGCGATCTCCTCGGTGGCGCTCCTGAACTGGATCGCCATGGGGCTGGGCTCGTTCTTCTGGGGCGCGGTCTCCGACCGGATCGGCACCCGCGGGGTGGCGCTGGCGGGCGGGCTGCTGCTGGGCCTCGGGCTCGTGCTGTCGAGCCAGGTGCGGGCGCTGTGGCAGCTCTACGTGACGTTCGGCTTCATGGTCGGCTTCGCCGTCGGCGCGTTCTACGCGCCGCTGACCTCGACGGCGACCAAGTGGTTCACCGCCCGCCGGGGGCTGGCGGTGGCGCTGGTGTCCTCGGGAATCGGCGTGGGGATTTTCGCGATCGCGCCGCTGGCCCGGGCGCTGACCAGCCTGTGGGACTGGCGCATCGCGCTGCTCGTCATCGGCGACCTGGCGTGGCTGGTGATCGTCCCGGTGGCGCTGGTGCTTCGCGAGCAGCCCGGCGACATGGGCACGGCCGCCATGGGCGGCGCCGCCCGCGCCGGCCGCGAGTACTCCGCGCGGCAGGTCGTGGGCGCGCCGCAGTTCTGGGCCATCGCGCTGACGCACTTCGCCTGCTGCGCCGCCCACTCGGGACCGATCTTCCACATGGTGACGCACGCCACCGACCAGGGTATCGGGGGCATGGCGGCGGCGACGGCGCTCGGGGTGTCCGGACTGTCGTCGATCGCCGGCCGCATCGGCGGCGGGCTGCTGGCCGACCGCTTCGGGGCCAAGCCCACCCTGGTGGTGGGGCTGGCCCTGCAGGCCGCCGCGATTCCGGTCTATCTCGCGGCGCGCGAGGTGGGGCTCTTCTACGCCCTGGCGCTCGTGTTCGGCCTCTCCTACGGCGGCGTCATGCCGCTCTACGCGCTGGTCACCCGCGAGTACTTCGGCGAGAAGGTCATGGGCGCCGCCTACGGCGGCGTCTTCCTGATCTCCACGCTCGGCATGGGCATCGGCTCCTACGCCGGCGGCGTCCTCTACGACCGTCTCGGCTCCTACGCCTGGCTCTACGGCGGCTCGTTCGCCATCGGCGTGCTGGCCGTGGCGCTGGCGCTCACCTTCCGGCCGCCACGCTCGGTTCCCGCGCTCGACGCCGTCGCCACGGCTGGCTGACGCGCGGCGTCGCTTGGTCCTTCCGCTTCGGCGTTGACACTCCACCCCCTGGGGTGGTATCACTTCGTCACTTTTCTCGGATGTTTAGCGCTCACTCCCCGCAGCGAGATCAAGGAGGATCCGCATGGACGCGAACGCCGTGAATCGCCGGCAGTTTCTCAAGGTTTCCGGTGCCGCCGCCGCCGTGGCGGCGACCGGAGTCGAGGGTATCCTGGCGGCACACCACGCGCCGGCCTATGCGCAGGGTACGAAGCTCCACATCGTGCGCTGGAACGATTTCATCCCCGAGGCCGACAAGTGGCTGAAGGACACCGGCGCGCCTGCCGCCTCCAAGGCGCTCGGCGCCGAGGTCCAGGTCGAGACGATCAACGCCAACGACGTCCAGCCGCGCATCACCGCCGCGATCCAGTCGGGATCCGGCGCGGACGTCTTCCACCTCTTCTACAACTGGCCGCAGCTCTACCAGAACGCCTTGGTGGACGTCAGCGACCTCGCCAACAAGGTGGCCAAGGAGCAGGGCGGGTTCTATGGCGTATTTCAGCCATCCTTCAACGTCGGCGGCAAGTGGCTGGGGATGCCCCACTCCATCGTCGGCAACGCGATCGCGTACCGCCGCTCGTGGTTCAAGGAGGTCGGCTTCGACAGCTTCCCCAAGACCTGGGACGATCTGCGCAAGGCGACCGCGTTGCTGAAGAAGAAGGGCAGGCCGTACGGCCAGACGCTCGGCCACACCTTCGGCGACGCCCCCACCTGGGCCTACCCACTCCTGTGGTCCTTCGGCGGTGCGGAGACCGACAAGAGCGGCAAGAAGGTCGTCATCAACTCCAAGGACACGCTCGAGTCGGTCAAGTACATGACGGCGCTCTGGAAGGAAGGGTGCGACGAGGGAGGCCTGGCCTGGGACGACACCAACAACAACCGGGCTTTCCACGCCGGAGAGCTCTGCGCCACGCTCAACGGCGCGTCGATCTACATCGTGGCCAAGCGACAGCAGGACAAGATCAAGGACGACAAGGGCGAGCCGATGTGGCAGGACATCGACCACGCGCTCTACCCGCTGGGTGGCGGCAAGGGCCAGTTCCCGCTCTACTTCTCCAACGGCCACGGCGTCATGAAGTACTCGAAGAACCAGAAGCTGGCCAAGGACTTCCTGGCCTGGCTGCACAAGAAGGAGAACTTCGAGCCGTGGTTCAAGGTCTGCGAGGGCTACAGCGTCGCCGCCACCACCGAGTGGGAGAAGCACCCCATGTGGGGGCAGATCGACAAGCCACTGCAGATGTTCCGCACGGCGGCCCGCACCACCCGGATCTTCGGCCACGCCGGGCCGTCCACCGGGAAGGCCACCGAGGCGTTCTCGAAGTACATCGTCGTGGACATGTACGCCAAGGCCGTCCAGGGCATGAAGGCCGAGGATGCCGTGAAGTGGGCGGAGACCGAGCTGAAGAAAATCTACGAGGCCTAGCTCCCGGGCCAGGATGGGGAGTTGAGCAATCGCTTCGCGGCAGGATCGGGCAACGCCACCGGCGTCGGGGTGGCGCTGTCCACCCGGCGCGCGGCCCGGCCCGGCGGCCGGGCCGCGCTGCTGGAGAACGAGCGGCTGCTGGCCGGGTTGCTGCTGGCACCGGCCGTTCTGCTCCTCGGCCTGTTCATCGCCTACCCGTTCGTCATGGGGGTCTGGCTGTCGCTCTCCAGCACCAGCGTGGGCAACCCCGGCAGGTTCGTCGGCCTCGCCAACTTCGCCAAGGCCTTCGACGATTCGATCTTTCGCACGGCGTTCTGGAACACGAGCTTCTACACGTTCTGGGCCACCATCTTCAAGCTGGCGCTCGGCATGTGGCTCGCGCTCCTGCTGAACCGTCAGTTCCGGGGCAAGCGGCTCGTGCGCGCCTCGATGCTGCTGCCCTTCATCATCCCGACCGTGCTCTCCACCTTCGCCTGGCGCTGGATGTTCGATCCGACGTTCAGCGTGCTGAACTGGGTCCTCTACCAGGCCGGGTTCATCACGACCAAGCTGCCGTTCCTCTCCGACGGCACCTACGCGCTCTGGTGCGCCATCGCGGTGAACACCTGGCGCGGCATGCCGTTCTTCGCCATCACGCTGCTGGCCGGGCTGCAGACCATCAACCCGGACCTCCACGAGGCGGCCTCGCTGGACGGCGCCAACGGCTGGCGGCGCTTCTGGCACGTGACGTGGCCTCTGCTCAAGCCGGTGACGCTGGTGGTCGTGGTGTTCTCGATCATCCAGACGTTCTCCGATTTCCAGCTCATCTACGTGCTGACGGGCGGCGGCCCCGCCAACTCCACCCACCTCGTCGCGACCTACGCCTACCAGATCGGCGTCGCCACCGGCCTGCTGGGCGAGGGCGCCGCCATCTCGCTGTTCATGCTCCCCGTGCTCTTCATCGTGGTGTGGGCCCAGCTCCGGTACCTCAGACGCCTCGAGGGCGCCTGATGGCCAGGGTATCGGCCGCGTCGGAGCCCCGGCCTTCCAGACCAGCCCACCTGCGTCTCCATCCGTGCTGGAGCCTCCGGTAAATGGTCATCGAACGGCGGTGGAAGAAGTGGATCTACTTCTACATCCCGCTCGCCGTGTTCGTGATCGGCACCCTGTTCCCGTTCTACTGGATGCTCATCACGGCCATCCGGCCCGACGCCGAGCTGTACCGCTCGTGGCGGGCCGTCAACAACGCCCCGTTCTGGACGCTGCAGCCGACGCTCTCGCACTTCCAGGATCTGTTGACCCGGACGGCGTTCCCCCAGTGGCTGTGGAACACCTTCTTCATCGCCGTCGCCTCGACGCTGATCTCGCTGTTCTGCGGCCTGCTGGCCGGCTACGCCCTCGCGCGGCTGAAGTTCCCGATGGCCGGGATGCTCGGCACGTCGATCTTCGTGACGTACCTCGTTCCGCCGACGCTGCTGTTCATTCCGCTCGCCGATATCATTCGCAACTTCCAGCTCGGCAACACCCCATGGGCGCTGATCCTCACCTATCCCACGTTCCTGATCCCGTTCTGCACGTGGCTGCTCATGGGCTACTTCAAGACCATCCCCAAGGAGCTGGAGGAGTGCGCCCGCATCGACGGCGCCACCCGCTTCGGGGCCATGGTGCGGATCATCTTTCCGATCGCGGTGCCCGGCATCCTGTCGGCGGGGATCTTCGCCTTCACGCTGTCCTGGAACGAGTTCATCTATGCGCTGATCTTCCTCTCGTCGCCGGAGAAGAAGACGGTGCCGGTCGGCGTGGTGTCGGAGCTGATCCGCGGCGACATCTACTTCTGGGGCCAGCTGATGGCGGGGGCGCTGCTCGGGTCCATCCCCGTCGCGCTGGTCTACTCGTTCTTCGTCGAGTACTACGTCACGGGGCTGACCGGCTCCGTGAAGGGCTGAGCCCAGAGCCCGGGGGGCCCGGCCCCGGGGAATCCATTGAGGGAGAGTGCGCGATGGCCCAGGTGATGATGAAGGCGCTCAACAAGAAGTACGACGAGGTCCACGCCGTCAAGGACGTGAACCTGCACATCCGCGACAAGGAGTTCATGGTCCTGGTCGGGCCCTCCGGCTGCGGCAAGTCCACCACCCTCCGGATGGTGGCGGGCCTGGAGGAGATCACGGCGGGCGAGATCCACATCGGCGACCGCCTGGTCAACGACCTGCCGCCCAAGGACCGGGACATCGCCATGGTGTTCCAGAACTACGCGCTCTACCCGCACATGTCCGTCTACGACAACATGGCGTTCGGGCTGAAGATGCGCAAGTTCCCCAGGGCCGAGATCGAGAAGCGCGTGAAGGACGCCGCCGAGATCCTCGGCATCCAGGAGCTGCTCAAGCGCAAGCCCCGCCAGCTCTCGGGCGGCCAGCGCCAGCGCGTGGCGGTGGGCCGGGCCATCGTCCGCCATCCGCAAGTCTTCCTGTTCGACGAGCCGCTCTCCAACCTCGACGCCAAGCTGCGCGTGCAGATGCGCGTGGAGCTCAAGAAACTGCACAACCGGCTGGAGACCACCGCCATCTACGTCACCCACGACCAGGTCGAGGCGATGACGCTAGGCGACCGAGTGGTGGTGATGAAGGACGGCTGGATCCAGCAGGTCGGCGAGCCGATGGAGCTCTACGGCCGTCCTGCCAACAAGTTCGTGGCGGGGTTCATCGGGTCGCCGGCCATGAACTTCGTGGACGTGGGCATCAACGAGGTCAACGGCGCCGTCGTGGCCGAGACCCAGGGGCTGCGCCTGGCGGTGCCGGCGGCCAAGGCGGGGACGCTGCGCGCGTACAAGGGCCAGCAGGTCGCGCTGGGCGTGCGGCCGGAGGACGTGCACGTGGCGACCGGGGCCGACGCCGCCCACCACGTCTTCGACGCCACCGTGGAGGTCGTGGAGCCGCTCGGCTCCGAGATCCTGCTCGACGTCCGGATCGGCCGCAGCACGATCGTGGCCCGGGTCGATCCCAGCGTGCGGGTCAAGGTCCACGAGACGGTCCGGCTGGCCGTCACCGCCGACCGCCTGCATTTCTTCGACGCCAAGACCGAGCACGCCGTCTAGCCCGTCGGGGGACTTCGTCCCCCGACGGGCGTCGCAGCACCGCGGGATGCGACGGGCGATCGTGATCCTCGCGCTGGCCATCGCGGGGATCGGCGCCTTCACCGGGGGCCTCGCGTGGCTACTCAACGACCCGCAGCCTCCGTCCGGGGCGTCGCGGGGCGAACGGCTCTACTACGCATACTGCGTCGAGTGCCACGGCCGCGACGGGCGGGGCTCATGGCGCGCCGCCCTGTTCCTGCTGCGCCCCGGCAACCTGGCCGACCCCACCCGCATGGCCACCCACTCCGACCAGTACCTGTTCGACGTCATCAAGCACGGTGGCGCCCCGTTCGGTCGTCCCGGCATGCCCGCCTTCGGCTACCACCTGCGCGACGACGACATCAGGATCCTCGTCGCCTTCCTCCGGACCCTCCCGGAGGCGAGCCCCTGACGCGGTCCATGTCGCCGCCGCGTCCTCCGGCGCGTCAGCGTCGTTCGATTCGGAGGAGGACGAGGCGGTCGCCCTCCTGGCGCACGGCGAGGCGGACGCGCTCACCCGGCCGGAGATCGAGGGAATCGACCTGAGCGGGACCGACGGAGACGGCCATCTGCTCCATCGCCGACATGCCGAGAGCGGAAACGGCCTGGTGGCGGACCAGGATCAGGTCGGGCGCCGCGCGGGCGACGAACTCGCCCTGCACCTCGAAGGCGGCGGGCCGGAGGATGGTGCCCCACAGGCCCGCCGCGAAGGCGATGAGCAGGCCGACGAACGCGAGTCCGAGACGCCAGCGGGCGCGGGGGGCCGGGCTCAGGAGTGGTGCTTCAGTACGACTCCATCGAGCCGGCGCGCGTGCGCGCGTCGGGCCGAAGGTCGTCGCCGGTCACCACCCACTTGCCGCCGCAGCCCTCGTGAACCGCGGACGATGCCGCGCGATAGCCGCTGCCGAGCGTCACCGCCAGCACGACCACCCCGACCGCTCCGCCCAGCACGCAGGTGATGGCCCGCCCCGGCACCAGGAACACGTTGACGGCCACGGCGCCGGCGTCGTACGCGCCTTTCATCCGCTCGTCGTCCCGCTGGGCGCGGAGCGTCTCCTGGAAGAGGTCCGGAGCCGGGGGTTGGGCCGGCTGGGTCGGCGGGGCTGGCTGCTGGGCTCCAGCGATGGGGGCCAGCGGTCCGGCCACCAGCAACGCGCCGAGCAGCGCGGAGACGACTCGAGTCCGCGTGATCATAGACCGTCCTCCCTGGTTGTCCTGCCCCGGGCGCCACCGGACGGGGCGCCGATGGCAGAGGCCCTCATTGTCGCTTGAACGTTGCGGCCCGCCCACCTAATTTTCCGGGAGCCGGGACGCGGCCATACGACCAGGAGGCCCCTTCACGCCCATCAGCGCGGCGTAAGTCGGCGTCACGTCTACCGGGAGAGCCCACGGTCCCGGGCAGAGCCCGCCGGCCCGGTCTCGTGGCCACGGCGCGAACAGACACGGTGGGGTTGACGGCGCCCTCGCTGAGAGGGCAATCTTGGGATTCCTGATGGCTGTTGAACTCGACGCCTTTCTTGCGGCGTACAAGCCCAAGTTCATCTGCCTCTCGTGTCTCGGCGAGGTGACGGCGCGCGAGCCGGCGGACGTCAAGCGTGCGGTGGACACGCTCCTGGCCGAGCGGCGCGCCGAAACGCAGGTGGCGGAGTGCCTGAACTGCAACGTCACGGCGTTCGTCGTGCGTCGCCGCTGATCCCCCCGCGGCGACGAAGGCGCTCACGCCGCCACCAGCGCTGTTCACGCCGTCCGACCAGGTGCTCGTGCGCTGGCCGGATGGCCGTACGACCTTCGAGGCGCTGGAGGACGTCGTCGAGGTGCGCCGGGTGGGTTCCCGGCGGTGGCAGAAGGGGCTATAATCCCGTCACATTCCCCCGGGAGGCCACGGTCCATGAAGCTCGTCCGATTCTCCGCCAACGGCCAGCCGCCGCGCCTGGGCATGCTCCAGGCCGATCGCATCGCGGATCTGCAGGCCAGCCTCGCCGCGACGCTGACGCGGCGCGGGGTGGTCCGTGCCCAGGAGATCGCCGCCGCCTTGGTCCCCGCGTCCACGCGGGCGTTCCTGGAGGGCGGCGACGCCGCCCGGGACGCCGTCGCCTCGATCACCGAGTGGGTGACGGTGCCGGCCGCCTCGGCGCGCCTGCACGCGCCCATCGCCGATCCGGGCAAGTTCATCTGCATCGGGCTGAACTACCGCGACCATGCCGAGGAGGCGGGCATGCCGATCCCGAAGGAGCCGCCGATCTTCGCGAAGTGGTCGAATGCCATCATCGATCCGGGCCAGCCGATCCTCCGCCCGCGCGGCTCCAAGCAGCTCGACTGGGAGGTGGAGCTGGGCGTCGTCATCGGCAAGCCCACCCGCTACGTCGCCAGGGAGCAGGCGCTCGAGCACGTCTGGGGCTACACGATCGTCAACGACGCCAGCGCGCGCGACTTCCAGTTCCTCACCACGCAATGGATGGCGGGCAAGATCTTCGAGACGGCCGCCCCCGTCGGCCCCTACATCGGCGACCGCGCCGAGGTGCCGGACCCCCACGCGCTCACCCTCGAGACCTTCGTGAACGGCAAGCAGGTCCAGAACGGCAGCACCAAGACCTTCATCTTCGACGTGCGCTACCTCGTCAGCTATCTGTCGAATCTCATGACCCTCATGCCCGGCGACCTGATCGCCACCGGCACGCCGCCCGGGGTGGGCTTCGCCATGAAACCGCCGGTCCTCCTGAATCCCGGCGACGTCGTGCGCATGGAGATCACCGGGCTCGGCACGCTGGAGAACCCGGTCAAGGACGCATAGCGGGACCGGGTACACTGAGACCGTGCTCGACCTGATCCGGTCGCTGGCCGTCACCAATACCAGCAAGATCGTGCTGGTTTCGCTGGACGGCCTCGGGGGGTTGCCGCGGCCGGAGACCGGACGTTCCGAGCTGGAGACGGCCCGCCTGCCCAACCTCAGCGCCCTGGCCACCTCCGCGGCCTGCGGGCTCGTCCGCCATGTCGCGCCCGGGATCACGCCCGGCAGCGGGCCCGGGCACCTCGGTCTCTTCGGATACGACCCGCTCGTCTATCAGGTCGGGCGGGGCGTGCTGGAGGCCCTCGGCATCGAATTCGACCTGCGGGCCGGCGATCTGGCGGCGCGCGGCAATTTCTGCACGATCGACGGCGGCGGCCTCATCACCGACCGGCGGGCCGGCCGGATCCCCACCGAGGTCTGCGTGCGGCTGACCGAGCGGCTGCGGACCATCCGCCTGCCGGGTGTGGAGGTCATGGTCGAGCCGGTCAAGGAGCACCGCTTCGTGCTCGTGCTGCGGGGCAGCGGGCTGGCGGGGCGCCTGAGCGAGACCGACCCCCAGGCGCTCGGCAAGGCCCCGCTGCCGGTCCGGGCGCTCGACCCCGCCGCCGGCCGCGCCGCCGCGCTGATCAACGCGTTCGTGGACGAGGCGCGCCGCCGGCTGGCCGATGCCGCGCCGGCCAACATGGTGCTGCTCCGGGGCTTCGACCAGCTCCCCGACCTTCCCCGCTTCCCCGACGTCTACGCGCTGCGGGCGGCCGCGATCGCCGCCTACCCGATGTACCGCGGCCTGGCCAAGCTGGTCGGGATGGACGTGCTGAAGACGGGCGGCACGTTCGCCGACGAGCTGACCACGCTGCGCGAGCACTGGCAGGCGTACGATTTCTTCTTCGTGCATTACAAGGACACCGACAAGGCCGGCGAGGACGGCGACTTCGACGCGAAGGTCGCGGCCCTCGAGCGCTTCGACGCCTTCCTTCCGGCCATCCGCGAGGTCGGCCCCGACGTCCTCGCCGTCACCGGCGACCACGCGACGCCGTCGGTGCTGGCCGCCCACGGCTGGCAGCCGGTGCCGGCGCTGGTGTGGAGCCGCTACTGCGGCGCCGATCCCGTGACCGCGTTCACCGAGCGGGCCTGCGCCGCCGGCAGCCTCGGCGTGCTCCCCGCTCACCATCTCATGCCGGTCGTCATGGCCAATGCCCTGAGGCTGACGAAGTTCGGGGCGTAGGCCGTCATGCGGTTCCTCATCCGTCTCCTCGGCGCGCTCTGGCTGGCGACCCTGCTCGTCAGCGGCGGTTTCGCCTGGTACGAGGTCCACCAGGAACGCACGCGGCTGCTGGAGGACCTCCAGCGGCGGGCGGCGCTGGCCGCCGACGCCGTGCGCGAGGCCACCGAGCGGCTGGTCGCGCGCGGTGTCCGCAACGGCTACGAGCGTGTCCTCACGCGCTTCGGCCGCCAGGACCGCGCCGTCGCCATCTACGATGCCTTCGGCTCGGTCATCGAGGCCAGCCCCGAGGTCAAGCGCGCACTCGGCCCCATCTCGCCACTCGTGAGCGAGGCCATCCAGAAGAACCAGTCGACGCGGGCGTTCGCCACCGTGAACGGCCGCACGCGGGTGGTGCACGTCGTCCCGCTCCAGCAGGACGACCGGCCCATCGGCGCCGCCGCCGTGCTCGTCGACGCCGAGTACCTCGAGACCAGCGAGTGGGACCTCTGGCAACGGACCGCCGTCCGCTTCGGGGTGCTGATGCTCCTGCTGACCGGCATCACATGGGTGGTGGTCCGCTGGTCGGTGACCCGGCCCATGACGCGCATCGCGGAGTGGACGCGGCAGCTCAAATCGGGCCAGCCGGTGGCGCCGCCGCCGCAGGCGGACGCCAGCCTGTTCGGCTCGCTGGCCACCGAGGTGACGAGCCTGGCCCGCACGCTGGCCCGGGCCCGCCTGGCCGCCGCCGAGGAGGCCCGCCTGCGGCTGGTGGGTGACAGCCTCTGGACCGAGGAACGCCTCAAGCAGTTCGTCGAGATCCGCTTCGGCGAGCGCCCGATCTACGTCGTCTCCAACCGGGAGCCGGTCAGCCACGAGCAGGAAGGCCGGTCGATCGCCGAGCTGCGGCCGGCCAGCGGCCTCGTCACCGCGCTGGAGCCCATCATGCTCGCCTGCGGTGGCGTGTGGGTCGCTCACGGCAGCGGCACCGCCGACCGCGTCGTCGGCGAGCGCATCGGGCTGCCGGTCGACGATCCGGCCTACACTCTGCGCCGGGTGTGGCTCACCGACCAGGAGGAGGCCGGCTACTACTACGGGTTCGCCAACGAGGGGCTGTGGCCGCTCTGCCACATCGTGCACGAGCGGCCGCAGTTCCGCGCGGACGACTGGGAGCACTACCGCGCGGTCAACGCGCGCTTCGCCGGCACCCTGCTGGAGGAGATGGAGAAGGCCGAGTCCCCGATCGTGCTGGCCCAGGACTACCATTTCGCACTGCTGCCCCAGCTCGTCAAGCAGGCCCGGCCCGACGCGCGGGTGGCGCTCTTCTGGCACATCCCCTGGCCCAACTTCGAGGCGTTCGGGATCTGCCCCTGGCAGGAGGAGATCCTGCTCGGCCTGCTGGGCGCCGATCTGATCGGCTTCCATACCCAGTTCCACTGCAACAACTTCCTGGAGACGGTCGAGCGGACGATCGAAGGCCGCGTCGACTGGGAGCACTTCACCGTCGTCCGCGGGCAGCACCGCACCTGGGTGCGCCCGTTCCCCATCAGCGTGGCGCCCGACGACGCCGAGCCGGCCGCCGAGGGCGACGTGCTGCGGGCCGAGCTGGGCATCACCACCGAGTGGCTCGGCGTCGGGGTCGAGCGCGTCGACTACACCAAGGGCCTGCCCGAGCGCTTCCGGGCGCTGCGGCGGTTCTTCGAGCGCTGGCCGGAATACCGGCGGCGCGTGACGTTCGTGCAGATCGCCTCGCTCAGCCGGAGCCGCATCCCCCGCTACCGGGCGCTCCAGGAGGAGCTCCGGGAGGCGGTGCGGTCCATCAACGAGGAGCTGGGCGAGCGTGGCTGGCAGCCGATCCTCTACCGCGAGCGCCACCACGACCATGCCGAGATCCGCCGATACTACCGCGCCGCCGATTTCTGCATGGTGACCTCGCTGCACGACGGCATGAACCTCGTCGCCAAGGAGTACGTGGCGGCCCAGACCGGCGACGACGGAGCGCTCATCCTCAGCCGCTTCACCGGGGCCTCCCGCGAGCTGCGTGACGCCTACGTGGTCAATCCGTACGACGTGGAGGACATGGCCGCGGCCATCCACGACGTGGTCACGGCCGATCCGCTGGAGCGGCGGTCCCGCATGCGGCGCATGCGGGCGCACGTGCGCGAGTACAACATCTACGGCTGGGCCGGGCTGCTCGTGTCGGAGCTCGCCCGCATCCCCCAGCCGTCACTCGAGCGCGGCTGACGACGGACGCCGGTTGGTAGAGCTTACAGGTGTAGAAACTACTCTCGCGTCGGCCCGCCGTCCAAGCCCATGAATTCTCTCGACATCATCCTGGCATCGCCCTTGCCTTGCCTTACTCCGATCGAGGGGGCTTCGGCCCTCAGTCTGGGAAAGGTAGAGCGCAATCATGGACGATCAGAACCTGAGCGATATCTCGATGAAGGGCGCGCCGGCGTGCGGGCGCTGCCACATGCTGGTGGCGCGCTACGCGCCCCAGGTCGGGGCCTCCACGGGGACGTACCACCGCGAGTGCTTCGAGGCGTGGTACTTCGGACGGCACGGCAAGCGGCCCGTGCTGCTGGCCGGCGCCAACGGCGACCGCCATCGCTTCCACGTCCGCGAGAACGGCGAGGTCCGCGACAAGGCCGCCTGAGCCAGGCGGCGTGAGGCGCCGCCGCCGCGCCCGGTCGGCGGTCCGCATCGAGCGGGACAGCCTGGGGCCGGTGGCGGTTCCTCGCGCCGCGTTGTGGGGCGCCTTCACCGAGCGCGCGCGGCAGACGTTTCGCCTCACGGGCCGCCCGCCTCACCCCGCCCTCATCCGCGCCTACGCGCGGATCAAGCAGGCGGCCGCGCGTGTGAACGCGCGGCTGGGCCTGCTGCCGCGGCGCTGGGCGGCCGCCATCGTCGGGGCCGCCGCCCGCGTCGCCGGTGGGCGCGTTCCCGATGCCGCCGTCGTCGAGATCCTCCAGGCCGGCGCCGGCACGCCGGCGCACATGAACGTGAACGAAGTCATCGCCAACCTCGCCAACGAGAGGCTCGGCGGACGGCGCGGTCGCTGGGCGCCCCTGCATCCCAACAGCCACGTCAACCTCGGCCAGTCCTCCAACGACGTCACGCCCACCGCCATCCGCCTGATGGCGCTGGAGCTGCTCGACCCGCTCGACGCCGAGCTGCGCGCGCTCGTCCGCTCGTTGCGCCGGCACGCCGTCCGCGCCCGCACCGTCGTCAAGCCCGGGCGCACGCATCTCCAGGACGCGGTGCCGATCACCTGGGGCCAGGTCTTCGGAGGCTGGGCCCAGGCGCTCGACGATGGCCGGCGTGCGCTCGGCGGCGCCGGCGACGAGCTGCGCGTGATCGCGCTGGGCGGCACCGCGGTCGGCACCGGCCTCACCGCGCATCCACGCTTCCGCAGGCTGGTCGTTCGCGAGCTCTCCCGGCTGGTCGGCCGGCGCCTGCGGCCGGCCCCGAGCCCGGTGGGGGCCGCGTGGTCGCTGCGTCCACTCGCCGCCACGTCGGGCGCGCTCCGCGGTGTCGCGCTCGACCTCGCGAAGATCTGCCTCGACCTGCGCCTGCTGGCGTCGGGCCCCGACACCGGCCTGGCCGAGCTGACGCTGCCGGAAGTGGAGCCCGGATCGTCCATCATGCCCGGCAAGGTGAACCCCTCCGTGCCGGAGGCGGTGCAGATGGCGTGCTTCCAGGTCGTCGCCCATGACCACGCGGTGGCGCTGGCGGCCGGCGCCGGTGAGCTCGAGCTCAACGTGATGACGCCGCTCGTCGCCGACAATCTCGCCGGCGCGCTCGAGATCCTCACGCGGGCGGTGCGGCTGTTGCGGACCCGCTGCGTGGAGGGGCTCGTCGTCGACCGGCGGCGCGCGCAGGCGCTCGTGGCCGGCAGCCTCATCGAGGCGACGGCGCTGTCGCCCTACCTCGGTTACGACGTGACCGCCGGCCTGGTGAAGGAGGCGCGCGCCACCGGCCGCCCGCTCCGCCAGGTCGTGCTCGACCGGGGCTTGCTCGACGCGCGCGCCCTGGCGCGGATGCTGTCGCCGGCCGCCCTCACGGGGCCCCGGGTGACCGACGTCAGCCTCCGCCGTCGCGTCCAGCGGGGGGCCGCCTATCGTGCGCTCCGGGTGGAGGCCGAGGAAGAATAGGCTTGTCTGGCCCCCGGGTGGGTTCATACTCCAGGTGAGCGATGCGCTGCCTCTTCGTGAGCGCTGACGACTTTCTGTGGCGCCTGGCCGCCGATCTCGGCGACGCCCGCCTGTCCCCGGTGTGGCTGGTGGAGCAGCCGCGGCTGCGCGCCCGCATCCACGAGCGGGGTGGCGAGGCGATGGCCGGCCGCCTCGACGGCGAGGCCCTCTACCGGCGCGCCTTCCGCTCCGGGCACGAGCCGGTGCTGGTGGCGGTCGAGCGCGCGCGCCGCGCGCGCGTGATCGCCGCCATTCGCCGGGTGGCGCCGGCCGCCCCCCTCGTCGTGCTCGCCGACACCGCTCCCGACGCCGAACCGCTGGTGACGCTGCCGCCCACCGCGATCGCCGCCGGCGTGCTCGAATCGGCGCTGGAGCGGGCCACGACCCGGGCGCGCGTGCAGCGGCTGCGCGAGCACTTCACCCCGGCCGAGCGCGTGCTGATCATGATGCAGGACGATCCGGATCCCGACGCGATCGCCTCCGCCCTCGCCCTGCGCACGCTGCTGGGCCGGACGAAGGCGGCGGCGACCATCGCCACCTTCGGGACGATCACGCGCCCGGAGAACCGCGCCATGACCCGCATTCTCGAGATCGACGTCGAGCAGGTGAAGCCACGGGCGGTCGAGGACTACGACCGGGTCGCGATCGTCGACGCCCAGCCGGCCTTCTTCGAAGAGGCGCTGGGCGACATCGATCTCGTCATCGACCATCATCCCGAGGACACGCCGGTCCCCGCCCGGCTGCGCGACATCCGTCCGTCGTACGGGGCCACCGCGACGATCCTGACCGAGTACCTGCGGGCCGCCGAGGTGAAGATCCGCGAGCGGCTCGCCACCGCGCTGTTGTACGGCATCAAGGCCGACACCCAGCATCTGGAGCGGGGCACCACGCGCGCCGACATGGAGGCGTTCGCCTTCCTCCACGCCCACGCCAACCACAACGCGCTGCGCCGCATCGAGCGCCCCGACCTTCCCGACGCCGCCCTCGACGTGCTGGCGCGCGGGCTGGCCCGGCGCCGGCTCGTCGCCGGCGTGATGTTCGTGCACCTGGGGGCGGTGGCCTATCCCGAACTGGTGGCGCAATTCGCGGATTTCCTGCTGCAGGTCGAGGGCGCCGAGTGGTCGGTGGTGTCCGGCCGCGTGAACGGTGAGCTGCACGTCTCCGTGCGCAACGTCGGCTACGTGCGGGCCGCCGGCGACGTCGTGCGCGAGGCCTTCGGCGACCTCGGGGGTGCCGGCGGGCATCGCTCGATGGCCAAGGCCGTCGTGCGGCTGCGCGACTGGCGGGCCTCCGGCCTGGCGACCGGCGAGCGGGAGGTCGGGGAAGCCGTCGCCGCCCGTTTCCTGGCCGCGCTCCGCAGCGGCCGCGGGTAGCGCCCGACTGTCGCGGGCCAACGGCCTGTTCCTTGCTGCTGTCGCCCCCCATGGACGGGCGCCCGGCTCGCACAAGACTCTTGGCAACCCCCGGAGGCGGCAGTAGAATTCCCCCGGCATTCGGCCTTCCGGGCTCTCGAACCGGCCTCCAATCCAAACCGCTGGAGGGACGAACCGTGGACGTAGCGTTGGAGAAGAGGCAGGTCGAGCGCGCCTACGAGCTGTACGCCCCGGTCTACGATTTCATCTTCGACTGGATCTTCGCGCCGGGCCGGCACGCCGCCATCCACCACCTCGGGCTCCAGCCGAACGAGACGATCCTCGAAGTCGGCATCGGCACCGGCCTCAACCTGCCGCTCTATCCGCCCTCGTGCCGCCTCACCGGCATCGACCTCTCGCAGGAGATGCTGGACAAGGCGGTCGAGCGGGCCCAGAAGCTGGCCATGCCGAACGTCGCGCTCAAGGTCATGGACGCCACGTCGATGGACTTTGCCGAGAACGAGTTCGACAAGGCGGTGGCGACCTATACGATCTCCGCGGTGCCCGACCCGGTGGCGGTCCTGCGCGAGATGCGTCGGGTGGTGAAGCCGGGAGGCGTGCTGGTCATCCTGAACCACTTCCGCAGCGACCGCCGCCTCTCGGGGCGTCTCGAGGACCTGATCGCGCCCGTGTGCACGCGGCTGGGCTGGAAGTCCAATCTGGAAATGACGCCGCTGCTCGAGCACGTCGGCCTCACCCCGGAACTGGTCATCAAGGTGAACCTCTTCAACGGATGGCGCCTCGTGAAGTGCGTCAACGGAAAGTAGCCGGGCTCCGCGAGCTCTTCGTCGCCGTCCTCGTCGTCGCTCCGGTCGGCCCGGCCGCCCGCGACCTCCTGGTCGCGGGCGCCTTCCTCGTCGAGTTCCTCACGGGGGGTGCGCACCGCCCGCTGTCGGCGCTGACCGCGCCGCCCCGGCGGGAAGCGCTGTCCGTTGCGGGCGCGGCGGTCGACCGCTGGGTCGGTCCGGCCGGCGGTGGGCCCCTCGTACTGGTGCACGGCTACGCGCCGGCCGGCAAGGACGAGCCGCGGGTGCTGGAGGCTGCCGCGCTGCTGGCCCGCGCCGGGTTCGACGTGGCGGTGCCCACGATCCCCGGCCTCACCCGCGGCCGGCTGCGACCGGACGACGTTCCGCCGGTGGTGGCGACGCTGGCCGCCCGCGCGGCGCCCACGGTCATGGTCGCGGTGAGCGTGGGCTCCGGACCCGCGCTCCTGGCTGCGGCCGATCCGGCCGTGCGCGACCGCGTACGCGTGGTACTGAGCCTCGGCGGCTATGCCTCGGCGGCGGAATTGCTGCGATTCTTCCTCACCGGCGAGTACGCCTGGAACGACCTCCGTGGCCGGGTCGTCCACGAGCGTGAGGTCGTGCGGTGGTTTCTCGAGGCCAACAGCGACCTGCTCGACACCCCGCTGCGCGAAGCGCTCGCGGACCCCGCGCGTGCGACCGCCGCCCTGGCGGCGCCCTCCCCGGCCGTGGCGAGCCTGCTCGCCGCGCTCTCACCCGAGCGGGTCGCCGCCGGGATCCACGCGCGGCTCGTGCTCGTGCACGGCGTTCACGATGAGGCCGTGCCGTACACGGAGAGCCTGCGGCTGGCCGCGGCGCGTCCCGAGCGCACCCAGGTGGTGCTCGTCCACCTGCTCGGCCACGTCGAGGCCGGCCGGCCGCAGGCCTGGGCGTCGGTGCTCCGCGAAGGGGTGGCTCTGATCCTGGTCCTCTATGGCCTCCTCGCCGGCTGATTCCTAGCCGATCGGGACAGCGCGTCACGGCTCGCTGATCGAGCTCTCACCGGCCTCAGGGTGTGCGGGTGCAGGTAGTCGCGGTAGTGAAGGTCGAAGTCGTAGGTGAGGCGGATGGCGCGCCACGGCAGCGTGTACTGAGCCCCCGCCAGGAGACGATGGCCCCGGTAGACGTAGTGACGGCCGCGAGCGTCGTCGTAGTCGACCACGGCGATCATCGGGACGCGCTCCGCTCCTCCGGCGGGACCGGCCGCTGGACGCCCCAGGCGGCCAGCTTGGCCAGCACGGTGTTGCGGTGCACGCCGAGCTGCCGGGCGGCCCGGCTCACGTTCCAGTGGGCCCGCTCCAGCGTGCGCACCACGTACTGCCGCTCGAACTGGTCGCACGCCTCTCGCAGCGGCAGCGTGTCCCGCGCCAGCAGCGATACCGTCTCCGGCATCGCGACGTCGAGCGGCACGTCCTCGAGGTGAATGATCGGGCGGGCGACCAGCACGACGGCCCGCTGGATCACGTTCTCCAGCTCGCGGACGTTGCCGGGCCAGTCGTAGCGCGTGAGCGCGTCGAGCGCCCCCGCCGACACCCCGCGCACGTCGCGATGGCAGTCGCGGGCGAACTTGCGGACGAAGTGCTCGACCAGGCGGGGGATATCCTCGCGGCGCTCGCGCAGCGGTGGGACGTGAACCGGGACGACGTTGAGACGGTAGTAGAGGTCCTCGCGGAACGCCCGGTCCCGGATGGCCTGGCGGAGATCGACGTTGGTCGCGGCCAGCACGCGCACGTCGACCGCCACCGGGCGGCTGCCGCCCAGCCGCTCGATCTCGCGCTCCTGCAGCGCCCGCAGCAGCTTGGTCTGCAGATCGAGACGTAACGAGCCGATCTCGTCGAGGAAGATCGTTCCGCCGTGAGCCAGCTCGAACTTGCCGAGCCGGCGGGCGTGCGCGCCGGTGAATGCCCCGCGCTCGTGCCCGAACAGCTCGGACTCGACCAGCGCCTCGGGGATGGCGGCCACGTTGATGGCCACGAACGGCTGCCCGCTCCGGTCGCTGCGCTGGTGGATGGCGTGCGCCACCAGCTCCTTGCCGGTGCCGCTCTCGCCCGTGATGAGGACGGTGGTCGGGGTGGCGGCGATCTGGGCGATGCGCTGGTAGATGCGGACCATCCCGGGATGGCGGCCGACCAGCCCCCCGAAGCCGTCGACCGTGTCGGCGCCCGCCGGCGCCAGGGCCGAACGCAGGCACAGCACCTCGCGCTCCAGCGCCCGCTTCTCGAGCGCGCGCTGCACCACCATCAGGATGTCGTCGACGTCGAACGGCTTGGTGATGTAGTCGTAGGCGCCGCGCTTGAGCGCCTCCACCGCGGTGCGGACGTCGTGCACGGCGGTCGCCAGGACGACCACGGTCGACGGGTCGGCCGCCCGCACCCGGGGCAACACGTCGAGCCCGGGCTCGCCCGGCATGCGCTGATCGAGCATCACGAGGTCGACCTCGCGGGCGCGCAGCAGCGCGAGCGCGTCGGCGCCGGTCTCCGCCTCCAGGACCTCGCAGGTGCCCTCCAGGATCGCCCGGATGGACGCGCGCACGCCTTCCTCGTCGTCGACGACCAGCACGGTCCCGCGGCGGGAGAGCGTGGCGCCCTCGATGAGCCCGGCCGCCGTCACCGTCGCCCCTCGCGTTCCAGGACGAGGTAGTGGCTGCGGCCGGCGGCGCCGGGCCGGTGCACCCGCAGGAGGACCGAGCGGCCGGCCGGGACGGCCGCCAGCGCGGTCTGCAGCGCCGACGGGTCGTGGACGGGCTGGCGGTTGACCTCGAGGATGATGTCACCGCGCCGCACCCCCGCCCGGGCGGCCGGGCCTCCGGTGGCGACGTCGGTCACCAGCAGGCCCTGGCTGAACGACAACTCCAGCCTTTCGGCGGTATCCGGTGCCAGCGCCTCGATCTGCAGCCCGAGGCCCTCCGGCTCGGGAGTGACCGCCGCCATGGCCGGCTCCTCGGCCGGCATCTCGCCGATCCGCACGTCGAGCCGGTGGGGCTGCTGGTCCCGCACGACGCCGACCGCGACCATCTGGCCGGGCGCGACCGCGGCCACCCGCCGCTGGAGATCGGGGACTTCACGGATCCTGGTCCCGCTCAAGTCCACGATGACGTCGCCGGCGCGCAAGCCGGCGGCCTCGGCCGGCCCGCCCTTGACCACGCCGGCCACCAGCACGCCCTCGCGCTCGCGCACGCCGAAGCTCGACGCCAGCTCGTCGGTGACGTCCTGGATCGCGATCCCGAGCCAGCCACGCACCACCTTGCCCCGGGCGATGAGCTGCGTCATCACCGAGCTGGCCTCGTTGATCGGAATCGAGAACCCGATGCCCTGCCCGGCCGCCACGATGGCGGTGTTGATGCCCACCACGCGCCCGTCCAGGCTCAACAGCGGCCCGCCCGAGTTGCCCGGGTTGATCGACGCGTCGGTCTGGATGAAGTTCTCGTACGTCGCGACGCCCACCCGTGTGCGCGCGGTGGCCGACACGATCCCGACGGTGACCGTGCGGTCGAGGCCGAACGGGTTGCCGATGGCGATCACCCACTGCCCGACCCGCAACCGCGCGGAGTCGCCCATCTCGGCGGCCGGCAACGGGCCCGGGGCGTCGACCTTCAAGACGGCCAGATCCGTCTTGGGGTCGCGTCCGACCAGGGTGGCGGAGAACTTCCGCGAGTCGGAGAGGCGCACGGTGATGTCCTCAGCGTTCTCGATGACGTGATTGTTCGTCAAGATGTATCCGGCCGGATTCACGATCACGCCGGAACCACTGGCGCGCGGCTCCTCGCGCGGGCGGCGCCGGAACTCACGCTCGTGGAATTGCTCGCCGAAGAACTCGCGGGAGCGCTGGCGGTCGTCGGTCGAGCCGGCCGCCGCGCGCTTCGGTGTCGTGCTGACGTTGACGACGGCCGGGGTGACGCGGTCGGCGACCGCGCTGAAGGCCTCCTCCATCGCCTGGAGCACGGCCCGGGCATCGATCCTGGGGGCGGGTGGCGCCGACGGCTGGCGCTGGTCCGGCGGGGGAGGCTTCCTCGCGGCCGGTGCGCGCGGCGAGGGCGACTGGGCCCAGGTCGGAGTCGCCAGCGTCGCGAAGAGCAACAGGATCAGCGCCGTCTTCATGGGCTGCGCGGCCGCATTCTAACGGCCGGCACCGAGTTACGCCAGCACGACGAGGACGAGCTCGAGGATCTCCCGGGTGGCGGCGGTGACCGGCGCCGCCACACCACGACGCACGCCGGCGACCCACACGATCTCTCCGCCGGCGTCGATCAAGGGCAGGCGGTCACGCTCCCAGCGCGGCACCCTGGCGTCGATCAGGAACGGCTTGAGGCGGCCCGCGGCCGCCCCGAAGGGGTGGAACCGCTCGCCCCGCCGGCGCGACCGGACCGTGAGCGTGCGTGGAACGCCGGCGGCATCGAAGGCGACGCGGTCCGCCCCGAGCGGAAGCGCGTAACCCGCCGCCGGCAGCAGCCGCGCCTCGATGGCCTTGCCGATCTCGGGCAGCGCGACGCGGCCTGGCACGCTCAGCGTCCGGGCGAGCAGCGGCGAGGCGGGCCGCGAGCCCACGCGGACCTGACCGCCGCTGACCTCGACGGTGACGCCGCCGAGCCGGAAAGGACGGCGCGGCGGCGGGGTCGCCAGGACGCGCTGCAGACCCCGGTGGGCCCATGCGCGAAGCGGCGCCCCGCTGCCCAGCTGGGCGGCGGCCTGCCGCAGCACCTCGGCGGCGATCGCAGGCGGCAGCGCGCCCAGCGCCGCGCGCGACAGCGTGAACGCGCCGGCCGAGCCGGTGGCCAGGCGCGCCAGCTCCACCGCCGCGCCACGCTCGAGGGCGCCCACCGCCTCGCGGGCCAACCGGGCCG
>Ga0302046_10000598_pt1 | contig 35960 bp, 38 predicted proteins | sample RVTome_11_FD_200261 | JGI IMG/M metagenome (GOLD analysis project Ga0302046, IMG submission 200261) | Soil microbial communities from uranium-contaminated site in the Upper Colorado River Basin, Wyoming, United States - RVT147D111 (version 2) ...
ACGGGTGGGTCTCCTTTGGAAGGGTTGTCGAAGCTCACTTACTCCGACCTCACCTTACCTCAGGAGGCCCATCCGGTTTAAGTGCCGCGGCGGCGGCCAACCGCATTCTTAATTTGGACGGGAGTGACCCTGTTGAAGCCCGCGATCTCTACGCACGTCTCGGAATCGACCCGAACATCGAAGTGGAAACCTACGAGCTCGGGCCGGTGACATCCGGCTCGGAACGACTCTATGGCGGCTGGCACCATCTTGTCGGTCGCGTCCTTCGCGACCCAGGTCGAATGACCAAGTTGTCGCCATCGTTCGAGCTGTGGTTTCGAGCGGCTCGAGATCTAGCTTTTCCTGAGTTCGGTGATCGGCCGCTTGTTCAAGTTGAGTTCCAAGCGACCATTCCTTGGGTCTTGCCGGAAAGACCGGATGAAGGGTCGAACGAGGTGAGACGGTGACCGCGCCGCCGAACAACCGCATGCAGGCGACGGCGGGCAGGTCGGCGGTGCTGAGCGGCCGCGTCGGGCGTACGCCCGCCGCGCCTGATGCGGAGCGTTCGACGGACGTGAGCCATGACCGAGGATGAGGACATCGGGCGCAGGCGCGACGGACTCCAGCGGGAATATCGTGTGGCATTCGACCGCATGAGCAGCATCCTTTTTGCTGAAGACCCCGTCGGGATCAACTTCGAGGTGAACGCGGACGAGTACGAGCCAGAGGTACGTACGATTCTGCCGCGACTTCGCGACTGCCGGTCTGTAGATGATGTGAGACGCGTAGTGCATGAGGAATTCGTCAAGTGGTTCGATGATTCGACTGCCGGCCCTGCGGAGAAGTACCAGTCTATCGCGGAGCGCATTTGGGAAGAGGTTGTACCTGGACTCACAGGACGCTGAGGCCGTCGAACCACACGCTGCACCCGCCGTCGGGCGGTTGGGTCGGCGGTAACACTTCTCTGCACCCTCGCCCGCCGCGGGTGAGCGTGCACGTTCGACGGACCCGACGGGCGATCCCGTGTGGGGGTGAACCGATGCACAAAACCTGGATTCCGACTGTCGCGACGCTTCTCTTGGTCGTTGCTTCGTGCGCTGCGCCTGCTCCCCACGTCGTTGGGCCATCACAGATTGCCACCGATGCGACGCCGTCGAGAGGCGATTCAGTACCGGAACGCGTTGTCGAGCTCGACCACGGATGCAAGCTGGTGATCGACGCCAAGCTCGACGCCAACGATGCGGTCACGCTTGAAATCGAGCGCCAAGTACGACAGGTCATGTCGCGGGTCCAGGCCTTGATCCCTGCGCACGACCTGACGATCTACGTCAAGGCGAGCGACGAGTCGAGCAAGAGATCCGTCATCCCTGAGATGGGTGTCGGCGGGCATCCGATTGGCACGGACACCGTGGTGATCTACATCCAGCCGGAAAATCCGAACTTCAAGACGAAGTTCGTCGCGTGGAGCCTCCCTCACGAGATCCACCATGCGATCCGCTTGCGCAACCCGGACTGGCACTGGTCGCTGCTCGAGTCCGTGGTCATGGAGGGACTGGCCGACCACTTTCTCGTCGAAGTCGTCGGGGGTGAGCCGGGACCATGGACTCGGGCGCTCACGGAGGAGGAGATTCACCGATACCTGATTCAAGTGAAGCCGCTCTTGCGCGCGAAGATCGAGTCGTATGCGGAATTCACCGAGAAGTACGAGAGGCCGTGGTTCGTCGGTCGTTCTGGGAGCGAACCGATACCGAGATGGACCGGCTACACGCTCGGCTGGCGAATCGTCGAGAACTACCTGCGTGCTCGTCCAGAAGCTCGGGCGTCGAGCTTGCTCCCAACGTCCGCGGAAGTGATTGCCGACGCTACGCCTGAACTCCTTGAAGCGAAGTAGTCGTCCGAGCAGCGGCCCCACCGGCCCAGCGCGCTAATCGTAACGAGGAGACCGAAGGAGCCGTCGAACATAGTTTTGCAGCTGACAGTCCGCTCTGGCACGACCCTGGCGTAAGATGATCCCGAGATGGGTGCGGCCTTTCGCCGCACCGGTGTCCCGATCGGACGCGCCCCTGGCAACAAGCCAGGATCGCGCCAGACCGGCCTGCAGCTGAAAACAACGTTCGGCGGAACTGAACGCGTCTTGCGTCGGCATGAGATTCGAAGTATTTGGTATCGTACCGGTGTGAAGGTCCGTGAAGTGATCCGCCTGCTTGAGCGCGACGGCTGGGTTCTGGTGGTGACACGTGGCAGCCACCGGCAGTTCAAGCACCCGACCAAACCCGGTCGTGTTACGGTGAGCGGCAACCCGGGAGACGACATGCCGAAAGGCACGTTCGCCTCCGTGAAACGCCAGGCGGCGGTGAAGGGGGTCAAGTGAAGAAGTTCCGATATGTCGTTCGCATCAACAAGGATCCCGATAGCGACTGGGGCGCTTCGGTCCCCGATCTTCCGGGATGCGTAGCCACAGGCAAGACAATCGACGCGGTACTCCGTCGAATCCAGGGCGCCATCGTGGTTCATCTTCAGGGCATGAAGGCGGATGGGGTTCGACCGCCAAGACCTCAGCAACGGGTCGTGGTTCCTGCGCGGACGAAGCGCCAAGTCGACTTCTACGCCAGTGTGGAAGTGGCCGCGTAGTCAACGGTGTGTCGAGTCGGCGGTTCGAAGAGGCCGCCGAACAGCCGGGTGAACCCGTCGATCCGTCCTGTCACGCGCGTTGCCTGCGCAACGCGCGCGCCAGGCCCGCTCGCGGGTTACCCGGAGCGTTAGACGCCGCGAACGGCTCCGCCGAAGAGAAGTTGGGAATGCGCTTCCAGTGGGACGCCGACAAGGCCCAATCGAACGTGAAGAAGCACGGGCTGACGTTCGAGGAGGCGATAACCGTTTTCTACGACCCGCTGGCCGCGACTTTCGGCGATCCGGACCATTCGCAGGACGAGCGGCGTCTAGTTACCATCGGCTACTCGGCACGGGGCCGACTCTTGGTTGTGTGCCATACTGAGCGAGCAGGATCCGTTCGTCTGATCAGCGCACGGCCTGCCACCAAGCGGGAAAGGAAGCGTCATGAAAGCTAGAACTCGCTCCGAACCTGACGATATGCGAGCCGAGTACGACTTCGACTACTCGACAGCCGTCCGCGGCAAGTACTATCGCCGTCTCTTGAAGGAAGGCGCGAACATCGTGGTGCTAGAGCCAGACGTCGCCCGAGCGTTTCGTAGTTCCGCAGCGGTCAACGAGGCGCTGCGATCGCTCCTGGAAGTCTCCGAGTCGACGCGGCGTCTAACAACGCGTTCCAGCGGACGGTCTCGCACGTCACGCGCCTTGCGTTCGCAAGGCACACGCCGTGCGGCCCGCCGCTGAACGCGAGCGGTAGCCGTACGAGGGAGAGGATGAATCGACACTACATCGTGACCGCCCTCGCCTGCGTGGTTCTCTCCATCATCAGCGGCATCGGGGCTGGGGAGCCCAGGCGAATGTCCGGGCAAGGCGGCTATCCACTCAACGATTCCGTCAGCTCGATGTGGGCCGCCGTTGACGAGCTGGTTTCGCAAGACCGACCCAAGCCTTTGACGTTCATGATCTACTTCCTCGGCGCGCCGGGCTGGCACAAGGGCAAGTGGTCGTCCTCGTTCGACTTTGCGAAGAACCCGGCCTTCGTCGAGTACGCGGGGCCGGTCGTCTTGCACGCTGAATTCGATCGCACGACGCAACATCTGCGCGTGTTCGGCCAGGACCTCGCCATCACGGAATCCAATGTGTTCTTGGTTCAGAGCGTCGACGATGCCGCTCATCGGCGGGTCCTATCGCTTGGCAAGGTCGATCTCAACATTCCTGCTGATGCGAACCCGGCGGCTTACGTCCTTGAGCAATTCGAAGGTATTCGCGATGCGGTCTTTCCGAAGGGCAAGTAGCCATGCCGTGACGACGGCTAACCACCGCGTGAACGCGTCGGGCCGGCCGGTCACGGGCCTTGCACAGGACGCAAGGCCCGCGCCTGTCCACCCCGCGCGTTACGCGGGGTGTTATGCGCCCTGAACCGGATTCCGAATGAACCTACCGAACGGCGGATCGGCGATCATCGACGAGCGGAAGGTCCGCGAGTACTTGGTTTCGCCGAGCCATCCCATCGGTCGGTTCAAGGCGAAGTTTTTCGCGAGCCTTGGCTTTCGACCCGACAACTGGCAGGAGCTTGCGGCGGCCCTCGCCAAGGTTGCCGCGAAGGGTGACGCCCAACTCGTGGAGGACAACGAACACGGTCGTAAGTACCTGGTATCATGGACCCTTACCGGGCCGCAGGGACGTTCGGCCGACATCGTGTCCGTCTGGATCTTGAGGGTCGGGGATGACTCCCCGAGGCTGGTGACGGTATATCCTAGATAGCCATGAGACACGAAGTGCTCGATACAGTGGTCCTGGTCCACGACATCGCGAGACACGGCCTTCGCGCTGGCGATCTCGGCGCGGTCGTCGAGACGCATTCTCCCGACGGTCTCGAGGTCGAGTTCGTTACGGCCTCGGGTCGCACGACCGCGCTTGTGTCCTTGAAGACGTCAGACGTTCGAGCGATCGCTGATACGGACTTGGTAGCCGTGCGGACGATCGCGCGTACGGCGTGACGCGCGTCGCCACGGCGCATAACAACCGCGTGAACGCGACGGTTCGCCTGGTCACGCCGCGTGCTTGCGCACGCGTCGCGCCCATCCGCCCCGCGCGTTACGCGGAACGTTGGACGGACCAGAGGGAATGCACGTGACGACCCTCATCGCGGGTGTAGCGCTTGCAGCGTTGGGAACGGGGGCTGAGCTTGGGCAGATTCAGCTCATCCAGTACCCATACGGTCACGATCCCGAGCTTGCCTGGCGACTAACGGTCTTACCAGATGGTACCTGGTTGCACGAAGAATCAACGCGGCCGGTAAAACTCACGCCGCTGGCCGACGTGGGTGCGCTTGAGTGGGTGGCGGCAGCAAGGCAATCGACAGGGCACATGTCGCGCAAGAGACTCGCCGCGTTGGTGGCACGGCTTCGCGAGCTTGAACTTGAGACTCTAGAGCGACAGTATTCTGCACAGCACACCTTCCTTCACCCGACGGAGACCACGCTCGCCGTCCCTGCCCAAGGCGAGGAGTACCGGATTCCGGCCGAGACGACACGGGTCGTCACGCACGGCGATACCTACGAGATCCGCATCTCGATCGAGAACGCATCCGTCGAGTCGTCTGTCTATGCGCCCTTGGCGACACTATCGTATGACAATCCGCAGCATCCTGACCGCCAACGGATCGCGACACTCATGACGGTGTGGTATGAGGTACTGCGTGCGACCGGACCGATCCGCGGCATCAAGACGAAGCAGTATCGCCCGTACCTGAGATTGAGGGAGCCGTCCAACTCCGGCTGAACCCGCCGGTCCCGCCCGCGGGTTAGCCGTGCGTTAGCCACACCAAGAGGACGGGGAGCGGTATACTAGGCGCACGCGAATTGGAGGTTCCCATGTCTGCCAAGGGCCCCGTGGTTCACAGCGACCCGGACATTCTTAGCGGCACGCCTGTTTTCGTGGGGACCCGTGTTCCATTCCAGACCCTCCTAGACTACCTCGAGGCCGGGGATCCGCTCGACGAGTTCCTCGACGACTTTCCGACCGTGTCGCGAGAGCAGGCGATTGCGGCTCTCGAGCAGGCGAAGGAGGCGCTGCTCGCCAATGCGTGTCCTCCTCGATGAATGCCTTCCTCGGAAGCTGAAGTCGGACCTGGCTGAGCACGAGGTCCGGACCGCCCAGGAGGAAGGGTGGGCAGGCTGGAAGAACGGTGATCTTCTTCAGGCCGCGAGCGGTCGGTTCGACGTGTTCCTCACCGTCGATCGCAATATCGCGTTCCAGCAGAATCTACAGGGGTTGCGCATCGCCGTGGTCGCGATGGTCGCGAAAAGCAATCGGCTCAGGGACGTCCGCCCGCTGGTGGCCCTGGTTCGCCAGGCTCTTTCGCGGGCCCAGCCGGGCGCGGTGTTGAAGGTGGGTGGCTAACTACGGCGTGCAGCCGTCGGCGGCGCGGACGGCTTTGCTGGTTACAGCGTGTGCGTCGCGCCGCCGCGGCTGACGCCGGGCGTTAGACCGATCATGAGACCGACTTGACGGTATGCACACCTGTGCATATACTTGAGGTCGTGAAGGTCGCGTGGGACTCGGCGAAGGCGACGGCGAATCGCCGGAAACACGGCGTGGACTTCGCCGACGCTGCGACCGGTCCTGTTGGATGAGCTGGCCACAACCGTCCGGGATGATTCAACCGATGACGAGGATCGCTACGTGACGATGGGGTCTGATGCGCTGGGGCGTGTCTTGGTCGTGGTCTACGCCTGGGCCGAGGACGGCATCCGCCTCATCTCGGCTCGCAAGGCGACCAGGAAGGAACGCCGGCAGTACGAGGAAGAAACGTGAGGAAGGAATACGACTTCGGCAGTGGCAAACGCGGGGCGGTGATCGCGACGCCCCCAGGGAAGACCCGTATCACGATTCGGCTCGATGACGACATTCTGGAGTGGTTCCGCGAGCAGGTGCACCGGGCCGGCGGCGGCAACTACCAGACGTTGATCAACCATGCGCTTCGTGAGTACATGGGCTCCAAGTCGGAATCTCTCGAGGCGACACTGCGACGGGTGCTTCGCGAGGAACTGCCCGGTTATGGCAAGAGGAAGGTCGCGCGTTGAGGCTGACGGTCTAACACGCGCGTGAACCCCGCGGTCCGTCCGGTCACGGCGCTTGCGAAGACGGCAAGCGCCGCGCCCGTACGACCCGCGGGTTACGCGCACCGTTAGACGCCCTTTCCTGCCGACTGGCTCGTCTTGGACGTCACCGATGGCGGGTGTTCTTGCAGCATCTACCGGGGTCCGCTGGATCGCAGCACTCAGAACGAGCATGCACACTGGCGGCGCCGCTACCAGCGCAAGGGTTGGAGCGCCGCGAAGATTGAACGAGCACTCGAGTCCAAGCGGGAGGATCGACAGCGTCGACGCGATGCAGCGGCAGAGTTCTGCGGCGCCGTCGAGCACATCATCAAGAGTGGTGGCGTGGTTGCGGTCCTTGCACACGGTTTCCAGGGGCGTTTCGCTGAGGAGCAGGTCAGGATACTGTCCCACACCGCTATCACGCTGATCGAGTACCTCGCGGGGGAGGGAAGGCTGCCGGAGGATACGGTGGTGACCGTGACATGAAGAACAAGGGCGGGCCCTCCGGTTCGTCGTCTAACACGCGCGTGAACGCGCCGGTCCAGCCGGTCACGGCGCTTGCACACTGCGCAAGCGCCGAGCCCGTCCGGCCCGCGCGTTACGCGCAACGTTAGGCACGCGAGAGAAAACCGTGCGCCACAATGAGGGTCTCAGGGCCTTCGCGTTCGGTCTGGCTGTGGCTCTAGGCGATGGCGCAGGACCTTGCAGCGGATCTTCGCCTCCGGCCGACGAAGCCGAGTTTCATTTCTATGTGCTCGGCCCGGAATGTCAGTGGCCGCGCCTCCTCGGGTACACGGCCGAAGAGTTTTGGCCGCGCATCGTCAAGTGCCCGCTCGATCAAGCACGTGTTGTTCTCGACACCGGTGATATCGAGTCCTACGACTGGCAAGCCCATGAGCTGCTATTGACTCCCGATGGCTCGCGGCGCTTTTTGGCAATGGGGTTGTCCCTCGAGGCTGACTTTCTCGCTGAGCTTGAGAGCACGGGCACAGCTTTTGTCGTGTCGGTAGGCCGCGACTTTCAGTATGCGGGCGTGTTCTATGTGCCAGAAGGCGCCGCTGCGATCAGGTTTCCTGTCTGCCATCTCGAGAGTAGAGGACAACAGGTCCTGTTTCGTCTGCACAATTGTCAAGGGACGGAATACGGGGTAATCTGTACCGACGACCATATCGGTACACCGCCCATCAAGCAAGCCCTCGCAGCTACGGGCAAACTCCGGGCGGAACGATGACCCGGTGCCTATCATGTGCGTGAACCTATCGGTCGTCCGTCCTGTCACGGCGCTTGCTGGCGCAAGCGCCGCGCCAGTCCAGCCCGCAGGTTACGCACGACGTTCGGCGGACACGATCAACGCTCACCACAGTGTGTGATGCTCGAGAAGAACTGTGGTCTTAACGGAACAGCAGCTGTTCGAGGAGTTCCACCGGTACGCGGTTGTCATTGCGCGAGACGGGGCACCCTATCTCGAGACCAAGCACGCCCTGGATTTCGTGGCGGCGTGCCAGCAGAATGACCTGGCGGTGCTGGGCATGGACGGCCATGTCGCCGACCGGAAAGAGCGTCGCCTGGACCCGCGCGACGACCTCATTGTGGACTGCTCAGGCATCGAGGTGCAACAAGTTGGAAGGAGTTCCGCGACAGGGCGAACGCATTCGCGCGGGAGTTTCTCTTTCAGCATGAACAAGAGCCGAATCTGGTCTTTGAGTTCGTGCTGTGGTCGGCTTCCGAGCACATGCAGTCGCCGGCTAGGGGAATAGAGGTGGACACCGGCGCGCCCGACGGCAGGAAACTGCGCTTCAGCAACAAGATGGTCAAACTCCTGCCGCGCCGGGGCTGGACTATCGAGAAGGTCGTTGACACCTACCGAAATCCCGCTCACACGCAGCCCACACTTGACCGGACTTCCCGGCCACCGCAAACATCCTCCGGCGCAGAACCTGAGGAGGCCTCATGATGATCGAGAACGCCGGTCACGCTGGTGACCGGCCGCCGAATCGCGCCCGTCCGACCCGCGGGTTACGCACAGCGTTGGACGGGCACGGACAGATCAACTCTCGGAGAAGGGACCAAGGCCTCTTTTGGCGTGCCAGAACGCACGGATCGTCACGGCGTCGTGAAGGTGTAGTAGAGATGGGACGAGACGCGACGGAGGTAGAGGCGACGCAGACCGGCGATCTTGGCGTCAGGATAAGGAGTTCCAGCCCCTGGCAGCAACGCGAGAAAGTCGATCGCCTGTTCGATCTCGTCCGCGAGGATTCCGACGGGGCGGTCATTGTCGATCCACCAAGACTTCGCCGCTCGAAGTTGATCGCGGGAGAGCTGGGTGAAGACGACCTTGCGACGTGTCACTCGGATCGCAGCTCGCGGAGGACCTCGTTGGCGTCAATAATGCGGCCAGCATCGACATCGGCGCCCGAAGCGATCAGAGCCCGATGCAGCGCTGAGCGATCTTCGTCACTCAGCCAGTCACCTGGGTCCAACGGAAGCAACTCGACCTCGGTGCCCTCGGGCAGGTCGGTAGGTTCGTCGACGACCAAGCGGCCCTTCTGGACGCGTGCTTTCAAGGTCATGTTGGATAGGATACCTGCGAAGGCTGCTGCCGACAACAGGCGACTCCTAGGCTGGACCGACGTGCCGTCCAACAGCAGCGTGAACCCGACGGTCCGTTCGGTCACGGGCCTTGCGTGCGCAAGGCCCGCGCCCTCCCGGCCCGCGGGTTACGCTGAGCGTTAGGAGGTGCACGGAAGAAGAGCGCTAAGATGAACGCGACAATTCGATCGTGGCCCCAGCGTCTCGCCGCCGCGGTCATCGTCTCTAGCGTTGCCTCCCTTTGCTCGGCCCTCCCGAGGTCCGCTCTTCCCAACGATGGTCCGCTCGTGAAGGCGTGCGAGATCCGACTGACCGAGATGGGGAAGTTGGCGCGATTCCGGGTGACGCTTCAGTATGAGATCACGACCGATAGTCATGGCCGTGTAGGCGAGGCGCTGCGTACGGACACGAACGAAAAGGCAGCGGGGTTCATCGAACTCGACTCGCTCGCAACCTGTTTTCGAGAGTGGGTTCTCGAGCCGAGCGACACCTATCTTGTCTCGGTTCCTGGGGCTACACCCAGCGCTGTAGCCAGAAAACGGACGTCGGGGTGTCACCGAAAGCACGACCCCTCAAACGGTTACCCCCTCCACGCGGGAGGAACTGTGGCTTAGTTAGCCGTGCGTTGGACTGACAGGAAGCCAACCCGACCGAGATGGAGGTAGAATAGCGTCATGAGTATCGAAGAGATCGAGGCGGAAGCACTGAAGCTCGATCCCAAGGCTCGCGCTCGACTTGCGGGCAGATTGCTGGAAAGTCTCGAGGAATTGTCCGAGGCCGAGAACCGGCAAGTGTGGGCCGAGGAGGCGCAGCGCCGAGACGCAGAACTCGACGAGGATCCGTCGGCCGAGATCGGCGGCGACCAGGTATTCCGGGAAACTCGAGCCAAGCTCAGCTGAATGGGCAGGTTCAGCTTTCACCGGCTCGCGCGGCGGGAACTGGACGAGGCGGCGCAGTACTACGAGGCTGAGAGTCCGGGCCTCGGGTCGAAGTACCTCGATGCGGTTGAGGATTGCGTGCGTGGTGTCGTGGAGTTCCCGGGAGCCGGCGCGATGATCCGCGACCACGTCCGACGCAAGCTCGTTCATGGGTTTCCGTACGCCCTCTTGTACCGTGAAGTCCCCGGTCGCCTTCGGATTCTCGCGATCATGAACCTCAAGCGCCGTCCGATGCACTGGGCTGGTCGTGAGTAGCGGCAGCGTGCAGTCCAACCGTACGTCAGGTTCTGGAACCGATCTTCGAGCCCGCCTTTCACAACAGCAGTCACGGGTTCCGTTCCGAGCGCGGTGCGCACACTGCCATCGACGGGGCGAAGGGCGGTACGTCGTGCAAGGCTACGGCATCGTGGTCGACCTGGATTTGTCCAGGTTCTTCGACCGGGTGAACCACCAACGCCCCGCGGGTTACGCGCACCATAAGGCGGCGCATCTCAGAATAGCGTGGGTCCGCATTCGGAGTGCGGCGAGGTCAGTATCAGGAGGTGTCTATGAGCCCAAAGAAGGGAACGCAGAAGTCCGCCAAGAGCACCACCGCGATCGGCAAGACGTTCAAGGGATTCACGGACGAGGAACGAGTCGCGGTGAAGGAACGCGTCCAAGAGCTGAAGGCGGCCGCGCGCCGCGGCCCGCGCGCGGACAAGGTGAACTGGGAAAGCGCCGTGCTCGCGAAGATCGCCGAGATGCCGGAACCGGATCGCACCATGGGCAAGCGGCTCCATGCCATCATCAAAGCCAGCGCGCCGGCCCTCTCGCCGAGACTCTGGTACGGGATGCCCGCGTATGCCAAGGGCGGCAAGGTCGTCTGCTTCTTCCAAAGCGCGAAGAAGTTCAACACGAGGTACGCGTCGTTAGGCTTCAGCGACGAGGCGAACCTCGACCAAGGCGCCCTGTGGCCGGTCGCCTTCGCGCTGAAGGAGTTGACCGCCGCGGAAGAGGCGAAGATCGGCGCGCTCGTGAAGAAGGCGGTGAGCTGAGGACCTGAACTCGCCACTGGGCCCCGCCCTACCGCCTGTTGCCGCTCGGCAAAGAAGCGCAGGGATGCTCCGCGGGACAGCCCATGCCGCTCTGTCACTCGACCGGGCCGATCGGAGACGGCGATCTCGAATACGGACTTCGCCGCCTCAACCGCAATCGTCGTATGCTCCGTCACGGACTCCTCCTTTCCCGCGAGGGGGTGCTTGTGCGAGGCGGCTTTGGCACAACCACGATGCCGAACAAGTCGCGGGAGGAGTCCATTCCATCAGTGAAGCTGCCGGTTCACGTCGCCACGGGTCGTGCGTTCGCACGCCCCGCGCCGACGCGGGCCGCAGCAGGTAACACGTGCGAGGCTTGGCCGACGGGTTCAGACCGCCGCTCTTCCTGCCGTATCGCGCCAACCCAGCCGCAGCTGATCCCCAACGCCGGACGGAGGCTCGTTCCGAGAGGTCCATGAGGATCCGGAGAATCGTCCTCGGCGCCGTTGTGGTCGTCGTCGGTCTCCCGCTGGCGGTTGTCCTGATCGCGGTCGTGTGGATCTCCGCCCTCGACCGGACCAACGGACGCATCGTCTCCTCCAACGACGCGCGGGAGTACCTTCTCCACGTGCCCGACAGCTACGACCCCACCACACCGGCCCCGCTCGTAATCAGCATGCACGCAGGAGCCACATGGCCCGCCCACCAGAAGAGCCTCAGCCGTTGGAATCGGATAGCCGATGAGAACGGGTTCATCGTCGTCTATCCGTCGGGTACCCCGCAGTTGTTCAATGTCGCCAGGATCTGGCACACGTTTGACCGCGGTGCCGGCCTCGAGCGGGATGTGAGGTTCGTTTCAGAACTGATCGACACGCTGCGGTCTGCATACAATATCGATCCGGCGCGCATCTACGCCGACGGAATGTCCAATGGCGGTGGCATGGCGTTCGTGCTGTCGTGCGCCCTGTCGGATCGGATTGCGGCCGTAGGCATGGTGGCACCCGCGCAATCTCTACCGCTGGATTGGTGTTCGGCCACTCGACCGGTGCCGATGATCGCGTTCCATGGGACCGCTGACACCATGGTGCCCTACGACGGCGGACGATTCGGGGATCCACTCAACCCCGTCAAGCCCGTCTTCCCGGCGGTCCGGGACTTTGTGGCAAGCTGGGCTGAGCGGAATCGCTGCGTGAGTGGCCCCCGCGAGTCACCGGTCGCGCCTGATGTCACGCGCCGGGAACACGCGGACTGTGCCGAAGGCGCCTCCGTGGTCCTGTACACCGTTTCGGGGGGAGGGCACACCTGGCCGGGGGGCCAGCCGCTGCCGGAATGGAGGGTCGGACCCAACAGCGACAGCATTGACGCCACGAGCGAGATGTGGGCGTTCTTTCGCGAGCATCCGCTTCGAGAGGACCAGCACAGGTGAGGGCGATGCCCAGAGTTGAGAAACCGAGGACCAAGCATGCCAAAACTGATCGCCCAGCCGGCGGTTATCCGGGCGGCCGGGAACAAACCGAAGGAAATCCAGGAGTTCGCTCGACGGGTCGTTTCCGGCCACTCCGATGTCAGCGTGGCGCGGATGCTGTCCCCCGAGGGGTGGCGCGAACCTGGGCAGCGGCCGCACTTCGAGGACGGCGCCCTCGAGGTTCGGGCGGGACAGGGAGTCGTCACGCGCCCCGGCGAGTGGGTCCGCTACAGCACGCCCGGACCTGGCGGGGCGGAGTACGTGGCGGTGTGCACGCCGGCGTTCTCGCCGAATACGGTTCACCGTGACGCAGACTGAGGAGATGACCATCGCGCACACCGGCAAACCGGCTCCCGGGAAGCCGCTCCGGCTGTGGCCCGGCGTGGTCGCCGCGGTGTTCCTATTGCTGGTCAGGTTTGTCGTTCCCATGGCCGTTCCCGAAGCCCTGGCCTTCGGGGTGCTTGGCGGACTCGCCGGCACGGTGGCCATCGTCGTGTGGTGGGTGTTCTTCAGCCGGGCGCGCTGGTCCGAGCGCTTGGGCGCCATCGTCCTGATGATCGTCGCGCTGCTCGCGACGTCGCGCATCAACCACGTGTCGATCGCGACCGGGATGATGGGGATGATGTTCCCCATCTACGCCATCCAGGGACTGGGCGTCGTCTTTGTCGCCTGGGCGGTGGCCAGCCGCCGCCTCCCCGACCGGCTCCGGCGCGCGTCGATGGTCGCGACCATCCTGCTCGCGTGCGGAGTGTGGACCCTCCTGCGGACCGATGGTGTCATCGGCGGCGGCGCGCAGTGGGCCTGGCGTTGGACGGCAACGTCCGAGGAGCGGCTCCTGACCCAGGCCGCAGACGAGACGATCGCGCCGCCGCGAGCTCCGGCAGCGGAAATCCACGAGGAAGTGCCTGTGGCCCAAGCCGGCGACGAGTCCGGAGCACCACCCACAGCCGAGAACGAACCGGCCGTTCCCGCGGTCGAGATGGGAGCCGACTGGCCGGGCTTTCGCGGGCCCGGGCGCGACGGCATCGTTCGCGGCGTGCCGATCGAGACGGACTGGTCGAAGTCGCCTCCGGTCGCGCTGTGGCGCCGCGCGATTGGACCGGGCTGGTCGTCCTTCGCGGTCCACGGCGACCTCCTCTACACCCAGGAGCAGCGCGGCGATGAGGAGGTCGTGAGCTGCTACAGCGTGACCACCGGCACGCCGATATGGAAACACGGCGACGCGGCCAGGTTCTGGGAGTCCAATGCCGGTGCCGGTCCGCGCGCGACGCCGACCCTCAGCAACGGTCGCGTGTACACGTTCGGTGCGACCGGAATCCTGAACGCGCTCGACGCCGGCAGCGGCGCCGTGGTGTGGTCGCGCAACGCGGCGTCCGACACCGGCGCGGAAATCCCGGGTTGGGGCTTCTCGAGCTCGCCGCTCGTGCTCGACGACGCCGTCATCGTCGCCGTCGCGGGCCAGCTCGTCGCCTATGACCGCGCCAGCGGCGCTCCGCGCTGGTTCGGGCCTGCCCACGGCGGGAGCTACAGCTCGCCCCATCTGATGACGATCGACGGAGTCGGGCAGATCGTGCTGCTGAGCGGAGCCGGCGCAACCAGCGTCGCACCGGCCGACGGTGAGGTGCTGTGGGAGCACCTGTGGCCGGGCGGTGCGATCGTTCAGCCCGCCCTGACGGCGGACGGCGACGTACTGATCAACACGCTCGCCATGACCGGAGGAGTCGGCATGCGCCGCCTCGCAGTGGTGCACGGACCTGACGGATGGACCGCCGAAGAGCGCTGGACGTCAAAAGGGCTGAAGCCGTACTTCAACGACTTCGTGGTTCACGAAGGCCACGCCTACGGCTTCGACGGGAGCATCCTCGCGTCCATCGACCTCGCGGACGGCAAGCGCAAGTGGAAGGGCGGACGCTACGGAGAAGGCCAGCTCGTCCTGTTGACCGACCAGGACGTGCTTCTGGTGCTGTCCGAGAGTGGCGAGCTGGCGCTCGTCTCCGCGACCCCCGACCGGTTCACGGAACACGCGCGGGTCCCGGCGATCGAAGGCAAGACCTGGAACCACCCAGTGCTGGTCGACGATGTCCTGCTGGTTCGCAACGGCCAGGAGATGGCCGCGTTCCGGCTGTCCCTTGCGAGCCGCTGAGGGGAGTTTGGGCGAATGGAACGCGTCAGGCACGTCGGAATCGTTGCCGTCAGCGCTGAAGGGGCCGCCCTGTGCTACCGCACGCTGTGCATCGAGGGTGCGTCCCTTCTCGGTCCGCACGATCATCCTCAGATCACGATGCACACGTATTCCCTTGCCGAGTACATGCGACACGTCGATGCGAATCGGTGGCACGAAGCCGGGCGGCTCCTGCTGGCATCCGCGAACATACTGGTGCGCGCCGGTGCCGAGCTCCTGATCTGTCCGGACAACACCCTTCATCAGGCCCTGGACCTCGTCCGGGGAGAATCGCCCACGCGGTGGCTTCATATCGCTGAAGAAGTGGGTGCCGTCGCTGCGACGCGACGCTTCCAGCGCCTCGGGATCCTGGGGACCCGGTATCTGATGGAAGGTCCGGTGTATGCCGAGAAGCTCGCCGCCCGCGATATCGCCCATGAGATACCCGGAGCCGCCGATCGTGAACGGATCAACGCGATCATCTTCGATGAGTTGGTCTACGGGCGCTTCGAAGAGAGTTCCCGGGGGTATTTGCGGGGCGTCATCGAGACGCTCGGCACTCGTGGCTGCGATGCGGTGATACTGGGGTGCACGGAGCTCCCGCTGCTCGTCGCCGAGGCCGAATCGCCGCTGCCGGCGATCGATTCGACCCGCACTCTGGCGCGCGCCGCTCTTCGCGAGGCGACACGAAACCTGTCCGCCCGACGGGGAGTGTGAGCCGACCGCCGCACGACAGGGAGATGGATCGACGATGAGAGAGGCTACTCGCCGCGCAGCGGCTCTCGGCGCCGCGAGCCCGAGAGCCGCGGGGTCGACCTAGCGGGTCAGGGAGTCGATACGCACCGCCGCGACCGCGACCGGCCGGCGTTCCCGCGGCAGGAGACCGGCGAGCCTCCGGATCAGCCCGGACCACTCGGGCCGTCGAGTCCACGACTCGCTGCGGACCCTGCGGGTCCGGAGCGGCCGCCGTGTGAGCTGCAGCGCCCACTCTGGCCGCTGCCGACCCTCGGCGTCGACGACCACGGCTTCGAAGCGCGGACCGTCCTTGTAGATCGCCAACAGACCGAAGCCCGTCTCGCCCTCGAGGCTCGCGTGCAGCAGCGCCACGCGGCCGAGGGGCGATTCGTCGAGGTGGGCCAGGATGCCCTCGACCAGCGGGTGGCCGGAGGCGAAGAAATCGATGCTCTCGTCCTGCACGGCCTCTTCGCGGTCGAAGGTCCCCAGGAAGCTCGCGCCGCCGGCGATTCCGGGCAACGCTTCGACCCGCGCGCCCCGGCCGAGCTCGATGGAATGGCGCGCGCCGCGATGGCGCTCGACGTGAAGTCCCAGAGCGTCGCAGGCGCCGAGCACGACCTCCGCGGTCAATCCCTCGAGCTCCGGGGGAACGCGCGCCAGCAGGTCCCGGGACATCGAAGCGTCGAACGGATCGCGGTACAGCTCGTGATAGACGGCCTCGTGAACTCGATTCCATGCGTCGCGGGACTCCCGGACGATCGAGGCGAACGCGGTCGCGTCGAGCTCGCCGGAATCGGACAGCGCGACCTCCTCGATGGCCCCTTCGACCTGAGCGAGCTCCCGCGCCAGTCCCCCCAGCGGCTTCTCGAACAACCCGAGCGATTCGAACAGCGTGGCGACCGCGGCTCCCAGACCCGAGGGCGGCCGGAAGTAGACGATCTCGACGGGATCCCGGCGCCCGATCCGATCCAGACGGCCGATGCGCTGCTCGACCAGCATCGGGTTCCAGGGAAGGTCGAACAGCACGATCCTCGTGCAGAACTCGAAGTTGCGCCCTTCGCCGCCGCACTCCGTGGAGACCAGCATCGAGGGTCCGCTCGCCAGACGGAACTGGGCCACCTCGATGTCTCGCTGGCCCGGAGACAGCTGCTCGTGGAACACGCCGACCCGTATCTGGGTGCGGCGGCTGAGCGCCGTCTTGATCGCGTCGAGCGTCTCGCGATGGGCCGCGAACACGAGCGTCTTGTCACCCGCGTCCCGGTAGCGTCGGGCGTGGAGCGCCAGCCACTCGATGCGGGGATCGGCCTCCATGGCGTCCTTGGCCAGCCGCCGGCTCGCTTCGTCGCGGGGATCGAGGAGCGCATCGAGCGCGGCGCCGGAGGCGAGCGCGCGCCGAATCCGGCGCGCCTTCTCTCGTCGCGCGACGGCGTGGGCCGCGTGTAGCTCGCGCATGGCCGCGACCAGCTCCTCGGTTCGTCTGGAGCCCGGGCCGGCGTCCAGGTTCACCGGACGCGGGCTCCTGGGAGGGAGGCCGCCGATGTCGTCGCGCCGCGTGCAGCTCGCGCAGGGAGGCAGCGGCTCGCGGCGCTCGAGCCGCTCCTCGAATCCGCGGTCGTCCGGGAATTCTCCGGGTCGCAGGAGCTGAAGCAACCGGAAAAAGCCGTGAACGTCCTCCTCGAGAGGGGTGGCGGTCAGGAGAAGGACGTGCCGTCCCGCCGCCGCGATCGGCTCGACGGCACGGTACGCGGCGTTGCCCGCATGCCCCGGAGGCCGTCTGAGGTGATGAGCTTCATCGACGATCATGAGGTCGATGCCGGACTCGAGGGCGTGCTGCGTCAGCTTCGGATGGGCGACGAGGAACTCGAGCCCGATCACCGTTCGCTCGTAGGCGTCGAACGGGTTGAAGCCCCCGCCGTGCTCGCGCTCGACGTCCTGGAGCCGCCGGTCGTCGAGCAGGACGAAGACTTGGTGGTACTTTCGCCACAGCTCTCCGAGCCACTGCACGGTGAGCGTTTCCGGCGCCACGACCAGGACTCGAGAGACTCGCGCGGTGCGCAACAGGCGGCTGAGGATCAGGCAGCTCTCGACCGTCTTTCCGAGCCCGACCTCGTCCGCCAGCAGCCAGCGCACCGGTTCGCTGCGGGTCGCGCGCTCGGCGACGTACAACTGGTGCGGGAAGAGCCGGATTCGACCCCCGAGAAAGGAGCCCAGGCCGTCGGCCTCCCGGATCGAGGCGAGGTGCAGGGCATCCAGTCGAAGGGCGAAATCGTCGGGCGGGTCGACGTCGCCGTGGGCGAGGCGCTCGGTGAGGGTCTCGCGGACGTCGATCGGCCACAGGTCACTCTCCGGAACGACGCGCCCGTCGGTGAGGCGGACGCGACCGGCCTCGGGGAAGCCGTCGACGATCACCGTTTGAGACGTCGACAGCATTCGCGCCCGGAGACCGAGGGAAAGCTCGAACGGGACGAGCGCGTCCGAGCTGACGGCGAGCCGCAGAGTCGTCCCGGCGTCGGGGAACTCGACCACCAACGTTCGTTCCTCGATGGCCCGCACGACTCCCGTGCCGAGCTCGCGGTTGAAGCCGTGGGTCAGGCGATCGCCGACGTTCCAGGTCATGTCGAGCGGCTCACCGGGGGAGCGACGCCTCCGGGCAAGGCCGTCTAGTCGCGGCCGGCCGACCCGGACCGCGAGACGGTCCCGGCGGTCCTAGCGCCACACGCCTCGGGGCGCGCGACCGACTTGTCCGCGCGCGCGTAGACGTCGTTCAGCTCGGCGCACGCCTTCGCCACGGTGGAGGAGTCGCCCGCCGCCTGCGCGGCGCGTGCGAGCCCGGCCAGGGAGAGGCTCCGGCGCGGAGCCCGCGCGAGCGCTTTCTCGAACTGCGCGCGCGCCTCCTGCGGTCGCCCGAGGCCGAGCAGGACCTCGCCGTACAGCTCGTTCGACGGCTTGACGACGATCGGCGGGCCGAAGTCGAGGGGCATCGCTTCCTCGGTGGCGGTGGCCTCGTCGAGCAGGGCCAGCGCCTCCTCGGTGTTCCCGCGATCGCGCTCGATCAGGGCCCTCAGGCTGCTCCGCAGCACCTCGGCGACGACCAGGTCGTTCTTGGAGGTGTCGGTGGCGCCGCCCGTCTGGCCGCACAGGTGACCGGCGGCCGCCGTGGCGCGACGCGAGCCGATCGCGGCCGCTGCGGCTTCCGCGGCCGCGCGATCTCCCGCCAGCAGCGCCGCGTACCCCGTCGCGAACAGATCGGCGGCGGCGGCGCTGACCTGGGTATCGTCGGATCGAATCGCCGCCGGAGCCTCGCGCCCGCCGGTTTCGACGATCCACGCCGCCCGCATCGCGGCGTGATACCACAGCGCCTGCGGGGAGCCGCTGTCCCGCGCGTAGCGCGTCATCATCTCCAATCTCGCCTTCGCGTCGTCGTAACGACCGAGCTGCAGGTACGAGTACTCGAGCCATTGCAGCGCGTGGTAGTTCAGGGCATCGACGTCGAGACCCTTGGTGCTCTGCCGCTCGACCGAGACGTCGAAGGCTCTGACGTTGGCGTCGACCGATTCCGCCCACTGGCCGAGCGCGACGTAGATGTGCGAGATCATGTGTTGCGCGTGGGAGGCCGCCGGAGCGATCTCGGCGTAGACCCTCGCGGGGCGCAGCCCGAGCGGCGCGTGCACCGGATCGTCGTACGAGTGGATCATGTAGTGCGCCGCGCCGGGGTGCCGGGGGTTGGCGGCGAATACCTCCTCCGCGACGGCGCCCGCGCGCATGTAGACGCCGAAGTCGCGGATGCCTTGCGCCGTCCCGAGGATCGACAGCGCGTGGAACGCTCGCGCCTCGAGATCGTCGGGGTAGCGCTCCGCCACCTCGCCCATGGCTTCGCTGTAGGCCACGTCGCGCGCCAGCTTGTCGCCCTCGCCGTACAGCGCCTCCACCGCGGACAGGTATCCGCGCTCCCGCGCGGTGGGCGCGCGATCGAGTCGTGCCGCGGCCGTGGGCCCCAGCTTGGCCAGGGCCTCGAGCGCCGCCTCGCGGTCCTGCTCGCGCCACAACGGGTGGTTGTAAGTCATCGCCTCGCCCCAATAAGCCAGGGCGAAGTCGGGATCGACGCGTTGCGCCTCCCGGAACGCCTCGCGCGCGTCCGCGTACTCGAAGCTGTGCAACAGGAGCACGGCTCGCGTGAAGGTCTCCTGCGCCTCGGGCGCTCCGGAGTTCGGGAAGCGGATGGCGCCGAGATCCGCGCTGGCCGCGTGCGCTACGCCGGCGACGACGATCGCCGCGGCCGCCAGGACGAGTCGCTCTTGGAGTTTCATCGAGCTCCATTTCACCACAACACGATCCGCGACGGTAGCGCCTTGATGCGGCCCGTCACAGGCTCTACACTGGGCGCGATGCTCAGTTTCGGCGACAAGCTCAAGCGCGAGCGGGAGATCCGCAACACGTCGCTCGAGGACCTGGCCGGCGCCACGGGGATCGGGGTGTCGTACCTCAGAGCCCTGGAGCACAACGAGTTCGAGGCGTTGCCCGGCCGGGCGTTCGGCAAGCTGTACATTCGCGCCTACGCGGAGGTGTTCGGCTTCGACCCGCGGCCGCTCATCGCCGACTACGATCGCGAGCGCATCGACCGCGAGCGGATCGTGCCGCCCGAAGCGTGGTATTCGAATCCGATCCTGGTCCCGCCGACCGCGACCGGCCCGGTCCCGGACGACGTCGAAGCGGACGACGACGAAGGCCCCGCCGAGGCGCTTCCCGTGGAAGCTCCGGCCGAGAAGCCCGCTCCGAGGCCTGCCCTCGTGGAGGCTCCGGCCGGCCCCTCTGTCGAGCCTCGTGCGACGTGGCCGCTCGAGGCGACGTCCGAAGAGCCGACCCGTCCGTGGTGGCTCCGCGCGCGATGGTGGGTGCCGGCAACGGTGGTCGTTGTCGTCGTGGTCGTGGCCGGGATCCTCTCCGCGTTCGTCCCGGGCGCCCGCCCCGAGACCGAACACCCCGGCGCGACGGTCGCGCCGGCGAACGGCGCGGCTCCCGTGGAGGCGCCCACGCAAGCCAAGCCACCCGCGACGCCGATCGTGCGGAGCGGGGCCGGAGCCGGCGACGCTGCCGGGACGCCCGCGAAGGCCCCGGTGTCGCGGGTTGAGCCGACGAACACCTCCGCGGGCCTCGCCGTCAGCGAGTTCGGGGTCGGGCGCGACCGCAGGCTCGGAGCCCGGGACGACCGCTTCGCGGAGGGCGAGGTGGTGTGGTTCACCACGCGAGTCATCGGAGGGCGCCGCGGCGATCGCGTCCGTCACGTCTGGCTGCGCGAAGGGAGGCAGGTGCAGGCGATCGCGCTCGCCGTCGGCAGCTCGAGCTGGCGGACCCAGAGCAACAAGACGCTGTGGGGCGCCGGAGCCTGGGCGGTGGAGGCGCGCGACGACCAGGATCGCGTGCTGGCGCGCGCGACGTTCACCTGCACGCCCCGAGCGCGCTGAACCCCCGGTTCTCCTCTCCCGACATCGCGAAGCCGAGCCGTCGCGGCGGATCCACCCCGGCGCCGACGAGGGGAGCCGGATATGATGGACGGGACATGGTGAACGGAATCGCTATCCTCGCGCTCGCGGCGGCGATGGCTTCGGCCGCGACGGCATCCGGCGAAAGCCCGGCGGCCCGCGCGCAATGGCCGCAGTGGCGCGGACCGCTGGGAACGGGAGTCGCTCCCGCCGGGAACCCGCCCCTGACGTGGAGCGAGAGCGAGAACGTGCGCTGGAAGATTCCGATTCCGGGACAGGGTCACTCGACGCCGGTCGTGTGGGGTGACCGTGTGTTCCTCACGACGGCGATACCCCACGGCGAGGCGATCGCGCCGCAGGGCGGGCAGGGGCACGGGGCCCACGACAACGTGCAACCCCGCACGCGATACGAGTTCGCGGTCCTCGCCATCGATCGCGGCGACGGATCGATCGCCTGGAAGAGGATCGTGCACGAGGGGCTGCCGCACGACGCGACCCACGAGTCCGGCACGTGGGCCTCCGCCTCGGCCGTGACCGACGGACGGCACGTCATCGCGTCCTTCGGGTCGAGCGGCCTCTACGGTTTGACGGTCGAGGGCGAGCTGCTGTGGAGCCAGGACCTCGGCGACATGCGGATCCTGCACAGCCACGGCGAGGGCAGCTCGCCGGCGCTTCACGGCGACACCGTGGTCGTCAACTGGGACCACGAGGGGGGCTCGTTCCTCGTCGCGCTCGACAAGCGGACCGGCGAGCAACGATGGCGGGTCGATCGCGACGAGAAGACTTCGTGGTCCTCCCCGCTCGTCGTGGAGCACGACGGCAAGGCGCAGGTCGTCGTCGCCGCGACGAAGCGCGTCCGCGGCTACGATCTGGCGAGCGGCAAGCAAATCTGGGAGTGCGGAGGGCTCTCGGGCAACGTCGTCGCGACACCCGTCGCGGCGGACGGCATCGTCCACGTCGCCAACAGCTACGAGACCCGGGCCATGCTGGCCATCCGCCTCGATCGCGCCAAGGGAGACGTCACCGGCGGGGATGCCGTCCTGTGGACGCGCGATCGGGATACCCCGTACGTTCCCTCCCCGATCTTGTACGACGGCAGCCTGTGCTTCCTGAAGCACTACCAGGGATTCCTGACGTGTGTCGATGCCGCGAGCGGCGCGACACGCTTCGGTCCGGCGCGACTGTCCGGGATCGAGAACGTCTACGCGTCGCTGGTCGGCGCGGCCGGTCGAATCTACGTCGTCGACCGCGACGGCACGACCGCGGTCGTGAGGAACGGTCCCAATCTCGATCTCCTGGCGCAGAATCAGCTCGACGACTCGTTCTCGGCATCTCCGGCCATCGCCGGCGACGAGCTGTTCCTGCGCGGGGAGCGCAGCCTGTACTGCCTCAGCGCGCGGTCAGCTCGGCCTTGATCGAGGCGAGCAGGAACTCGGTTCCGGTGACGCTCACTCGGAAGTCGCGAACCGCCCCGTTCTCGATCCACAGGCTCGTGGGGAGGTTCTTCGCCTTGAACGCCTCGAACGTCTCGTCGTCCACGACCAGTATCGGGTAGCTCACCCCGCGCTCGTGGATGAACGCTTCGATCTCCTCGATCTCGCGGGACCGGCTCTCGTCGTCCCCTCCCTGGTACAGTCGCGTGACCCCCACCACGCGAACGCCGCGGTCGCGGTGCTCCTGCCAAAACCGCTCGAGGAGCGGCATCTCCGCAACGCACGGGCCGCACCATGTCGCCCAGACGTTGACGAGCACGGTCGGCCCATCGAGGGTCAGTTCGCCCCCGGAGGCGGGTCGCTCCCCGAGGTTCGTGGCCCACGCGTAGGGGATCGACCGGAACAGCCGACCGACCCATGTGCTGGCGCCGAGCGCCTCCACCCGCTGTCGCTCGCTCGCCAAGTAGCGATGGTGCGACCACGTCGCCCCCCACGCGAGCGCCACGGCCACGCACATCGGAGCCACGAATCGCACGCGCTCGCCCCGCCTGACGCCGAGCAGGGCAACGACCACCAGGACGGTCGTGATCCCGGCGAACGACACCGGAAACAGCGTCGCGCTGCGGAAGGCCCCGCGAGCCGCCTGGAGCCAGATGAACCCGGACACGGCGCTCATGAGAACCGCCGGTGCGAGCGCGAGCCATCGCGGGCGGGTCTCCTTGGCCATCATGCTCCTCGGCGTTCGCGACGAGACTCTTCACGAGCACGAGTCTCGACGCGCAGGGCACCCGATATCATATACGTGGGCGGGGCGAGCCGGCCTCGGCCTCGTCTCGCGGCCCCTCGAGGGCCGAGTCTCCGACGGCGTTGCGCGCCCGCAACGTCTCGGTTGACTCGCCGAGATCGCGACCCTACCATGAGATTGCGATGCGCGACTCTCGATCCGTCCATGTCTCCGGGATCCGGAAGAGCGACACCGGCTGTTGGGCGCGAACTCTCGGTGCGATCCTCGATCGGGCGCAGTCCGGCGACGACGCGGTCGTTCGAAGAAGCGAGCTGAGTTGCGGCGATCGCGTGATCGTCCGGACCCGCAATTCGGTCTACTCCCTGTGCGTGCTCGGCGACGACACGTTCGCCGTCTCCGGGGGGTGGTTCGAGCGCCATGGGAGCGGCTCGCCGGCCCTCGTGGCCGTCAACGGCTGTACCTACGGGGGAAGCGTGATTCGGCACGATGTCGTCGGCGGGCTCGGCATGTTCCTCGAGTTCGGTAACAACGTCCTGACGACCCGCATCCAGGACGTGCGCATCGTGCGCCGCGACGAGGCGTCCGGCTCCGGCCAGTCGCTTCCCTGCTGACCGGCCCGTCCCGAGAGCGATTCGAAGCCCGGCCGAGCGCGGGTCTCGTGGCACGAGGAGCCAGGAAGACTCCCGGTCCACGGGACTCGCGAACGGCCGGAGCACGATCGCATCACGTCACGGGCAGGTGCCGGAGATCTCCTTCGCGGTGGTCAGGCACTGGCCGGAGGGCACGAGGCCGTTGCGCTCGCCGAGGAAGGTGTGGCTTCCCCAGCCGCCTTCGGTGCCGCCGCCGTCGGTGCCCACGACCAGGAAGAACAGGTCGCCGGCAGGGACGGAGCTCCACGTGAAGCTGCCGCTCGTTCCGATGCCGCACGCGCTGCCCGACAGGGTGTAGCTCGAGACGTTCGCCAGGTCGCCGTACAGCAGGTTGTAGGTCGCGGCGGCGCACGTCGTGGCGTCCCACGTCACGTCGATCGTGTCGCCGCTCTCGGTGACGCGGCTGCCGAGCATGGCCGTGGTGGCGCCGCTGCCGTCGGGCACCGAAGGGGGCCCGAAGTGCGTCGCGCACGGGTTCACGACGTCGATGACCACGGTCACGTTGTCCACCGAGAACCACTGGTCGGCGGTGCCGTAGTTGAAGCGAACGCGGAAATCGGCCACGCCCGCGGCGTACGCCGTGACGTTGAACGACTGGTGGCCGTTGAGATCGGCGTCGGTGTCGGTCCAGATCGGTTGCCACGCGGAGCCGTTCCATACCTCGACCGTCGCGGTGTCGCCGCCGTTCAGGAAGTTGTAATAGATGTCGTAGTCGAGCGTCACGCTCTGAATGCCGCTGAGACTGAGATCGATGACCGGTGAAGTCAGGATGGTGTCGATCCGGGGGTTGCCGCAGCCCACGAAGTTCGCGGTCGCATAGCCGCCGCTCCCCGACGAGGGACGCTCCGTGGCCGAGGTGCTGTGCGCCCAGACGCCGCAGGTGCGGTTCGAAGGCTGGACCGTGACCGACCACGCGTTGATCGCGCCCGGGTCCTCGAAGTCCTCGTCGAACGCGGCGTAGACGCCGGTTCCGGGTCCGGTCGGGAGCGCCGACGCCTCGATGACGTTGGAGTCGAACTTGAGGGTGGAGGCGTCCAGCGCCCGCACGACGTAGCGGTAGGTCTGGTGATCGGCGAGCGCGCCGGAATCGACGAACGTCGTACCGCTCACAGCCGGGCCCACGATGTTCTCGGGCGTCAGGCTCACCGGGGAAGTTGTGTCGCGATAGACGAAGTACTGCACGGGACCGTCGCACAACGTCGACCCCGGATTCCAGGCGACCGTCAACGAGCAATCGGCGCTCTGCGGGTCGGTCACCGACACGATGCCGCCGAAGGACGGCGAATCCACGGCCGTGATCTCGGTGGCGAAGCCGTCGAACACGGCGTCCGGGCAATCATCGGCCTGGACCTCGCAGTTGTAGGTGTGGGTCCCGGTATCCGCCGGCGTGAACGTCGCGCTCGTGGCTCCCGGGATCGTAAGGCCGTCACGGGTCCAGCGGTAGGTGAACGGACCGTTCCCGCCCGCCACGCTCGCGGTCAGCTCGGTGCCGACGCACGCCGTCAGCGGGCCGTTCGGCTGGACGTCGACGAACGGGTTGTCGGCGCAGCTGCTCCCCGTCGCGCACGTGCCGGGCACGTCGACCTGCGTGATGGTGATGTCGTCGATCCACCACCCGGTGTTCGTGACCGAGCCGTCGGTGGACAGCGCGAAGCGCAGCAGGACGGACTGGCCGCTCCAGGCGGAGAGATCGGCGGTGTACTGCGCCCAGGTGAGATTCGTGGCCGTGAAGTAATCCCCGGCGGGAAGCCCGCAGGCGTCGGAGTTCCTGATGGAGTTCGTCGGATAGGCCATCGGGACGCGGACCCAGTTGGCCCCGCCGTTGGTCGAGATCTGGACCTCTCCCTTGTCCCAGCCGCTCTCGAGGTCGTACTTCGACCAAAACGTCAGCGTGCTCCCGGTTCCGAGCTGCAGTGTCGGGGTGACCAGACCCCGGCACTGGTTGTTGCCGTAGGTTCCGGTCTTGTAGACCTTCGGGCCGTTGTGGCCCTCGGTGGTGTTGATGTTCCACGGGGCCTGCGGACTCATCTTCGCGGTGTCGGTGTCTCCCGCGTCGTCGAACCACGTCCCGGTCACGAGCGTCCCCTTGGGGATCGCCGATCCCTCGACCGTGTTGGCGTCGCCCACGGCGTTGGACTGATCGACGGCTCGCACGACGTAGTAATAAGGCGTTCCCGAGATCAGCGAGTTGAGGTCGGACAGCGTGTTGCCGATGACTCCCGAAACGAGCATGTTGCCCGGTCCCGGCGTGAATCCGGGGGTCGTCGAGCGGTAAACCGTGTAGGACAGCGGTCCGCCGCACTCCGGCGTTCCGGAGCTCCACGTGAGATCGAGGGTGCACACGCCGGAGAACGGCGTGCTCACGCTCTGCAGGCCGCCGAAGATCGGCGCCAGCGTGCAGACTCCCGTGGCCGTGGCGCTGGCCTCGGTCGCGGAGGTCGTCTTGCAGGCCTCGCCGTCGCTGGCGACGACCACGTAGTAGTAGGTGATGCTGCCGCTGACGGTCGTGTCCTGGTAGACGTATCCCGCGCCGTTGGGCACGCCGGGGCTGCTGTCGGGGACCACGGCGATGGTCTCGTAGGGCCCGCCGGAGGTGCGCGAGCGCCGGACGAGGTACTCGACCACGGTGTCGAGATCGGAGTCGTTCCAGTTGACGTCGATGCGGTTGTCGCCCACCGCGGCGGCGCCGATGCTCGGCGCACCGGGGAACAGCTCGCATCCGCAGGCGTCGAACTTGAACGAGGCGACCTGGGTCCGCCAGCTGCTCGACGTGTTGTCCATGCCGGTGAACCAGAACGTGCAGTCGTCGGTGGGGTCGAGGTTCATGCCGGAGTAGTCGCCGTAGCGATTCGAGGAGTTCGACGCGGTGCCGGCGTGGATCGACGTCTCGGGCTGCGTCATGACGCCGAGCGGATCGTCGGCGAGGCGTCCCGTATACCGCAGGCTGGGGAAGGTGGTCGTCGAGGAGACGTTGTAGGCGATCGCGATGTTGCCCGACTGGTCCATCGCGCTCGCCGCCATCCAGCGGTGATCCGCATCGATGGCGTAGGTTCCCTCCTGCCGCAGCGTCCAGGCCGCGCCGACCTTCTCGAGCTCGAACCACCGCAGGCCGCCATGGTCGGCCCCGTTGACGTCGGTGACGCAGTTGCCCACCAGCACCTGGCGGTCGTCGAAGTTGGAGTATGCCAGGCGGTTCATGATGACCTCCCGCAGCGGATCGAGGGTCGTGCCCGTGCCGGGCTGCGGGAAGCAGGCGAACGCGCTCAAGCCGCACAGCGCCGAGTCGATCTCGGTGATGTCGATGCTCGTCTGCTGCGTCAGGACGGTGTTGGCGGTCGTCACCCAGTCGACGTTGAAGTTCCACATTTCCAGGAGGTCGCCCGGAGCCGCAGGACCTCCGTGATTCTCGGTGTCGCGCTGCCGCATGATCACGGCCGGCGCCCCCGTGGGGGGCAGCTCCGGACCGTCGACGTCGGCGGGCGTGACCGCGTTGAACGGGAAGCCGGGGAGATCGGGTATGACGAAGCGCTGGGAGGTCGCGGGCGCGCCCACCAGCATGGCGCCGCGGTTCAGGGCGTAGACGCCGCAGCCGCTCTCGTTCGTGGTCACGATGTAGGAGCCCTGACCGCCGTTGGCGTCGGTGGGCCACACGCCGTACTTCGGGTAGTCGGGGAAGGACGGCGCCACGAAGGTGTAGGCATACCATCCGCCGCTCACCGGGTTGTCGGTCTGCGAGACGTAGACGCACATCGCGTTGCCCGAGCTCGAGAACTCGGTGAGCAGCCAGCGATCGGCGAACTGGTCGTGGAGCACGATGCCGTCCCCGAGACCGCCGGTGCAGGAGCCGCCCGTGGACAGCGAATCGAGACTGAACGTCGCGAGGACGTTCGGAGTGGGCTCCGCCTTGTCCCAGATCCGGACGACCGCGCCGCCGCCGGAGTTGATGACCTGGATGTAGTGCGACGGGCCGACGTCCCCGACCGTGTCGGGAGGGTTGACTCCCGTGAACCCCTGGCCGGGATAGTTCCGGTTCGGGACCGTGAAGGCCCTCGAGTCTCGCTGGACCTGGAAGCTCTGCTGCAGTTGGAGAAGCGGATCGATGATGGTCTCGTACACCGGCTCGACGAACCCGGGCTTGGGATAGAGCCGCCGCGGGATCTCGACGACCGGATCGCCGGGCTTCCACGGCATCGGCTCGGGGAGATCGCGGACATCGCCGTCGAACACGAACGGCGTGACCGGAGCGCTGATCTCGGCGCCCACGACGATGCTCTGCTCGCCGCTCTCCTCTTCCGCTGCCGGCGCCGCGGCCGCCACGACCAGCAACGCGGCGACGATCGCCCACGCACCGCCGCGGGGCCGTCTCAGGAGACTCCTGTCGAGACCGGACTGCAACGAGAACATGGACTCCCCCCCCGATGCGTGTGAGGGCTTCACCCGGTTCCGGGCGAGCCCGATCCTGTGTCTGGTTCTACGGTTTGCCATGAGACCCGAGCTCCTTCTGGAGCCGGAGCAAGCTGACGCGACCGCGCTTGCTGTTGAGAATCAGCTCGGGGCCGCCGTCGCCGACGACGGCCACCGCGCGCTTGCCCGGCTCCTCGCCCCGCAGGTGCTCGATCTGGAGGGAGAAGTCCGTGCTGATCTCGCCGGACGTCGCGATGCGGACGGCCAAGTCCGCGTCTTCCCACAGATGGACCTCGATGTTCCCGGTCTCCGTGGTGAGGTCCTGCGACTCTCGCGTCGCGCCCGTCTCCAGGGCGACCGAGAGGTCTCCACGGGCCGATTTGGCGCGAACGCTGCCCTCGACCGCCCGGATCCAGACGTCACCGGTTCCGGAGCTCGCGATCACGTTTCCCTTCACGCCCTTGATCTGGATCTGGTCATCCTCGGTTTGGGCGTCGAGGCTCGCGCCGAGGGGAACGAACACCACGAGGTCGACCCGGCTCGGAGGGCTCCCCGGATCGCGCGCCGGCCCCGGCCGCACAACGACGTCGAGGCCGGACTCGGTGGGAGACGACGAGACGACGGGGCCGGGGTCCGTTTCCTGACGCTGCGTTGTGGAGAGCAGCTCCACACGGTTCTCGTAGCCCCCGAAACGAGCGTAGACCCCTCCCACGGGATTGACGATCCGGATCGTGGCGCCAGGCCGGATCGTCTCGAACCACTGGGCGCTCTCCTTCTTCCAGGTCTCATCCGCAGTCGTGTCCTCGGTCGGCGCAGGACCGCCCGAAAGAAGAACCACGGCCACGTATGGAAGGAGTATCCCCCCCCGGGGCAAGCCGAAGGCCCAATCCACCACACCGAACCCCACCTAACCATACGGTCATGGGCCGGGAAAGCCAAGCACAATCCGTGGGCGCCGCCCGGCCCGAAAGGACCTTTCCGGTCCGCCTTTTCCGACTCACCGCGCCTCGTGAAGCCACAGAATTCTGAGGGCGCCCGGCTCGTCCAACCCACCTCGGCGGAGGATCAGGATCTCGCTCACCCCGTCCGAGTCGAGGTCCGCGAGCTTCGGCCGGCCCGGCACCGGACCGATGTCGACCCCCGTGGCCTGCCCGACGGACACGCGCACCTGCACGGGTCCACCCGCGGGACCGAGCCCGCCGGTCGGAATCACGCGCGGCTCGTCGGCGACCAGACGCTTGCCGTCCGTCGACGGGAGACCGGGGTAGATCCGCAGGTCGCGCTCGGTGCGAACGAGAAGATCGGCCAAGCGGTCGCCGTCGAGATCTGCGCCGTAGAGCAGCACCCCGCGATCGCCGCCCTCGACGTCGAGGTCCGTGGTGCGCGGCGCGACGCGGAATGCCCCGCTCGGCTCCCGCAGATAGGCGTCGAGCACCACCTTCTCGTCCATGAGCCCCTTCCAGAACCCGACCACGAGATCGTCGAGGCCGTCGCCGTTGACGTCGACCAGCGCCGGGACCGATTCCTGCCACAGGTTCATGCGCGAATCGGCGGAGAACAGCGGGGTCGTCCCGAGGCGGCTGCGATCGCGCGCGAGAGCATGGATCCGGATGCGCTTCTCCCCGAACAGGCTCAGCTTGCCGGCCGGTTTGGTCGTGACGAACATCGCCGGCTTGCCGTCGAGCATGAGCGGCACGCTCTCGAGCACGTCCTCGTTCTGCGGCAGGCTGGACCAGCACTCGGTGACGTGGGCCCCGGCCGTGGACGTGAACTCGATCAGGAGAGTTCGGAGTCGCCGAGCGCCGACCGCGACCGGCTCGGTCACGAACGTCAGGGCCCCGTCCGCGCCGACTCCGAGAAAAGCCGGAATCTCGCTCGTGATCCTCAGGGCACCGCCGCGGTAGGCTCCCTCGACCGGGAGCTCGATTCGGGACACCGGACCCCAAGCCCCGTCCGCTCCTCGACCGTAGAGCGTGAAGCTGCCGAGCCCGACTCCTGCCACGACGCCGGGAGTGTCGCGACCGGCGAGCGGAGATGCCGGAGGGCGCAGGAAGCGCCACACCGTGTGCGGCGCGGCCACCAGATGTCGCGGCCCGCCGTCCGTGTCATCGCCGCGGGGCTGCGGAAGGGCGAAGGCCAGAAGCACGCCGTCGCACGACACGACGAGGTCGTCGAGGCCGTCGCCGTCGACGTCCGTGGCATGCAGCGCATCGCAGGTCGCGGGAAGATCGTCGCGCAGGAGCGATAAGTCGCCACTGCCGTCGGCTGCGAAGCGGTAGAGTCGGAGCGCCGGCTCCGCGGCCTCCGAGCACGGCGGTAGCTTCCGGGGCCCCGGCGCGCCTTCGCCCCGCGCGGCGGCCGCCTCCGGAAACGGTGCGACGAGCGCGACGACGTCCCGCGTCGCGCCATCGCTCGACGGCAGCGCGAAATCGATCAGCCTCCCGGCGAAGACGGCGTCGACGCGCGTCGCGCCTCCCGCGCGCTCGACACGCAAGCCGGGAGGGAGGACCGCTTCGCGTTCCTCGGCCCGCGTCGGCCCGCACCCGGCGATCAAGACGAGCGCCGCAGAGAGGAGCTTTCGGGTCACGGTCCGTTCCCGCTGAGGTACAGGTCCACTCGCACGGGCGCGGTCTCGTCCGGATCGCCGGCCGGCAGGGGCCTCGTGACCCGCAGATCGGAGCGGCCGTCGCCGTCGAGGTCCTCCACCCGGATGAGGTCGAGACCGGCCGGCTCCTCGTCCAGCTCGATCGCGAGGTCCGGGTTCCGCGGGTAGCGGCACCCGGGTTGGCCGGTGTGGATCGTGACGACCTTGCCGCGACCGAGATGGACGAAGTCACGGCGGCCGTCGCCGTCGAAGTCGCCCGCGAACTGCGCGAACCGGCCCAGCTCGAGGTTTTCCAGGTCGAACTTGAGCTTCTCGGAGAGATCGAGCCCCGACACCTCCTCGAAGCGGCCGTCCGCTCCCTGACGGTAGACGTGGAAGTCGATCCCGATGGAGATGCTCTTCGTCACCAAGATCCGCACGACCTGGAAGAGCGAGAAGTCCAGGGTCACGGTGATCAGATCCTGGCGACCGTCGCCGTCGAGATCCTCGAACTGTCGAATCCACAACGGTAGGTCCTCGTCGATGTCTCCGGAGTCCATCGTGTGGCCGACGATCTCCGTCTCGAAGTACGGAGCGGCGGCGATCGTCAGGTCGTCGTCGAGGCGGTGAAAGGAGTAGTCCTGGATCGGCCGCTTCGCGTCCTTGAGCTCCTTGCCCATCCCGTCGCCCCGGGAGCGCTCGACGCCGAACACCGCTTCGGCCCGTCCCGAGCCGTCGAGGTCGAGCACCGCGACCAGGTTCTCGGGCCACGGATAGAGATCGGCCCCCTCGACCGCGACTCGCACGTCGCTGAGCCGATCGTGACAGTCCCGCTTCGTGGCGCGCAGCGGACGGAAGACCCCGGTGGGCGAGCCGAGCATGGCGTCGATTCGGGCCGCGCCTCCGGCCTCGAGACCCGAAGAGAACACGAGGTCGGCGATGGCGTCCCCATCGATGTCCCGCACGTCGGGCAGGGGATACCAGGCCCGGATCGAGTCGCCGAATGCTGGAACCTCCGCCGGCAGCGCGACCCGGTGCGACGGCGCGTTCTCGATCCCGCTCTTCGTGCCGAGATACACGGCCAGCCCGTTTCGCGACGGGATCATGACGTCGCGTATTCCGTCCCCGTTCAGGTCGTGGACGAGCTCGAGCGTGGCGTAGAAGCTGCGCGTTCGCGCGAGGACCGGCGGATCCTCGATGAGCGCCTCCAGGGAGAGCACCGGGACGTCGCCCGATATGTCCAGGCGGAGCCTGGAAAGGCCCTCGTCGGTCAACGCGACGATGCCGATCCCCGCGGGGCCCGCCTCGAGGTGCAAGACCGAGGGCGCCAGCTCCATCGCCGGGCCCGCCAGTTCATACGTCCCATCCGGGCCGGCGAGGTAGGCCCGGACCTCGCGCCGGTCGAAGGCCGCGGGAATCACCGTGACGATCTCGATCATCTCCTCGACCCGCTCTTCGGTGACCTCGTCGATCTCGGTGTACGCGACCACGACCACCAGGTCGAGGCGGCCGTCGCCGTCGAGGTCCCACGGGATGACCTTCGAAGGCGGTCCCGGGAGGTCGAGCTCGACGTGCCTCAGGGCGAGCCGCTCGCGCCGCGCGGGGGAGGATGTCGTCGTCGCTAGTGCCGCGGACAGCAGGACACCGAGGATCCGCGTCGCGACGACACCGGCGACTTTCACACGCCGAGTCTACAGAAAGAGCGCGGAGACGGCGATCGCCTATTCGGGTGTTTCCCGAAACGGACGACCGGACTCGAACAGTGCGACGCGCTCGCGGATCTGCGCGGCGAGGTCCGGGTCCTGAGTCAACCTCGCCGCCTTGCGGGCGGCGGTGACGGCGTCGGTGAAGCGCCCGGTCTCGGCATAGGCCGCCGCGAGCGCGTCGAGCGCGCTGGCATGACCGAACTCCGTGGCCGCGCACGCGAGCTCGGCGAGCCGAACCGCCTCGGCACCGCCCCGTTGTCCCGGATCGGGGTGGGTCGCGAGAATCCAGGCCAGCCTGAAGGCGGGCTCGTAGGCATCGGGTTGGGCCGCGAGCGCCCGGCGGTACTCGGCGATCGCGTCGCCGGTCGCGCCGTCGGACTCGAGGACGGTACCGAGACGGACGTGGGCCGCGACGTGATCTGGATCGATGGCGAGCGCCTCGCGGAACAGGGTCGTCGCGCGGTCTCGATCGCCGCGGCTCGCGAGGGCGATGCCGAGGTTGACCCGCGAGTCCGCATTCGCCGGGCCCAGGCGGACTGCGTCCTCCAGGTGCCGAATCGCTTCGTCCAGGCGGCCGCCACGCGCCAGCAGGGTCCCCAAGTTGTAGTGCGCCTCGGCGAATTCGGGGTTGATCCTCAGGGCTTCCTCGAAGAACGGGACGGCCTCCCCGGGCCGTCCCTCGCGCACCAGCTCGATCCCGCGGTCGTTGTTGGCCATCGACCCCGCCGGGGCGACCGCGCGCGCGGCGCGCGAGTCGGCCATCGGGGTCTTCTTCGGCAGGTGCCCCGCGGCCTCGGCGTGGCGCGCCGCTGCGTCCGGGTCGTTCAGGGCCAGGTGCGTCTGCGCCAGGAGGCGATGGACCTCGCCGAGGTTCGGATTGGCGTCGAGGGCGCGCTCGAGCGACGATCGCGCGCCGAGGAAGTCGGACCGTGCCATGGCGACCCGGGCACGCCCGAGCCAGGCGTGGGGGTTGCCGGGAGCGGCTCGAGTCGCGATCTCGAAGTGCGGCTCCGCTTCATCGAGCCATCCGAGGTCCACCAAGGCCTTGCCGTAACGGACGTGGGCCGGGGCGTAATCGGGATCAATCTCAATGGCTCGAGCGAGCGCCGCGGCCGCTCCCGCCAGGTCGGTGTCCGCGAGGCACACCGCCCGCATGTAGGGCCACGAGAACTCCTGCGGCTCGAGGATCTCCGCTCGGGCGTAACAGGACGCCGCCTCGGCGTCCCACGCGTGCGCGTGCAGCCGGTCGCCGAGCGCCGCCCACGCGGCGGCCGAGTCCGGCTCCGTGCGAACCTCCTCGGCCGCGTCCTCCACCGCTCGCCTCACGACCTCTTCCGCGGCGCCGGTGTCCGGCAGGGCAACCTCGACGGCAGGGCCGGCGCAGCCGACCGCGATCGCCGCCACGACCCACGGCGGACCGATGCGCGACGCGATCAAAGGCGCTCGCCCTCGCCCTGGCGAATCTCGAGCACGCGATCGACGCCCTCGGCGTGGAACCGCTCCTTCGACCCGTCGGGCCACGACACCTCGATCGACTCGATGCCGGCGGCCGCTCCGAGGCCGAAGTGGACGCGCGGGTCGTGCTGGCTCAGGAAGCTGGAGGACGGCACGACCGGCGCCGTGAAGCTCTTGCCCCCCGCGCTCACCCTCACGGTGGCGCCCACCGCGTCGCGCAGGCCCGTCAGAGCGCGGACCTGGACCCAGTGGCTTCCGGGGGCGGGCGCGTCGTTGCGGTAGACTCGGACCGAACCGTCGATGCTCGAGATCGCGAGATCGATGTCGCCGTCCCGGTCGATGTCCCCCATGGCCAGGCCGCGGTGGACGTCGACGCGACTCGCGAGCTCGCCGGCCCGGTCCGGCACGGGATGAAAGCGCCCGGCGCCGTCGTTCTCGAATAACAGATTCGGCTCGGCGTAGGAATTCCAGAACGGCGAGAGCCGCGCGCCCTCGACCACGGGATCGCGGTACACCCGGCCGTTGACGACCGCGAGGTCCAGGTCGCCGTCGTGCTCGTAGTCGAAGAACCCGCAGCCGAATCCGGTCCACGCCAGATCGTGCTCGGCCATGCCCGCCTCGGCGGTGCGATCGCGGAACAGACCGCCCCCGCTCGGGCCGAACACCGTGTTGTTCTCGCCGCGGAGGTTCGTGACCATGAGATCGATCTCGTGATTGCCGTCGATGTCGCCGACCGCGATCCCCATGCTCGCCGTGGGGACTCCGTCACGGTTCACGCCGGCCCCGCGCATGATGCCTTGCTCCGCGAAGGTCCCATCGCCGCGGTTGACCCACAGCTGATTCGGCTCGCCGTCGTTGGCGACGTAGACGTCCGCGAATCCGTCGCCGGTGAGGTCGGCGCACACGACCCCGAGCCCCTTGGCTTTCCGGGGGTCCGGGAGGACCACCCCTGCCGCCGAGGTGACGTTTAGGAAGGTCCCGTCGCCTTCGTTGCGGTACAGCGTGTCGGCCACGCCGTCGAAGTTCCTGGGGTCGCAGTAGTCCTGCATTCCCGAGGAGTCCTTGCACACCGCCTTCGGGTCGTAATCGATGTAGTGCGCGACGTACAAGTCGAGATCGCCGTCGCGGTCGTAGTCGCAGAATGCGGCCCCGGTGCTCCACGCATCGTCGCCGAGGCCGGCGGCGTCGGTGGCGTCGTGAAACGTGCCGTCGCCGTCGCTCACGTAGAACGAGTCCGGGCCGTAGTTGGTGAAGTACACGTCGCCGTCGCCATCGTTGTCGACGTCCCCGATGGCGACGCCCTGTCCCCAACCGGGATCGCCCAGGCCGGACGCGGCGGTCACGTCGACGAATCGGCCGTCCTCGCGCTGCTCGTAGAGCACGTTGGGCGCGGGCTGCTCCGGCTTCCCCGGAGGCGGCATCCGGACGACGAGCAGGTCGAGATCGCCGTCATCGTCGTGGTCGAACAGGGCCAGACCCGTCCCGACGATCTCGAGGATAGCGAAGGTTCCGTCCGGCCAGTTTCGCGGCTCGGCCAGGCCGAGGTCGGCGGTGATGTCGGTGAATACGGCAGGCGAGGAGTCGCCGTCACGAGTTTTCACGCCGGAAGGGCCTTCGTCCGGCGCACAGCCGCTCGTCACGATCGCGAGGAGAACGGGAGTCCACATCCACCGCATCCGAGAACCTCCGCGGCGGAGTCTCGAGTCGCTCCCGATGGCTCGGGCAGGGCTCCTGCTCCCGTCGTGTGCGGCGTTCGGCGGCGAAAGGATAGAGCAACGGTCGGCGTCGAGCAACCGGGCGAGGCCCCCCGGCCTAGCGCAGAGCGGGAGACCCCCCGGCTTTGCCGGGGAGGCACCCGAGGTTTGACAATTCCGGGAGTCGCATGAGGAACTCCCTCTCGTGAGCCG
>Ga0302046_10000599_pt1 | contig 35944 bp, 30 predicted proteins | sample RVTome_11_FD_200261 | JGI IMG/M metagenome (GOLD analysis project Ga0302046, IMG submission 200261) | Soil microbial communities from uranium-contaminated site in the Upper Colorado River Basin, Wyoming, United States - RVT147D111 (version 2) ...
TCGGGGCGGACGGCGGCGAAGGCTCGACGACCGCCTGCTCATCCCGGGCGATCTCGCGGCCCAGCGCCTCGGCCGTGCGCTCGACCTGCTTGGCGTCCACCGGCACACCGGCCAGTTCCCGCATCAGTTCGCTGCCCTCGGCGAAGCTGACCATCGCCCCGACCCAGCCCACCATGCGCGTCACGGCCGGCGACAGCGAGGTGCCTTCCAGTCCCAGGGCACGGTCCCGCGGGCAGAAGCCGGCTCCGCACTCCTCGCAGTGATAGTAGGCGCGCCCCACCCGCAGGGGCCCCAGCACGCTCTGGAACGTCTTGGCACGCCGCCCGGCGTAGCGCGCTTCCTCTCCGCACGGGCAGGGTAAGGTCGGACCCCGGTAGTCGGACGTATCCGCGTTGAAGCGACACTCGACCGCACGGGCGGCCACGTGAAGCACTCGGCGACGGGCGGCGATCTCGATCGCCTCGAAGTCCAGCCCGTCGACAGCACCCGGACCTACGAGCGTTTCGATCTCGGCCGTGACTTCCGTGTCGAAGGTCTCTTGGAGCCCTTTTTTTCGGCGGCCTCGTGCGAGGCCGCCTCGAGTTCCGAGTCCGCCCATTGCTCGCAGGCCTCCCAGTAGGCCGCCACCTGCTTGCGAAACTGCTGGCCAGCCTCGACCTGCTTGCGCAGCAGGTCGGCGTGCGCGGCGGGTACGTGGCGAGAACGGGTCTTTCCGTTGACGACGCGGACGACGCGGTAGTAGGGCCCATGTCGCGCAGTCGGCCGGTCGGCGCAGGCACAGCCGGCCTTGTTGCAACGCAGGTATTGCACCGACAGGGTTCCACGGCGCATCGGATTGGACTCGGACAATCGGCGAGCGAGATCCCGAACCGAGGGCGGCGTGTCGTGTTTTTCGGGCATCGTTCCTCCTTTGCACTAGTATAGTACAAAGAAGATCATGCCACAACGGCCCAAACCCCGGGCACTCACTCTCCTGTCGTGCACCCGAGACGAAGGAGCCGCTGGACGAACTGACGTTCCCAACGTAAGCTTCTCGGAGATTCGAGGTGTTCTCCGTGGCGGTTCGCATCGCTGGTTTCGCCGGGTTGCTCCTGAGCGTGTCGTTCGCCTTGGCCGACGTGTCGAACGACGGAGTGACGAATCCGGTCTACAAGATGGTCGTCGACGGCGACCGCGTGTCGCTGCACGTCGCCGACGGGCCGCTCGTCAAGGTCATCGAGGATCTCGGACGCCGCCTCGGCTTCGAGGTCGTGGCGTCGTCGGCCGGCGACCTCAGGGTCTCGGCCGACTTCGAGAAGCTGCCCTCGCGCGAGGCGATTCGCCGCATCTGCACCTCGGTCGGCTACGTCGAAGTGCCCGACCCGACGACCGGCAAGATCGCGAGGCTCGTCCTCACGGGAGGCAGCACCGGGGCGAATCAGCTCGCTCCGCGACGCGACCCGCTCCCGCCGCAGCAGCAGGTGCCGATCCAGGTCCAGCCGGTCGAGCCCCCTCCGCCGCCGGAGCAGGAGCCGCAGGACGGCGGCGAGGACGACGGGGGCGGTTGATCGCTCGCACGGTCCGTGGGCGGAGCCGCCGGCGCGAGCGCGAGCCGGCTCCGGACATCGTCTACGAGGACGGCGACCTCATCGTCGTGGACAAGCCGGCCCGGCTGCTCACCGTGGCGACCTCCACCGAGAAGCGGCGCACGCTCTACGCCCGCGTCTTCGACTATCTGGGACGCAAGCGCCCGCCCGAGCGCGTGTTCATCGTGCACCGGCTCGATCGCGACGCGTCGGGTCTGGTGGTGCTCGCCAAGAGCGTGGGGGTCAAGCACGCCCTGCAGCGGGAGTTCGCCGACCGCACCGCCGGCCGAACCTACGTCGCGGTCGTCGAGGGACGGGTGGGGCCCGCGGAGCGGACCGTCCGCTCGCGCCTGCGCGAGAGCGCCGCGCTCAAGGTGCACTCGACGACCCGCGCGGACGACGCGCGGGCCGCCGTGACTCACCTGCGGGTGCTGCGCCGAGCGCAGCGCCACACGTTGGTCGAGGTGCGCCTCGAGACCGGCCGCAAGCACCAGATCCGCGCGCACCTCGCGGAGATCGGCCATCCGATCGTCGGCGACAAGCGCTACGGCCGGGCGGGGCCGCTGGGGCGTCTCGCGCTGCACGCCGCGACCCTGACCTTCCGCCACCCTCGGAGCGGGAGGACGATGAGCTTCGGCTCGGCGCCGCCCGCCGCGTTCGCCGGCGTGGTTCGGGGCGCGGCGCGCCCTCCGTTCGCGGGGAGGCCTGGCAACTCCGAGCCGGATAGTCCAGACTAGCGGGTCGTTTTTTTCTAAGAGGTACGCAATGAAGGCAAACCGGCTGCGCCCGGGCGTGATCATCAAGTTCGAAGGCGATCTGTGGCGGGTCTTCGAGGCCCTGCACCAGACCCCGGGGAATCTCCGCGCTCGCGTCCAGACCAAGCTCAAGAACCTGACCAACGGGTCGATGAAGGACCATCGCTTCCGCTCCGAGGACGAGGTCGAGAAGGCGGATCTGGACAACAAGCAGATGCAGTACCTGTACGGCGACGCGGCCGGCTTCCACTTCATGGACACGGCGTCCTACGAGCAGATCTCGATGTCCGCGGAGGATCTCGGCGACGCCGTGAACTACCTCGTGCCGGAGACGACGATCAAAATCGATTTCTACGACGGCAGGCCGGTGGGCATCGAGCTGCCCACGACGGTCGACCTCAAGGTGGTCGAGACCTCGCCCGAGGTCAAGGGCGCAACCGCCAGCGCGCAGAGGAAACCCGCGACGCTCGAGACCGGATTGGTTGTCCAGGTACCGGCGTTCATCGGCGAGGGCGAGTTGATCCGGGTCTCGACCGAGGACGGCGCCTACCAGGAGCGGGCCAAGTAGGCTCGCGCCCGCCGTCCGCGCGCCGCCTCAGACGGCGCTGCGCCTCGATTTGTCCGGACCGGGAGCCGGACCTATCTTTCCCGACGGACAACGAAGCTCGGTGCCGCGGGCGCGAGACCCGCCCGCGGAACCGGAAGGAGCGGACCCGTGGGGAAAATCTCGAGAATCGTTCCGGCCGCGGTGCTGCTGGCGATGACGTTCGGGTGTGGCGCGCGGCGCGAGACCGTCACGGTGCCGGTGCCGCCGCGAATCGACCTCAAGCAGCTCGAGACGATCGGCATCATCGACTTCAGCACCTCGTCGCGCGGCCGGCTCGGACCGCTAGCGACGCGGCGTTTCACCGAGGCCGCGCGGTACGACCAAGGCGTGGTGCGAATGCTCGAGTTCGGCTCGGAATCCGATGCCCTGCGTTCCGTCGGAAGCAGCGACTTGAGCCCGGAATCGATCAAGGCCCTGGGCAGCGAGTTCGGCGTCCAGACGATCCTCACGGGCGAGCTCACGGTCTCGGACGTCAAGCCCGACGTGTTCATCTCGGGGCTGCGCTCCGGCAGCCTGTCGGCCAGGGTGGACGCCACGCTCGCCGTCCGGCTGGTCGAGACCTCGACCGGAGCCTCGATCTGGAGCAGCTCCGCGCGGTCCACGCAGAGCGTGGGTCACGTCAGCGTCTTCAAGGGCGGCGGCTTCGTGTTCGACGCGGACGACCCCGAACGGGCGTATGGCGACCTGATCGACAGCCTCGTCGCTCAGGTGACGCAGGACTTCCGGGTCCGGTACGAGCGCCGCTGACCCGCGAAACCCTCGGGCTTCGCGGCGACGCGTGTCGGAATCCGCCCCCCCCGCTCAGGCGATGTGCTCGCGGTCGAGCTTCCCGACGAGGTACAGCACGTAGCCCGCGAGGCCCAGGCCCCCGAAGCCGCTCAGGATGCCGAGCGCCAGGATCAGGGGGTCCCGGGTTTGCCGAAAGTCGTGGGCGGCCCATCCGACGAACATCTCCGCACCCATGATGACCAGCAGGATGAAGATCAGATGGAAGGTCCGGAGCGACATGGCGTGGCCTCCGTTTCGAGCATAGCTCCCGGGTCCGGGCGGGGCATCGCGGAAAAAGAGACTCCGTAGACCGCTATACTCCGTTCCAGACCATGGGAATCGCCACCGACATCGCGTTGATCCTGGTCGCCGCATTGATCGGCGGGCTCATCGCGCACCGCCTCGGGCTGCCCCTCATCATCGGCTACATCTTCGCGGGGATCCTCGTCGGCCCTCACACCATCGGCCCGACCGTCCTGGGGATTCACGACATCGAGCTGCTGGCGGAGATCGGCGTCGCGCTGCTCCTGTTCGCGCTCGGACTCGAGGTGTCCTTTCGGGATTTGAAGCCCGTGCGCGGCATCGCGCTGATCGGCACGCCGATCCAGATCCTGTTGACGATCGCTTTCGGTTACGGCGTCGGGCGCGGGCTGCTCGGGCTGGAGCACGAGCCGTCGATCTGGTTCGGCGCTGTGCTGTCCCTGTCCAGCACGATGGTCGTCCTCAAGACCCTGATGGCCGAGGGGGTGCTGGGGACGCTCGCCAGCCGCGCGATGATCGGGATCCTGCTCGTGCAGGACCTGGCGGTCGTCCCCATGCTGATCTTGCTCCCCCAGATCGCCGACCTCGAGAGCGGCCTTCCCCAGATCGGACGCGCCGCCCTGCAGGCCGCGGTCTTCCTCGTCGCCATGATCGTGGTCGGGACGAAGCTCATGCCGGCGCTGCTAGGCACCATCGCGCGCTGGAAGTCGCGCGAGCTGTTCCTGGTGGCGGTGATGACGATCGGCCTCGGAGTCGGCTACGGCACCTACCTGTTCGGACTGTCGTTCGCCTTCGGCGCCTTCGTGGCCGGGATGGTGCTCGGCGGATCCGAGTTCAGCCACCAGGCCCTGGGAGAGATCATCCCGCTGCGGGACGTGTTCGGCCTGCTGTTCTTCGCGTCGGCCGGCATGCTGTTCGATCCGATGTTCCTGGTCGAGAACCTGTCTCGCGTGACGGTCTCGGTGGCCGCGGTCGTCCTCGGCAAGGCCCTGATCTTCGGACTGCTGGCGAGGGCGTTCGGCTACGGCAACGCGGCCCCGCTGATCATCGCCCTCGGCCTTTCGCAGGTCGGCGAGTTCTCGTTCGTGCTGGCCCGCGAGGGCCTGCGGGCCGGCCTCCTGACGCAGGACCTGTACTCGCTGGCGCTGATCACGGCGCTCGCGACCATGGCGCTCACCCCCTTCCTGCAGCGCGCCGCGCCGCCGCTGCACCGCCTGCAGCGGCGGTGGTTTCCCGCCGGCGAGCCGGTCCGGAGGTTCAGCCTCCCCGAGGAGGGCCTCAAGGACCACGTCGTGGTCGTGGGCTACGGGCGCACGGGACAGGCGGCCGGCGAGGTCATGAAGCTCACCGGCGTCCCGTTCGTCGTCATCGATTCGGATCACGTCAACGTCGAGACCTGCCTCGCGGCAGGGGGACGGGCGATCTGGGGCGACGCGGTCCTGGGAACCGTGCTCGAGGCCGCGGACGTCGGCCGCGCGCGCTTGCTGCTCGTCACCATTCCAGACGCCGCCGGCATCCGCACGGTGGTGCAGCAGGCGCGCGCGATCCGGCCGGACCTCACGATCGTCGTTCGAGCGCTGTTCCGCGAGCACCTCGAGGAACTGCACGGCCTGGGAGTCCACGAGGTGGTCCAGCCCGAGTTCGAGGCCGGGCTCGAGATGGTCCGGCAGGTGCTCGCGCAATTCGGCTATTCGCCGGCCGACATCCTGCGATACAGCAACGCCGTGCACCGCGAGCTGTACCGGCCGTTCCTCGAGCGGCGGGAGTACGGCGAGGATCTGCGGACGCTCGCCGAGCTGCGGAAGGCGGCGCACGGCCTGGAGATCGAGTGGGTGCCGTTGCCGGAGGCGAGCGTGCTCACGGGCCGCTCGCTCGGCGAAGCGGAGTTGCGCAAGCGCTCGGGCGCCTCCGTGGTCGTGATCCGCAACGCGGACGGGGTCCACCCGAACCCGAGTCCGGCCTACGAGTTCCGCGCGGGCGACCTGCTCGGCATCCTCGGCACCGAGGAGCAGCGCAGCCGGGCGCACGCGCTGATCGAGACGGGGCGGCCCGACCCGGGCCGGCTTGACCGCGCGGAGGACGCGGTCTAGTATCTGGGCAAGGCGAGCATCGAATGAAACGGAGTTCGATCCTGGGGCTGTGCGTGGTCCTCGTATCGGCGGCATCGCCGACTGCGGTGGCGCTGTACGACTGCGTGGTGACCGGAGCGCGGGACCAGACGGCGTGTTGCTGTCCGGCAGGCGAAGCCGGCGGCGGCGATGCCACGCTGCCGTGCGCGCGCCCCGGCGAGGCGTCGCCGCGGGCCGGCATGTCCGCGCCTCCCAGGCCGTGCTGCGAGGTCCGATACGATCCCGGCGCTCCGGCCTCGTCGCAGGCCCCCGCGGTCGCGAGCCCGGGTTCTCGCACCGCCAAGCTGTTCGATCACGGATTCGACGGCGCCGCGTCGGTGACGTCGATCGTGTCGCCCTCCGCTGCGCTCATCGCCCTCACGGCCCGAGCCGACGATGCTTTCGCGGTCGGCCCGCCGGGTCCTGCGCTGCACCTCCTCGCCTGCTCCTTCCGCTGCTGATCCCAGCCTGAGCCTCCATTCGGCGTTCGTGCGGAACGGCCGTGCGGGAGCGCGGTGCGCCGTGCTGCGCTGCGGCCTTCCATTCCAACTGCAGCAAGGAGCGGATGATCCATGCTCGACCGATGGGCTTCTCCTGGAAGGATGGCGCCGGTCCCCCGGTGGCCCGGCGCGTCCGGCCGTGCTAGGGTCGGTCAGGACCATGAGCCGGCTGATGTCACGATCCTCTCTTGCGACGGCCCTCCTGGCTCTCGCCGTCCTGGGCGGGGCGGGTTGCTCGGAACGCGACGCGACTTGCGAAGCGTGCGACCGGCACGAGTGCCGCAACTTGACGTTCACGATCGTGCGGTCGGACGGAACCCGGCAGCATACGTGCTGCCCGCGCTGTGGGCTGCACTTGATCGCCTCGGAGCGATCGCCGGTGGCAAGCTTGGCCGTGCGGGACTTCGACACGGCCGATGTTCTCGACGCCGGCTCCGCGGCGTACGTCGAGGGAAGCGACGTGTCGCCGTGCTCGTCCGGAACCCAGGACCAACCCAGGGACGAGCGTGGCTGCTGCCTGAAACCGGTCTACGACCGCTGCCTTCCGAGCCTGATCGCCTTCGGATCGCGGGACCGGGCCGAGGCGTTCGCGCGCGACCACGGGGGCGTCGTGAGGACCCTCTCGGAGCTTCGGTCCGCGATGCACGACCTGACGCCGGGCTAGTCGGTCCGAGCGATCCCTCCGGTCGCGTTGCACTTGCGCGTGCCCGGCGGCAGGTCGCGCTGTTCTTCGGCTGCTTCGTTCTCCTCCTCGCGCCGGCCGAAGCGTCCCTCGTTGCGGGCGAGCCCGCGAGCGATCTCGTCGAGATCACGACGCCGCTGGATCTCGCGGCGCTGCTCTCCGAGGCGGAGGCTGCCAATCCCCGCATCCTCGCGGTTCGCGCGAGACTCCAGGCCTCGGAGCACGTTCCGTCTCAGATGGGAGCCCTTCCCGACCCGCTGGTCTCGGTGGGTTACACGAACGAGACGCTCACGGACTTCACGCTCGGAGACGCCACGGACTCGGTGCTGATGTTCTCCTGGACGCAGGAGGTTCCGTATCCCGGTAAGAGACGTCTGTCCGGAGACGTCGCGCGCTCCGAGATCGAGGTCGTGCGGCAGGACCTCGACGCCGTCCACCTGACCGTCCGGGCGGAAGTGAAAACGGCGTACGCCGAGATCTTCCGGCTCGACCGCACCCGGACGATCCTCGAGGAGAGCCGCAAGCTGCTCGAGTCGTTCCTCGAGACCGCGCGCCGGCGGTACGAGTCGGGCGAGGGCATCCTCGAGAACGTGCTCAAGGCGCAGACCGAGCTGATGCGCCTCGACACCGATCTCGTGATCCTCGCCCAGGAGCGCCGGGGCGTCGAGGTCGTGCTCAACGCGCTGCTCGGCCGCCCCACGGACGCCCCCCAGGGCCCCGCCTTGGTGCCGCCCCGAGCGGAGAACCTGGACCGGGCGTCCTTGGAGCAGGCCGCGCTCGAGCGATCGCCGGAGCTGGGCTCCCTGCGGGCGTCGGCGCGGCGCGAGGAAGTGCGCCTCGACCTCGCCAGGAAGAACCTGAAACCCGACTTCATGTGGACGGCCTCCTACGGCTACCGCGGCAGCCTGGACCCGATGGTCGTGGGGATGGTCGGCGTGCGGCTGCCGCTCTACAGGAGGAACAAGCAGGCCGAGGCCGTCGTGCAGACGGAGTACGAGCTTCTGGCTGCGCAGCGCGACGTGGAGAGCCTGGAGGTGAGGACGCTCGCGGAGGTCCGGGACCTCGTGGCCCGCACCGAGAGCGCGCGCCTCCAGATGCGCCTGTACGCGGAGGGCCTGCTGCCCCAGGCTCGCAGCGCGCTCGACTCCGCGGCAGCTTCATACGCCGTCGGGAGGACCGAGTTCGTCACCGTGATCGAGGACTTCCTGTCGCTGCTCGAGTTCGAGCAGGACTACGAGATGCAGCGCGCCGGCGAGGCCGCGGCCCTCGCCGCGCTCGAGCCTCTGACGGGGATCGCGCTTCTCGTTCCGGCCGGCGGCGCCGGCGAGGCCTCCCCCGGGGAGGAGACCCATGAGTAAGAAAGCGATCCTGGTCGTTTTGCTCCTCGTGGTCGTGGTGGGTGGAGCCGCCGCGACGTCCTGGCTGATCTTCCGCGGCGCGGACGGCGGGTCCGGGACCGAGAAGACCGTGAGGTACCACTGTCCGATGCACCCGACCATGGTCTCGGACCGCCCCGGCGAGTGCCCGATCTGCCACATGAGCCTCGTTCCCATCGAGGAGGAGCCCGCCGAGCTTGCCGGCGAGCCGGCGGGCGACGCCCCGTCCTCCGAAGTCCGCAAGAAGATCATCTACCGCTCCACGATGAACCCCGGCGAGGTCTCCAACACGCCCGGCAAGGACTCCATGGGAATGGAGATGGTGGCCGAGGAGATCGTCGAGGGAGAGCCGCGGGCGTCGACTGTTCCAGGGCTCTCGACGGTTCGCATTCCCATGCAGAAGCAGCAGCTGATCGGCATCAAGACGGCGGTCGTGACGCGCGCGCCCTTTCTCCGAACGGTGCGGGCCGTCGGAAGGGTCACCTACGACGAGACGCGCCTCCGGCACGTCCACACCAAGGTCGCCGGCTACGTGGACAAGCTCTACGCCAACGCCACCGGGGAGACCGTACGCGCGGGAGAACCGCTGCTCGAGATCTACAGCCCCGAGCTGCTCGCCTCCCAGCAGGAGTACCTCGTCGCGATGCGGGCCCGGGCACGGACGGCCGGCAGCACGCTGCCTTCGGTTGCCGGCTCCGGAGAGGAGCTGCTGGCCTCGGCCCGCCGCAGGCTCGAGCTGTTCGACGTCACGGACGAGCAGATCCGGCAGCTCGAGGAGTCCGGGCAGGCGCGCCGCGACGTCACGCTCCACGCGCCGATCTCGGGGACCATCCTGACGCGCATGGTGACCGAGGGACACAAGGTCGAGCCGGAGATGACCCTGCTCGACATCGCCGATCTCTCCAGGGTCTGGGTCCTGGCGGCGGTCTACGAGTACGAGCTGCCCTTCATCCGCGAGGGCCAGGAGGCGACGATGCGCCTTTCCTACCTGCCGGGGAGGAGCTTCGAGGGACGGGTGGCGCTCGTCCATCCCGTCCTCGACGCCGCGACGCGGACGATCCAGGTGCGGCTCGAGTTCGACAACCCGGACGGCGCTCTCAAGCCCGACATGTACGCCGAGGTGGAGCTGTTCGCGGACCTCGGCGAGCGGCTGGCGGTCCCCGACACCGCCGTGATGGATACGGGCACACGCCGCGTCGTCTTCGTGGACAAGGGCGACGGCTTCTTCGAGCCGCGCGAGGTGAGCATCGGCCTCCAGTTGCCCGACCAGTACGAGGTGCTCGACGGGCTCGCCGAGGGCGATAAGGTCCTGATCTCGGCCAACTTCTACGTGGACTCCGAGTCCAGGCTCAAGGCGGCCCTGGCGGCGATGGCCGGGGAGTCCCGCCCGGCGCCGGGCCCGGCGGGCGAGCCGCCGGCAGCCGGCCACACGCACTAGGAACGGGAACGGCAGGCATGATCGAACGCATCATCGAGTTCTCCGGGCACAACCGGTTCGTCGTCCTGGTGTTGACGGCCGTGGCGATCGTCATGGCCGTGTGGGCCATGCACAACGTCCCGCTCGACGCGATCCCGGATCTTTCGGACACGCAGGTGATCGTCTACTCCCGCTGGGATCGCAGTCCCGACATCATGGAGGATCAGGTCACCTACCCGATCATCACGGCGCTCCTGGGCGCGCCGAAGGTCAAATCGATCCGCGGCTTCTCGGACTTCGGCTTCTCCTACGTCTACGTGATCTTCGAGGACGGCACGGACCTGTACTGGGCCCGCAGCCGCACGCTCGAATACCTCAGCAAGATCATCCCTCGCCTCCCCGAGGGGGTTCAAACGGAGATGGGGCCCGATGCGACCGGGGTCGGGTGGGTCTACCAGTACGCCCTCATGGACCGTTCGGGAAAGCACGACCTGGCGGAGCTGCGCTCGTTCCAGGACTGGTACCTGCGCTACTGGCTGCAGAGCGTCCCGGGCGTCGCCGAGGTCGCCTCCATCGGCGGCTTCCAGAAGCAGTACCAGGTGAACGTGGACCCGAACGCCCTGCTCGCCCGCGACATCCCCCTGCAGAACGTGGTGGACGCGATCCGGCAGGGCAACGACGACGTCGGCGGCCGGGTGGTCGAGTTCGGCGGCACCGAGTACATGGTGCGCGGACGGGGCTACGCACGCTCGGTCGAGGACATCGAGCAGATCGTGGTCGGCGACGGAGGCAACGGCGTGCCGGTGCTGGTGCGCGACGTCGCGCGCGTCGAGCTCGGCCCCGACATCCGCCGCGGTGTCGTGGATCTCGACGGCATCGGCGACACGGTCGGCGGCATCGTCGTCATGCGGCACGGCGAGAACGCCTTGAACGTCATCGACCGAGTCAAGACGAAGATCGAGCAGATCCTGCCCTCCCTGCCCGAGGGCGTCGAGCTGATCGCGACCTACGACCGGTCCGAGCTCATCCGGAAGTCGATCGACACCCTGAAGGAAGAGCTGATCATCGAGATGTTGATCGTGAGCCTCGTGATCCTGGTCTTCCTGTGGCACATCCCGTCGGCCATCGTTCCGATCATCACGATCCCGGTCGCGGTGCTCCTGGCGTTCATCCCCATGTACTACATGGGTGTGACCTCCAACATCATGTCGATCGCCGGGATCGCCATGAGCATCGGCGTGCTGGTGGACGGGGCGATCGTCGAGGTCGAGAACGCCTACAACAAGCTCCAGATCTGGGAGGCCGGGGGACGCAAGGGGGACTACCACCACATCCGGCTCCAGGCGCTCAAGGAAGTGGGGCCGGCGGTGTTCTTCTCGCTGCTCGTCATCGCCGTGGCCTTCATGCCGATCTTCACGTTGGTGGACCAGGAGGGCCGGCTGTTCAAGCCGCTCGCCTATACCAAGAACCTCACCATGGCGATCGCGGCGCTCCTCGCGATCACCCTGGACCCCGCCATGCGGATGCTGTTCACCCGCATGGACCGCTTTCGCTTCCGCCCGCGGTGGCTGGCGTGGGTCACGAACCAGGCCATCGTGGGGACCTACTACCCGGAGGAGAAGCACCCCATCAGCCGCATCCTGTTCACGATCTACGAGCCGGCCTGCCGGTTCGTCCTGCGCTTCCCGAAAGCCACGATCGCCGTGGCGCTCGCGCTGGTCGCGACGACGGTCCCCGTCTACCTGAGCCTCGGCTCCGAGTTCTACCCGCCGCTCGACGAGGGTTCGCTGCTCTACATGCCCACGACTTTGCCCGGCCTGTCGGTCACGGAGGCCGAGAGGCTTCTCCAGATGACCGACCGCATCATCGCGGAGACACCCGAGGTCGTCCGGGTGTTCGGCAAGGCGGGCCGTGCCGAGACCTCCACCGACCCGGCGCCGTTCTCGATGCTCGAGACCACAATCCTGCTCGCGCCGCACGAGCAGTGGAGGCGGGTCGAGCGCTTCTACTCCGACTGGCCCGAATGGCTCAAGAAGCCGCTGCGACACCTGTGGCGCGACCGCATCAGCAGGGACGAGCTGATCGCCGAGCTGGACGGCAAGCTCCGCATCCCGGGCGTGACCAACGCCTGGACGATGCCGATCAAGAACCGCATCGACATGCTCACCACGGGGATCCGCACGCCGATCGGGGTGAAGGTCTTCGGCGCCGACCTCGAGGAGATCGAGCGCATCGGCGCCGAGGTGGAGGCGGTCCTGAGGGAGCACCCCCGCACCCGCAGCATTTACGCGGAGCGGACGGCGGGCGGCTACTTCCTGGACTTCGACCTGCGACGTGACCAGCTGGCGCGCTACGGCCTCACGGTCCGCGAGGCCCAGATGGTCATCGCTTCGGCCATTGGGGGAGAAGCCGTCACCACCACCGTCGAGGGGCGGGAGAGGTACACGGTCAACGTGCGGTATGCCCGGGAGATGCGCGACAACCTCCAGAGTCTCCAGAGGGTGCTCGTGCCCACGATGTCCGGGGCCCAGATCCCCCTGGAGCAGATCGCGGATCTGCACACGACGATGGGGCCGGCCATGATCCGCGACGAGGACGGGATGCTCGTCGGCTACGTGTACGTGGACATCATCGGCTCGGACATCGGGGGCTACGTGGAGGAAGCCAAGGAGATGGTGGCCCGGAGCGTGGAGGTCCCCACCGGGTACGCCATCCTGTGGAGCGGGCAGTACGAGAACATGCTCCGCGTCCGCGAGCGGCTGAAGCTCGTCGTGCCCGTCACGATCTTCATCATCTTCATCCTGCTCTACATGAACACCCGCTCCACCGTCAAGGCCGGGATCGTGTTGCTCGCCGTGCCGTTCTCGCTGATCGGAGCGGTGTGGCTGCTGTGGTTCCTGGACTACAACGTCTCGATCGCCGTGTGGGTCGGGATGATCGCGCTGATGGGTCTCGACGCCGAGACGGGTGTTTTCATGCTCCTGTTCCTGGACCTGTCGTACCACGACGCCGTGCGCGCCGGGAAGATGCGCACGCGGGAGGACCTGCGCGAGGCGATCATCCATGGGGCGGTGAAGCGCATCCGACCGAAGGCCATGACCGTCGCCGCGGCCATGATGGGACTGATGCCCATCATGTGGTCGCTCGGAACGGGGGCCGACATGATGAAACGCGTCGTCGCTCCGATGGTCGGCGGTCTCGTGACCAGCTTCATCTTGGAGCTTCTGGTCTACCCGCCGATCTACGAGATCTGGAAGTGGCGCTCCGACATGAAGAAGGGCGCGGTCATCCCGGCGGCGCCAGCTCCATGAGCTCCATGAAGCCGTCCGGCCGATCATGCGGGGAGGGTGGCAGTGGTTCAGGTGAGGACGTGATCGAGCTTCTGGAGCAGGCCGAAGCGACCGGGGAGCTTGCGTCAAACTGAACCATTACCGGGAGGGTTCCGCTCTTCGACCGGACCGCACGTCGGTGATAAGCTCGATGAATCGAAGGGCACGGCCGTCCGGGGTATTCGGGACCGAGCGAGGGGGTCCGTTTCCATGGGAATCCTGAGTTGATGCGCGCGAGCACGGGACGCTTCGCGACGCTCACGTTGCTCGCGCTTCTCGCGAGCGCCGTCCTCGCTGTCGGCATTCCCGCGGCCGGTCTTCCCGGGACCGGCCCCTCCGCGGGCACGGCTCCCGGAACGCGGCGCGCGGGGTTCGCCGACGGCCGCGTGCTCGTCCGCTTCGCGACGGCCCGCTCGCCGCGCGCGCTCGAGACGGGGATTCCCGAGGTCGACGCGATCCTGAGGAGCCACGGCATCCGGGAGATCCGACCGGCCTTCGATCTCGACTGGAGCGTGAACGCGGCTCTCAAGCTGCAGCACGGGCTCGACCGCGTCTTCGCGCTCGAGTTCCCGGCCGGAACGGACGTCGAGCGCGTCGCCCGCGCGCTCGACGCCGCGCCGGGGGTGGAGGGAGCCGAGCCCGACGTCGTCGGGCGCGGCGGCCAGGTTCCTCCCGACGACACGCACTACGCGATCGAGTGGCACCTCGAGAACGTCGGACAGACCGGGGGCAGGCCGGACGCCGACGTCGATGCGGAGCAGGGCTGGGCCCTCGGAACCGGATCCCCCACCGTCGTCGTGGCCGTGCTCGACACCGGGATCGACTCGATCCACCCCGAGTTCGCCGGGCGCATCGTCCCGGGGCACGACTTCGTCAACGGCGACTCCGACCCGGAGGCCGACCACCCCCACGGCACCTACACGGCCGGCATCGCGCTCGCGAACGCGAACAACGCGTTCCAGGTCGCGGGCGTCGACTGGAACGCGAAGCTCATGCCCGTGAAGGTGCTCGACGCCCAGAACCTCGGGCTGACCACCGACCTCGTGAACGGAATCGTGTGGGCGACCGACAACGGCGCCGACGTCCTGAGCATGAGCCTGATCCACTATCCGTGCTCGGGATCGCTGCGCAACGCCATCCAGTACGCGCGCGCCGCCGGGGCGATCCCCGTCGCGTCGGCGGGCAACGACGGTCCCGGCGACGCCGACGTCTCCGGACCGGGGTGCATCCCGGAGTCGATCTCCGTGGGCGCGACCGACGACGCCGACCGCCGGGCGTCGTTCTCGGCGACGGGAGCCGCGCTCGACGTCGTCGCACCCGGACTGGGGGTGCGGACCGTCACGTATCGCAGCTACGGCGACAGCTTCACCGCGTTCAGCGGAACGAGCGCCTCGGCTCCGATCGTTTCCGGGATGTGCGCACTCCTGCGCGCGCTGCGGCCGAGCCTCCTTCCCGACGAGGCGCAGGCGCTCCTGGAGTCGAACGCGCAGGACGGCGTGGGCCCGCCCGCGGAGGATTCGGCGGGCCGGGACGATTCGTTCGGGTGGGGCCGCGTGAATCTCGCCGAGACCTTGGCTGCCGCCTTCCCCGCGACGCTGCGCAGCGGGCGCGTGGCGCCCGCGACGGTCGCCGTCGGCCAGCCCGCGAGCTTCTCGGTCGTCTACTCGAGCGCCACGGGCACGCCGCCGGACTACGTCCGGCTCGTGCTGTCGGGACCCGGACCGGGATCGGGGACCTTCGACATGGCGCCGTCGACCACCTCGCATCCGGTGTTCCGCGACGGCGACTTCGTGGACGGCGAGGAGTACGAGGTGGCGAGGGCCGTGAGCGCATCGGGGACGTGGGCCTTCCACTTCGAAGCGTCGGAGGGCGGCGTCCCCGCCCGCCATCCCGCGGCCGGGGAGATCGCCGGGCCGACGGTCACCTTGATCCTCGCCGAGGACCACGCGATCGCGGAGTCGTCGACGGCGTCGGTGCCGGTCGCCGGCGACTACACCTCGACGTGGGTCCTCGACAACGACGCCGAGATCCTCGACGAGGTGCTGTCCTCGGGCCCGCCGCCGCAGCGCTTCAGCACGCTCGACCATCGCTTCACGTTCGACGTGACCGGCGGCGGCGATCTCGTGACCTTCCACGTCAACGCCGAGCGGGTCGTGTTCTGGCCCGCGGAGGACGACCGCTACGTGTTCTCGTACTCGACCGACGGCGGCACGATCTGGACGCCGATGCTGACGGTCAGCACGTCGGACGCCGGGAACGGCTACCAGACCGCGGCGCTTCCGGCGGGCACCGCGGGCGAGGTGTGGGTCCGCGTCGAGGACACCGACAGCACGCCGGGAAACGACGGCATCGACCGGCTGTTCATCGACCGCATGTTCTTCCGCTCGGAGGCGGCGTCGACGCCGGGTGAGGCGATGGACCTCGTCGTCACCGCGCGCGACCCGCAGACCGGCGTGATGTCCCTGGCGTGGAACCCGGCGTGCGCCGCCGCGGGCCACAACCTGGTCTACGGTCCGCTCGCCGGCGTCGGATCGTACGACTACACCGGACAGGTGTGCGGCGTCGGAGCCTCGGGTTCGTTCGCGGGATTCAACCCCGGTCCCGGCTCGTGGTTCTTCCTCGTGGTGGGAACCGACGCGAACGCGATCGAGGGCTCGTACGGCAGCGACGGGACGGACGCCGAGCGGCCGGAACAGACCGGCGACCCGCTGTGCGCGTTCAGCCGCGACCTGTCGTTGAGCTGCGACTGAGGCGTTGGCCTCACGGCCCTCCTTCACGACAACTTCGGTCCGGTACAGCTCCGTGTCGCCGTGAACGTCTCGGCGCGGCCGACGTGGCTCTGATGCGCGACGTGCGCCTGTGCCCGTGCGAGGCTGTCTGACGCGCCCCGGTCGCCGGGGATCATTCCCTCGCTTCGGTTTCGGGAACCGGGAAGCCACGGTCGCGCATGAGCGCGTCGATGCGGGCGTCGCGCCCGCGGAAAGCGCGGTAGGCGTCGGCCGGATCGACGGCGTTGCGCACGGCGAACAGGTTGGCGACGAGCTTCTTGGCCAGCTCCCCGTCGTAGAACCCGCCCGGCGCCGCCTCGAAGGCCTCCGCCGCGTCCGAGGTCAGCACGTCGGCCCACAGGTAGCCGTAGTAGCCGGCGGAATAGCCCTCGTCCGAGAAGATATGGGTGAAGTGGGGGCTGCGGTGCCGCATGACGATCTCGGCCGGCATGTCCAACTCGGCAAGCACCGTACGCTCGAACGCGTCGGGGTCGATGCCGGTCAAATCGGCCGTGTGGTACTTCATGTCGACCAGCGCCGAGGCCAGGTACTCCGCGGTTGCGAAGCCCTGGTTGAACGTCGACGCCTTCTTGATCTTCGCGACGAGGTCGTCCGGAATCGGCTCACCGGTCTCGTGATGGACGAGGTACGTGTCGATGACCTCGTCGGTCAGGAGCCAGCGCTCGAGCAACTGCGACTGGAACTCCGTGTAGTCGCGCACCCCGTCGTTGAGCGTGGGATAGTCGACGCTCGACGACAGCGCGTGCAGTGCGTGACCGAACTCGTGGAACAGCGTCTCGGCGTCGTCCCAGGAGATGAGCACCGGCTCGCCCGGCGCGCCCTTGATGAAGTTGGAGTTGTTCGAGGCGAGCACCGTCCTCTTGCCGTCGAACGCCTCGTGGCCGCGGTAGGTGTTGGCCCAGGCGCCCGAGCGCTTGCCGGGCCGCGCGTAGGGATCGAGATACCACAGGCCGACGTGATCGCCGGAGGTCCTGTTCGTGACCTCCCACACCTTGACGTCCTCGTGGAACACGGGAACCGTGCCGTCCGGAACCGGCGTGAACTCGAGGTCGAACAGCTCGCCGGCGACGAAGAACATCGCTTCGCGGAGCTTGTCGAGCTGCAGGTAACGCTTCACCTCGTCGGAATCGAGGTCGTACTTCGCCTTGCGGACCTTCTCCGCGTAGTAGCGATAGTCCCATGGCTCGATCGTGATGCCCGCGCCTTCGGCGTCGGCGATGGCCTGCATGTCGGCGACCTCCTCCTCGACGCGGGCCAGCGCGGCGGGCCACACCGCCTGCATGAGCTGCAGCGCGCGCTCGGGGGTCTTGGCCATGCGGTTCTCGAGTCGCCAGGCGGCGTAGTTGTCGTAGCCCAGAAGCCGCACGCGCTCGTCTCGCAGCCGCAGGATCTCGACGATCAGAGGGGTGTTGTCGTGCTCGTCGCCGTTGTCGCCGCGGGAGTAGAACGTCCGCCAGACTTTCTCGCGCAGCCCGCGCTCGTCGGAGAACGTCAGGAAGGGATCCATCGACGAGCGGGTGTTGGTGACGGCGTATTCCCCCTCGCGTCCCCGTTCGGCGGCCGCGGCCGCGGCGGCCTGGACGAACGTATCCGGCAGGCCGCCCAACTGGTCCTTCGTGAGGTAATGGACGTAGCCCTCCTCGTCCGCCAAGACGTTGTTCGCGAACTGCGTGTGAACCTCGGCGAGACGCTTGTCGATCGCCGCGTAGCGCTGCTTCGCTTCGCCCTCGAGCGTCGCGCCGTCACGGGCGAAGCCGTCGTAGATCAGCCACACGAGACGCTGCTGATCGGGTCGCAGCGACGCCCTCTCATTGCTTTCGTACACCGCCTTGATGCGCGCGAACAGAGCCTGGTTGTGCGTGATCTTCGTGCGGAACTCCGCCAGCTTCGGAGCCATCTCCTGCTGGATCTCCCGGAACTCCGGTGTCGAGCGGTTGGAGCTCCAGATCCCCCAGTAGGCGAGCACCCGTTCGAGATCGCGCCCGGAGCGCTCCAGCGCGGCGATGGTGTTCTCGAACGTCGGGGGCCCGGGGCCGCTCGCGATCGCGTCGATCTCCGCGAGGCTCTTCGCCATGCCGGCTTCGAGAGCCGGCGCGAGGGCGCCGAGATCCATCTTGTCGAACGCCGGCACGCCGCCGTACGGGCCGGTCCACTTCGCCACCAGGATGTTGGTTGTCATGTCCGCTTCCGCTTCCGCTTCCAAGGCCGAATCGCCGGTAGTATCCGGGGACCGCTCCGCGCCGCCGCACGCCAGGAGCGCCCAGGCCATCGCGGTGAGGGCGAGTCCGGCGGCGGCCCGCGTCACCTCGAGAAGATCGCTGCGCATGCCCTGGACCCCTCTTTCCGCGTTGTCGACCTCGCATTGTAACCCGACAGCGGCATGCAGGAACACGCTCGAATCGAAAGTGGTGGTCCGCTCGACGGACCACGACCGAATCGAGCGGCTGCTTCACTCCGATGCACCGCCTCTCGATCGCTACCCGGGTCCGGGGGCCGGTCCGATCTCGAACGACGCCCCCCGATGCCGGGCGTAGGTGTCGAGGACCCATCGGACCCCGGTCGCCCGGCCACGCCGTCCCGGATCTCGACGAGCTCCCGCGGCCGGGGCTCGGGCAGCGGGTAGGAGAACTCGGGAGGCCGGATGATCGCGGTCATCACGGCGGCGGCGGTCAAATCGGCGACCGTGAACACGTCGCCCACCAGGTAACCGCTCGGACCGATCTCCTGCTCGAGCCGGTCGAAGTGCTCGCCGAGCCGCCGCCGCGCGCGCTCGACGCGCTCGGCGTCGATGCCCAGGCTGCGGCGGAACATCGGGCGCATCAGCGGAAAGACGGCGCGCCAGGCCAGGCGGACCCCGGCCCCGAAGCCGTCCGTGGCCATGCGCGCGCACGAGGCCGTGCGGTCGATGTAGGTGGACCAGAACAGATGGCGCGGCGTGCGGGGTTCAGCAGACAAGGAGTTGATCCTCCGAGTCGAGCAGGATCCGCTCTTCGTTGACGAAGGTCTCGAGCGCCGTGCCGTCCGGCTTGATGCCGAGCTCGAAGACGACGCGCTCGGGGACCCGGCCCGAGATGCGGATGCGGCGCCGATGCTCTCCGAGGATGTGGTGGACGTAGCACACGAACAGGAGGTTCCACGGCTCGTCGGGGCCGAGTTGCGACCTGTATCGCAGGTGATGAGCCGCGCCGCCCCGTACCGTGCAGCCCGGGACCTGGCACCGGAAGCGGTCGCGCACCGCGACCGGGTCCCCTTCGCGGATCTCGTGGAACCACAGGGGGAGATGGGTCGCGAGGAACTCGATCGCCACCCTCCGTAGGACCTCGGCGTCGGAGACCCACAGCGCGCCGGTTTCCGCCTCGATGCGCTTGCGGGCCTCGGTCCACAACCCGACCGCCGATTCGCGGAGACGGAACTCGACGCGAACACGCGGGCTGTCCCCGGCTCGGCGGGAGAACCCCTTGAGGGCCGCCCGCAGGGCGGGATCGTCGCCGGTCCTGTCCTCGGGTCGCCCACCCGCAGGCATCGGCGCATCCGATAGCGACGCCAGGTCGCTCCACGTGGCACTCGCGTTCATCGGCGCATCGTCGTACCATGTCGAGGTACCGTCAGGCTGCTCGAGCGGCGACGGCGTCGAACCCGCAGACGTTGGCCCATCCACATCCGACGACTCGTCACCCTCCAAGCCTACGCCCGAACCCGCGAACGTTGGCGTGGTCAGCTCGGCCGAGATCTCTTCCAGCGCGTTGGGCAGACGCCCAGGCGGAGGCGGCATCCACGATGCTCCCCACCTCCCCCGCCGGCCCTCGCGGATCACCCACCGAACCTCCTCGCGAAGCCGCACCACGGTCCTGCGCCGGGCTCGCTCGATCCACGCCGCTTCGGTCCTCTCGGGGGTCGCGACCTTGCACAGCTCCCAGGCCGCCTCGGTCCCGATCCTGCCGTCGCGGACCGCGCGTGCGATCTCCGGGAAGAAGAAGATTCGGCGGTCGAGGCCCACGAGCCTGCCCGCGCGCCGCGCCGAGATGCCGAGGCGCTCCTCGACGTACGCCTGAAAACCGGCGAATCCGAGATGATGCGCGAGCCGCAGGGAGGCGAAGTTGCGGAGCAGCCGTGCCAGGTCGAGATCGAGTGTGCGGCGGCGAGCGACGAGCCGGCGCATCGAGGCGTCGATCTCGAACGGATCCTGGGGAACCGGGGCGCGGACGATGTCCTCGATCTGCTTCAGCTCGTCCGCAAAGCTCCCCGGCACTCCGGGTGGACCGAGCCGCTCGGCCGGCATCCGCGAACGTGCCGCGGCGGCGGCGCGGATTGCCCGTTCCCGAGTCCACGCTCCCGGGATCACCGGAGGGTTGCCTTCCGAGCACGGCCCGTGCTCGCCGGCGACGTCGGGCATGCCCGACAGGAAATCGGCCAGGATGAACTCGGGTCCTTCTTCCGGGCCGAGGTCCGTGCCCGCCACGAGCTCGCACAGGTCGAGCGCCGCTTCCCACAGATGGATCGTTGCCGGGTCGGCCTCGACGCACAGACGCAGGACCGGATCCTCGGTTTCGGAGACGTCGCTCGCCGCTGTCGAACCCTGCTCGACCGTGGCCGACACATCCTCTCGAGCCGTCCCCGCGTCGGTTGCCGTTCGCGGGACCCCGGTCGCTGCTTCGGGCCCGTCGCCCCACCCCACTGCCGCTCCGGGACTCCCCGCTCGCGATTCGAGCTCCGCCCTGACTCGCTCGCGGAGCGCCCGCACCGTCAACCGCTCGGCCGCCGCCACCCACTGGGCGGCATCTTCGACGCCGGCAACGCGCGCGACCTCGGCGGCCGCGGTCCATGTGATCTTGCCCTCGGCGAGCGCGGCGTCGAGCGCCGGGAGCCGCTCGAGCCCTTCACCGAGACGCGACAGCTCTTGACCGGTGCGCTCGGCGACGCCGAGGCGCTCGCGCACGTAGTCGCGGAACAGCGAGAAGCCGAGTCGCACGTAGCCGCGTCCGGCCCGCAGCCGGCGCAAGCGCAGGGCGAGCGCGCGATCGATCGCCCCCGACAGCCGGGCGAGACGCCTGAGGTGCAGGTCGAGAAGCAAGCCCGCCTCGAAACGCAAGATGCGGGGCCGATCCTGAACGAACGGGATGTCGGTGAGCCCCGGCGGAAGCTGGGCGCGCAGCGAGGGGGCCTGAGTACCGGGTCCCGACGGTTCTATCGGGGAGACATCCACGAGTCAACTCCCTAAAGATGAATCACTTACAACTTGACGATGAGCCCGCCTCGATTAACGAATACGAGACGAAAGCAAATATACGACGAAATAGGAGGGGCGGCCGTGTGAATGTCCTTTCAGGGGGTTGCGGATCTGAAACCCTCTGCTTGAACGACGGTCCTTGACGACGACGCCAGCCAACCGTGGGCAACGAGCCCGACCCCTCGACGCTGAAGGAGCTTCGAGAGGACCTCAGGGTGGAATGAAGCGTCGTCTGCCCGTCTTCCATCCCGAGTTCCGGGAGAATCTGAGGCACCGGGTTCGAACGGATCGAAAGACCGCGCTCCGGGTCCTGGAGCTGGTGGAAGCAACCCTGCGCGACCCGTTCGAGGGAGCCGGCAAGCCGGAGCCGCTGCGGTTCTACCTGCGGGGCTGCTGGTCTCGCCGGGCCACCCAGGAACACCGCCTCGTCTACCTCGTCCGCGACGGTCGTGTCGATTTCCTGCAGGCGCGATACCACTACTGAGTCCCTCATGTTGGGAGCCACCGGTCCCGTCGTCGATTCGCGCGTTGAGGATCCGTAACGCCTTCGCGTGGCGTCGGCCTCGACTCGGGCGTAGGATTCTCGACATGTCCGTCCTGCACCGACCCATGACCGTCGAGGATTTCTACGAGATACCCGAGGACGACAGTTTGAGATTCGAGCTGCAGGCGGGAATCCTGGTGTCGGAACCACGACCAGGCTTCCGACATGGCCGGGTGGCGGCAACGATCGGAAGCCTGCTCCACGCGTACGTTCGGGAGCAGCGCCTCGGCACCGTCCTCGTCGGCAACCCGGGATTCGTCCTGGCGCGCAACCCCGATACGCTGCGCGGACCCGACGTCGCCTTCGTCTCGCGCGAGCGATTGCCGTCGATCGAGGACGAGGCGCGTGCGTTCGAGGGCCCGCCCGACCTGGCGGTCGAGGTGCTCTCGCCGAGCAACACGGCGGCTGCCGTGCACGCCAAAATCGCCGACTACCTCGCCGCGGGGGCGCGTCTCGTGTGGGTCGTCGACCCGGATCCGCAACGGGAGACCGTGACCGTCTACCGCTCGCTGCTCTCCCCACGCGTGCTGTCGCGCGACGACAACCTGGACGGCGAGGACGTCGTGCCGGGGTTCAGGATCGCTGTCGCAGAGCTGCTCGAGCTCTAGCCCCCGACCGCGGTCCGCGGCCCCATCTCGGTCCCGGCTCTTCTCAGGCGCCGCAATCTCCCCTATCCTCATTGCCGAATCGCCGAACTCCCCACCGGAGCCCACATGCGCCTGTACTCCGGCATGTCCGAGCAGTTCATCCAGGACACGATCCACAACCGCATCGCCGAGAAGCTCAAGGACGCCTTCTTCCGCCAGTACCGCTACCGGCCCTCGCCCTCCGAGGTCGGCTCGTGGCGGAACTCGCTCCGCGCGGTCTCGCAGGTGTTCGACGACGCGGGCCTCCGGGACCACGGCGTCATCCTGGAATACCAGCTTCCTCTGACCTCGAAGCGTCTCGACTGCATGATCTGCGGCCACGACGACGATGACCGGGACGCCGCCGTCGTCATCGAGCTGAAGCAGTGGGAGAGCTGCATGCCCACCGATGGCGACAACCTCGTCTGCACCCGCCTCGGCGGAGCCGAGCGCGACGTGCTTCACCCCTCGGCGCAGGTCGGCCAGTACCAGCAGTACCTGGAGGACACGCACACCGCGTTCCACGAGAAGCCGGAGCCTATCCGGGTGCGCTCGTGCGCCTACCTGCACAACTACACCGCCGAGCCGGACGACGTCCTGTTCGACGGCAAGTTCTCGTCACTCTTGACGCGCTATCCGACCTTCACCGCCGACGACGTCGATCCGCTGAAGGACTACCTGTCCGAGCAGATCCGCGGCGGCGACGGCCATCCCGTCCTGCGCCGCATCGAACAGAGCCGCTACCGCCCCAGCAAGAAGCTGATGGAGCACGTCGGCAACGTCATCAAGGGCCAACCCGAGTACGTCCTGCTCGACGACCAGCTCGTCGTCTACGACAAGGTCCGCGCCCTCGCCCGCAAGGGGTTCGACGACCGTCGCAAGACGGTGCTGATCGTTCAGGGCGGCCCCGGCACCGGCAAGTCGGTCATCGCGGTCAACCTGATGAGCGATCTGCTGCTGTCGGGGTCGAACGCCCACTACGCCACGGGCTCGAGAGCGTTCACCGAGGTCATGCGGAAGATCATCGGCTCGCGCGGCAGCGTGCAGTTCAAGTACTTCAACAGCTACCGCGAGGCCGAGGTCAACGCTGTCGACGTCCTGATCTGCGACGAGGCGCATCGCATCCGAGAGTTCAGTCGTGACCGCTTCACGCCTCGCGCCGAAGGGTCCGAGACTCCCCAGATCGACGAGCTGATCCACGCGTCGAAGCTCGGCGTGTTCTTCGTCGACGACAGGCAGCGCGTGCGGCCCGACGAGATCGGCTCGTCGGAGCACATCCGGGAGCACGCCCGCCAAGGCGGCTGCCAGGTGCTGGAGTACCGGCTCGAGGCCCAGTTCCGCTGCTCGGGGTCGGATGCATTCGTCAACTGGGTCGACAACACGCTCGGCATCGAGCACACGGCCAACGTCCTGTGGGAGGGAGACGAGCAGTTCGACTTCCGGATCTACGCATCGCCCGAGGAGTTGGACGCGGCGATCCGCGCCAGGGTGGACGACGGCCACTCGGCCAGGATGACCGCCGGGTTCTGCTGGAAGTGGTCCGCTCCCAAGCCGGACCGTACGCTCGTCGAAGACGTGGTGATCGGAGCCTACCGGAGGCCGTGGAACGCCAAGCCCAACGCCGGCCGGCTCGCGCACGGGATCCCCAAGGCGACGCTGTGGGCCCACGACCCGAACGGCATCGCTCAGGTCGGTTGCATCTACACGGCGCAGGGCTTCGAGTTCGATTACGCCGGCGTCATTTTCGGGCCGGACCTGACCTACGACTTCGACAGCCAGGCGTGGAAGGGGAACCCCGTGCGCTCGCACGACAGGACGGTAAAGAGTGGCGGGGAGCGGTTCACCGATCTGGTCAAGAACACGTACCGCGTGCTCCTGTCGCGCGGGCTGAAGGGTTGCTACGTGCACTTCATGGACAAGGACACGGAACGGTTCTTCAGGAGCCGGATGGAGGCAGCAACCGGGAAGGTGGACGACGCTCGCGGCCGACGGGTCGCGGATGCAGGACCGCCGCACTTCGAACCCGACGAGCCGGGATCGTAGATCGGCGACGTGGAACCATGACCCACCGGCCACGGGACCGCAACGACAAGTAGGTCCGGCTCAGTGGCGAGTCATGACCCCATCCGAAACCGCTCGTACCGTCGCTCGAGTCGCGCAGGATCAGGATAGAGTTCCCGAGACCGCGGCAGCACAATACGCTGGTGGTGTAGCCCCTTCAGCCCGTGCAACAGCATCGGGCCGTCTTCCTCGTCCAAGACATCCTGCCGAATCTCGATGACGTAGTCCGGGCGAACGGTCAGGAAGTAACGGTCGTAGGCCGCGTGATGCAACTTGCAAAGCGCGAGACCGTTGGGTACCACGGGATCCCCCTCAGGCTCGGTGTCGGCAATGATGTGGGCCGCGTCGAGCAGCTCCTGGTGACGGAGGCGACAGAGCGCGCACTGTTCGCGGTATGCACGCAAGACCCGCTCGCGAAAGGCCCTTTGATGCACCCGCTGCCGGAAGGTCGCAGTGATGTACTCCCGCCTGGCGTTGGCGCCGGTCTCCGAATCGTCGAGTCGACGTCCTTGTGCAACCTCCTCGATTCCGGTTCCTACGTGGCGGGCGTCGTCGACGGCGATCGTGAAAGTGAGCGTCGACGGGTCGTCGCCCACAACGAACACGGGCCAGGCGGGGACGTACTTGCCTTGCAGCACTCCGTGGAAGTAGACGAGGGGTACTCGCCGCTCCCACGCCCTCCGGAGTCCGACGTTCTCATGATGTTGCGGGTCCGTGCCTCGGTAGGCGTAGAGCAGGAGACCATTCGCCTCGAAGCGGTCGTGGTAAGGGCCCTTCGGCGCGGTCGTGATCGACAACGGCACTTCGGCGAGAATCCTCGGCTTGAAGATGCCCTGCGGACCGACCAGCGGCACGGCCACACCGTCGAACTCGAAGCCTTCGGCGAGCACGGAACGCGGCAACACGTCGCCGTGCAAGTCCACTTGGTGCTGAAGCCAATCGAATGCGGTCAGACGGACGCGACGGTCATGATCGAGGGGGCTCACGGGAGGATTAGAACATGAACGGCCTGCTCGCCGGGGAGGCAGGATTGCGTCCAGGCGCGGTTGACCGATGACAGGGACCCGGGTGCTATCCTGACCGCAACGGAGGCACCGAGATGACGGAAGCTACTCCCCGCGATCCGGCGATGCCGTCTCCACGAGTCGATAAAGCGTTTCCGATTCTGGAGCCGGCTCAGATCGCGCGTGTCGCCGCGCACGGGCGAGCGCGCAAGGTCCGGCGCGGCGAGGTGCTCTTCGAGGCGGGCGACCAAGTCGTGCCGTTCTTCGTGGTCACCGAGGGTCGGATCGAGATCGTCCGGCCATGCGGCGACACGGAAACGCCCGTCGCCGTGCACGTACCGGGTCAGTTCACCGGCGAGGTCACCATGCTCTCGGGCCGCCGCGCGCTCGTCCGAGGGCGCGCGAGCGAGCCGGGCGAAGTGCTGGAGCTGGATCGCGAGCAGATGCTGGCGCTCGTGCAGACCGACCCCGAGCTGAGCGAGATCTTCATGCGCGCCTTCATCCTCCGCAGGGTGGAACTGATCGCGCGCGGGATCGGTGACGTCGTGCTCCTCGGGTCGAGCCACTGCTCCGGCACCCTCCGGGTCAAGGAGTTCCTGTCGCGCAACGGCCACCCGTATGCCTACATCGACCTCGACCACGACGAAAGTGTCCAGGTTCTTCTGGATCGCTTCCAGGTCACCGCCGGGGACGTGCCCGTGCTGATCTGTCGCGGTGAGCTCGTGCTCCGTAACCCGACCAATCAGCAGATCGCCGACTGTCTCGGCTTCAACGAGGCGATCGACCAGGCGCAGGTGCGGGACGTGGTCATCGTCGGCGCCGGCCCTTCAGGGCTCGCGGCGGCCGTGTACGCGGCATCGGAAGGACTCGGCGTCCTGGTACTGGAGACGAACGCGCCGGGCGGGCAAGCGGGTTCGAGCTCGAAGATCGAGAACTACCTCGGCTTCCCGTTGGGCATCTCGGGCCAGGACCTCGCGGGGCGGGCGTACGCGCAGGCGCAGAAGTTCGGCGCTCAGATCGTCATCGCGAAGGGTGCCCGCCGTCTCAAGTGCGATCGGAGGCCCTACGCGATCGAGATCGACAACGGCCCATCCGTGCCCGCGCGCACGGTCATCATCGCGACCGGAGCGGACTATCGAAAGCTGACCCTCGAGAACCTGTCGCAGTACGAGGGCGCCGGCGTGTACTACGGGGCGACGTTCATCGAGGCGCAGGTGTGCCGCGATGAAGAGGTGATCGTCGTGGGGGGCGGGAACTCGGCCGGCCAGGCCGCCGTGTTCCTCGCGCAGGGCGCCAAGCGGGTCCACGTGCTCGTGCGGTCGACGGGACTGGCGGACAGCATGTCGCGATACCTGATCCGGCGCATCGAGGACAACCCGGCGATCGTCCTGCGAACGGAAACGGAAATCGTCGCTCTCGAGGGAGGTGCTCATGAGGGAGGACCCCATCTGGAGCGCGTCCGGTGGCGAAACCGCCGGACGGGAGAGGTCGAGGCCAAGGACCTCAGGCACGTCTTCGTCATGACGGGCGCCGCTCCCAGCACGCAGTGGCTCGACGGGTGCGTCACCCTCGACGCGAAGGGGTTCATCAAGACGGGGCCCGATCTGTCGCCGGAAGACCTCGCGACGGCGCGCTGGCCGCTGGCGCGGCCTCCTCATCTCCTCGAGACGAGCTTGCCCGGGGTGTTCGCGGTCGGAGACGTCCGGGGCGGTAACGTCAAGCGTGTCGCCTCGGCGGTCGGCGAAGGATCGATCGCGGTCGCCTTCGTCCACCGCGTGCTGAGCGAATAGGAGCCGGCAAGATGGCCACAACGAGCTGCGTTCACATCGGCGCGATCAAGACCGTCAAGGACTCGAAACGCCCGGAGTGCGAGGAGTGCATGAAGATCGACTCGGAATGGGTCCACCTGCGGACGTGCCAGCAGTGCGGGTCGACGCTGTGCTGCGACGACTCGCCGCAGCGGCACGCCAGCAAGCACGCGCGGACGACCCAGCACCCCGTGATCGCATCGGCCGAGCCCGGCGAGCGCTGGCTGTACTGCTACCCCGACGACGCCTTCGCGGAATACTGAGCCTGCCGCGTCGCGCGGTCACGCATCGCCCGGTCCCGCGAGCCACAGCGACTCGGTGAACGGCCACTCAGGATCGGTCCACTGCGCGACGCTCGTGAACCCCGAGGACGACGCCAGAGCGGAAAGCTCCGCGGGATCGAACTTGCGGCACGATTCGGTCCAGATCGTCTCCCCCGCTGCCATCGGGACCCGGCAGCCGGCCGCCCGGACCGTCACGACCTGGGGGCGGAGCGAGAGGAGGTGCATCTCGATGCGCCACTCGCGCTCCGACCAGCGGGCTTCGTGGCGGTAGGCGCGGACGTCGAAGTCGCCGCCCAGCTCGCGGTTGATGCGGGACAGGAGATTCAGGTTGAACGCCGCGGTCACGCCGAGCGGGTCGTCGTACGCGGCCAGCAACCGTTCCACGGACTTCTTCAGATCGGCACCGATGACGAGCGCGTCTCCCTGGCGCAGACGCGCGCGAACACCTCTCAGGAACTCCAGCGTCTCTTGTCCCTCGAAGTTCCCGATCGCGCTCCCGAGGAACAGGACCACGAGGGGCGCGTCTCGCAGCTGGGCTACTTCGAGGAGCCTCAGCCCGTCGAGATAGGAAGCGAGGATCTGCCGGAATCGGACGCCCGGCCGTCCCGCAACGGAGTGCCCGCAGCTCTCGAGCGCCGCCGCGGAAACGTCGATCGCGGTGTACGTCACCTCGCACTGCCGGGCGACGAGGGCGTCGAGAACCGGAACCGTCTTTCGACCGCTCCCCGGCCCCAGCTCCGCGACCGCGACCCCTCGCGGCAGGAGCCGGGCGAGATCCGCGGCCCGCGCGCGCAGGATGCGCTCCTCGGCGCGGGTCAGGCCGTACTCCGGCAACTCGGTGATCGCCTCGAACAGGGCACTTCCCACCGCGTCGTAGAAGTACCTGGGCGGGATCTTCTTCGTCGGTCGCAGGAGTCCCTCGCGCACGTCGGCGGCGAATGCGGCGCGTGCCACGTCGAGACCGAAATCCTCGCGCGGCCGACCCGCGACCGAGGTCGCCGCGAACCGTCCCACTCTCGGCACGTCCTGTCACACCTCCACGAGACGGAACGTCGTGTACGCGTAGCGGTAGTGGGGGCGGAACCAGTTGCGGAACGACCGGCGCAGGAGGGCGCGGTCGGTCGCGCACGAGCCGCCCTTCAATACGGCGTGGACACCGTCGAAGAACCCCGCCGAATACCCGGGATAGGACGGGAACACTTCGAAGCCGGGGAACGGCCCGAACGGCGTTCGAGTCCATTCCCAACCGTTGCCGAGGGCCTGCGAGACGCCGAACGCGCTGTCCCCGGCGGGAGTCGCGTTGACGGACGCCGTGTCGTCCTCGAGGAAGTCGAAGCTGCCACGGCCGGGTGCGGGCGGCTCGTCGCCCCACGGGAAGCTCCGCTCCGCGCCCTCCGGCGTGCCGAAGGCGTAGCGGTGGAACTGCGCCTCGGTCGGGAGCGACTTCCCCTTCCCCGCCCAGCGGGCGAACGCGTCGGCCTGGTCGCGGGTGACGTAGACCGGATGATCGAGCGGGAGCGGGACTTCCGCATGAAACCCCCGGTACCGCCATCCGTCGCGGCGCGACGTCCAGAAAGGCGGCGGCTCGCCTCCGTCCTCGACGAATCGGAGGTACTGGCCGTTCGTGATCTTGTGCTTCCCGACGGCGAAGCCCTCGACCCATTCCTCGTGAGGGTCGAACTCGTTGTCCCAGCCGAAGCCGCTCCCGCGGCGCCGCCCGAGCGTCGCCATGCCGGCCGGAATCTCGATCCAGCGAAGATCGGGAGGCGGAAGCACCTGCGAGGGTCGAGCAGCGCGGGAGGGCATCACGACGCGGCGCTCGTACGGCAGCGCATGGAGCAGGTAGGCGAGTGTCTCGGCGTGCATGAGCCGGTGCTCGACCGCGATCCGGAAGACGAGGTCGGGCGCGTCGTCGAGCACGTCGTCGAGGCGACGACGCACGTCGCGAACGTACGCGCGTACCCGTTCGAGGGACGGCCAGTCCTGCGGACCGTCCTGAGGCAGCTCTCCCGGCGGAGGATCGATCCCGAACGCGAACAACTGGTCGAGCGAGTCGCTCACGGAACCGAGGTTCGCGCCGGAGCGGCCGATCTGATTCCAGTCGAACGCCTCGAGGTGGCCAAGGTAGAAGAGGATGCGGTTGCGCTCGGGGATCGGCCGGTCGAGCCACGCCTCGGGGCGCACCTGGGAGAACAGGCGATCGGAGATGCTGCGTGCGCGATCGAGGCGAGCGCGGCGGGTGGTGGCGGGGGAGCGTGTGGACGGGATCGTGGCGGCGTGGTGGAGCGCGGCTTGCGCACGCGGATCCTGGTCCTTGCTCTGGGTTTCCATGTGCCGGTCCCCGTGGGACCTACGATGGTGCCACCGTCAAGCCGGAAGGGCAACCACGACGAGCCATCACGACATGTCATGGGGCGAGCGGTCAAGATACCAGGCGCTATAGTAGATGCGTTTCGAGCCAGCTGTTGGGTTATCGTGCTTCCACCCTGCACGATTCTGCCGGATCGACAGTTCGCCACCGCTGCGCGCGCAATCGCCCGAATGTCCAAGGCCAACCCCCGGCGGTCGAGTTGCGGAGCGGGCCGGCCGGAGGGGAAGCGATGATCGGACTGGAAGTTCGACAGCAGGTGCGGGACGGGTCGACAGCAAGCCGATGACGGGCTTTGACCAACTACATGGCCGGCAGAAAGTCGGACTACTTCACCCGAGCCAACAGCAGCGTCTGGTCATCCACCTGGGGGCCGAACGCGCGCACGGCGCCGAGGATCTTGTCGTGGATCTCGGCGAGCGGACGGTCGCCGTTCTGTTCCACGATGCGCTCGATGCGCGACTCGCCGAATTCCTGGCCCTCGCGGTCGAAGACCTCAGTGAGCCCGTCGGTCAAGATGACGAACAAGTCGCCCGGTGCGGTCGTGACCTGGGCGTGACCGAAAGCCCGGTTCTCGAAGACTCCGAGCGGCGGGTGCGCGTTGGGAAGCTTGTCCAGCTTCCGCGCGGACGCGCGGAAGTGCAGGATCGGGAGGTGGCCGGCCAGGGCGCACACCGCTTTCCCGTCTCGGTAAAGCTCGAGCGCGGCGAAGGTCGCGAGCGTTCCGGGGGGCCGGCTCTTCGCGCAGCTTCCTGCGGAGCTGCTCTGCAGGCCGGTTGCTGCCACGGGATTCCCTCGTCCGGCGGGGCATTCTACCGTCACATCCCGTTCTTCTTGTGCGCGCGCCGCATTTCGAGGTGGATCCTTTTCCACCTCAGGGTCTCCTGGCACCTGAGGGCCGCGTCGTGTTTCATCGCGGTGTGGCGCGCCTCCCGGAGGAGCTTCTCGTGGCTCGCGAAGCGGGCCCGATCGAGTGTTCCGTCATCGAGAGCCGCGCGAACGGCGCAGCCGGGCTCGACCCCGTGGGAGCAGTCCCGGAAGCGACAGCTCCCCGCCAGATCCTCGATGTCGGAGAACGCCTCGTCGAGCCCGGCTCCCGCATCCCACGGGGCCAACTCGCGCATGCCCGGGGTGTCGAGAAGCAGTCCGCCGCCGTCGAGCATCACGAGGCGCCGGCTCGTCGTCGTGTGCCTGCCGCGGCCGTCGGCCTCGCGCGCGGTGCGCACGCGCTGGATCTCGGCGCCGGCGATGCGATTCACGAGTGTGGACTTCCCGACACCCGACGATCCAACGAGCGCCACGGTGCGTCCGAGGCCGAGATAGCACGCGACGCTGTCCATCCTCCGACCCTGGAGGGCGCTGATGACGTGGACCCGGACGCCTCCCACGATCCTCTCCATCTCGGCCGCGCGGAGGGCGGCCTCGGGGCACACGTCGGACTTGTTGAGGACGACCGCGGGCTGCGCCCCTCCCTCGCGAACCGCGACGAGGTAGCGCTCGAGACGGCGCGGGTTGAAGTCGCGATCGAGGCCCTGCACCACGAGAACCGTATCGACGTTGGCCGCAAGCACCTGAGCCGTTGACTCTTTTCCCGCGGCCTTGCGCGACAGCCGGGTGCGGCGCGCGAGCACCCGCACAAGGACGGCTCGGTCACCCTCCGGCCGTGGCCGAATCAGGACCCAGTCGCCGGCAACGGGCAGGTCCTCCCGGGAGGCGGCCTCGTAGCGGAGCCTTCCCGAGGCTTCCGCGAGGAGCTCACGGGAGCCGTCGTGGACGCGATACGACTCTCCCAGGTCCTCGATGACCCGGGCGGGCATTCCCGATGGATCGGGACGTGAGTCGATCTGATCCTGAAAGAACGCACACCAACCGAGACGCTCCAGAGAAGTCAATGGAAAGCCTCCACGGCCCGAAGGCCGACGCGAGATGTGGGAATGGGAGCCCGCCGGCCGGAGCGGGGAGCGTGAGGAAGGACCGACCTCGGGCTGCTATCGAGCCGGGTCGGTCACACGATCCCCGCGGCGAGAAGGGGGTTCGCCGTGCGGGAGGCGATCAGACAAGGTCGGACAGAGGCCGTCTCCGGAGGAGGTCTGCGGGCGCGCCAAGCGAAGCGCGCGGACGCACGGAAGAACGAGGGTACCGGCCTCGCGGGGATCCGTCAACCGCGACGCGTCCCCCCCGTCCCCCCCTACCGCACCACGCTCTCCAGATCGTCGAGCACGCGGCGCTCGGCCGCCGAGATCGCTTTCAGCCCCAGGAACCCACCCGCGGCCTCGGCCACCTCGCGGGGCGCCGCCAGCAGGTTGTTCCTCACCTGCTCCTGCTCCTCGGTGGTGAACTGCGCCCACACGTGGCGGATGTACTCCTTCCACATGTCGAGGATCCGCTGGTCTGGCTTGCGCTCGAGCCAGTCCCCGAGCACCTGGCGGGCCATGTCCTCCGCGACGAGGTCCTGGCGGGACGCGGCGCGGAGGATCGCCTCGCGCTCTCGATCGTCGATGCTGCCATCGGCCCACGCCACGAACACGAGCGGCGTCAGGCGCAGCACCATCGCGCGCTCGGGCCCGATGCCCAGAGCAATGAGCCGGTCGAGGAACGCGTCGTCCTGGATGCCCACGACGCGCCGCAGCATGTCCCGGCGCTCCGTGTGCTCCGCTTTCTTGCGCATCTTCTCGAGCAGCTGAGCGTTCTGCCGAGCGAAGAACGCATCCTCGAGGCTCTGGGCACGCTAGTTCCGCTCCATCTTCTCCCTCCCGTGTTCGCAGGTCCGCGAGCGAGAATACTATTAGCTCAGGAGAGCATCAAGTGGAACCGCCGACCGTCGGCCCGCAGGCTGACGTGCTCGAAGGCGTTCTTGGGGCTCGTGATCGTCACGTCGTCTCGAAGAACGTGCCGAGAGCCACGGCGTGGAGCCTGTCGCCGAAGCTCGTGCTCGCCTCGCCGTCGTAGAGCACCACGCCGCCTGCGAAGCGCTTCCCCGCGGCTTGCTCGAGCTTGCGCAGGCCGCGGAAATCCGCCGTCGTGACCGTGGAGGCGGCTTTCACTTCGACCCCGGCGATCCGGTCCGCGCCACGCTCCAGCACCAGGTCCACTTCCGCGCCGTCCTTGTCGCGGAAGTGATGGAACCGAATCTCGTCGTCGTGCCAGCTCGCCTGCCGGCGCAGCTCCTGATAGATGAAGGTCTTCAAGAGCTGACCGAGGAACGCGCGGTCCCGAGCGAGAACGGAGGCATCGACGCCGAGCAGCGCGCACGCCACTCCCGTGTCACCGAGGTACAGCCTCGGTGTCTTGATCAGACGACTCAACCGGTCGCTCTGCCATGAGGGAAGCTCATCGAGCAAGAACACCCGCTCGAGCAAGGTGACGCAGTCCCGGACTGTCGGCCGGCTGAGCTGGGGCGAGCTCGCCAGGTCGCCGACGTTCAACAGGCGTGCCGTCTGCCGGGCGGCGAGCGCGAGCAGCCGGGGCAGCACTTCGAGCGAGCGCATGCGGGTCAGGTCGCGCACGTCGCGCTGGATCAGCGTTTCGACGTAGTCGCGGTACCAACCGGGGCGGCGGCCCGTCGCCCGGGCGAGCGCCGCCGGGTAGCCTCCGGCGACGATGCGTTCCGCGAGTCCCGCCCCCAACCGCTCGCATCGGCGGGTCTTGAACGCGGCCGCGAAGAGCGTCTCGAGGAACCGGGGAGCTCGGCCGGCGATCTCGCATTGCGCCAGCGGGTGCAGGCGCAGCGTCTCGATCCGGCCGGCCAGGGAGTCGGCGCGCTTCGGCGCCGGCAGCACGTGGGTGGAGGCCGTGAGGAGAAAACGCCCGTTGGGCCGGGGACTGTCGGCCACGGACTCGATGGCCGGGAACAGAGCGGGAACGCGCTGGACTTCGCCGAGGATCGCCCGCTCCGGCAGGTTCGCGACGAAGCCCACGGGATCGGCCTCCGCAGCGGCAAGCGCCGCCTCGTCGTCGAAGCTGAAGTACGCGTACCCACGCGGGTCGCCGATCTTGCGCGCCAGCGTCGTCTTGCCGCACTGGCGCGGCCCGTGGATCAGCACCACGGGGGTGTCTGCCAGCGCCTCGACCAGGCGCTTCTCGGCAAAGCGTGGATGGAACCGGGGCTCCGGCATCGCGGCCAATCGTAACGTCAGGCTTCGGCCGATTGCCAGGTTATCGGGCGGCTGATCGAAATCCTGCGGAGGGGCTACACGATCGTCAACCGGACACCGCTCTCGATGATCCCCTCGGCGATGGCGTAGCGGGTGAGACCCGCGGTGTCGTGGATGTCCAGCTTGCTCATGAGACGCTGCCGATGCTTCTCGACCGTCTTGATGCTGATGCCGAGCTCGGCCGCCGTTTGCTTGTTGGCCTTTCCCTCGGCAATCAGCTGGAGTATCTCCATCTCGCGCGAGGTCAGACCATGGGCCTTCTTCTTGCTACGTCCCGTCGCTCCGTGGAACGAATTCTGGTGACGATTCCGGAGTCGCTTGGAGATGGAGGGGCTGAAGAACGTGTTCCCTTTGTGGGCTTCCCGAATCGCCTTGGCGAGAATGAGGGCGGAGGTCTGTTTGATCAGGTATCCGGCCGCACCGAGCGCGATCACTTGCTCGACGTACGCGTCATCGCCGTGCGCGGAGAGCACGAGAACCCTGGTCGCGGGTTGCGCCTTGAGAATCTGCCGGGTGGCTTCCAAGCCGTTGAGCAGCGGCATCGCGACGTCCATGACGACCACCGCGGGAAGGAGTTCCCTGGTCATCATCACCGCTTGGCGGCCGGTCTCGGCTTCGCCGACCACCTCGATGTCGTCCTCGGACTGGAGGAGCACCCTAAGCCCCTCACGAACGACCGTGTGGTCATCAGCCAGCAGTACTGTGATCGGCTTCATTCATCAGCACCCGGGCCTCTGCGTGCCGTGCCTACCCCCGTGCCACGGAACGGAATCTGCGCTCGGATGGTGGTGCCGTTGCCGGGTTCCGACTCGATGTCGAAACTTCCACCGACCATCTCCACGCGCTCTCGCATGCCGAGCAGTCCCAATCTCGTGACCCTCTTGGCGGCCAACAGGCGCTTCACGTCGAAGGACTTGCCGTTGTCGTGTATTTCCATCCGAACGAGGCCCTTGGCCCTCTGAATGTCCATGCTCACCAGGCTGGCGTGCGCATGCTTGGCGATATTGGTGAACGCTTCCTGGGTCACGCGGTAGAGCACCGTCCGCCTGTCCATGTCCAACTTCTCCACCGCGGCGAATGTCGTGAACTGAACGGGGATGCCCGTCCGTCTCGTGAACGCCTTCATATGGGCATGGAGCGCGGGAATCAGCCCCAGGTCGTCCAACAGGGGTGGGCGCAATTCGCGAGCGAACCGATGCACCGTGTTCATCGACCTTTCCACGAGTCGTTGGGTGCTGCTTATCGCTTTCTTGAAACCCTTGGCGGTGACCGTGGCCTCCCTTTTCAGTGTCCCGAGCTTGACGTTGATCGCCGTCAAGGTCTGCCCGATCTCGTCATGCAGCTCGCGGCTGATCCTCTTGCGCTCCTGCTCCTGCGCGGACAGGATCTCGTGAGACAGACGACGCAGATGCTCCTGCATGCGTCGAGACTTCTTGAGCAACAGGCCGTAGTGTTGCTCGCTCTTCTTGAGGGCTGACTCCAGGCTCTTGCGCCGGACGGATTCACGTTTCAACTCACGTTTGGCATCAGCCAGCTCGATGGTGCGCCGCCGCATCCTCCCGTTCAGTCGATTCAAGTGGCCGTTCTTCTCGACCACCGCGCGATGGGTGTTCTCGAACGGCTTGAGTGCCTCGATGAAGAAAGGCGCGGCCCGCGAGATCTTGCGGTCGTTGGTTCGCGACGAATCGCCGCGCAGGACAAGGCTGATCAG
>Ga0302046_10000601_pt1 | contig 35871 bp, 22 predicted proteins | sample RVTome_11_FD_200261 | JGI IMG/M metagenome (GOLD analysis project Ga0302046, IMG submission 200261) | Soil microbial communities from uranium-contaminated site in the Upper Colorado River Basin, Wyoming, United States - RVT147D111 (version 2) ...
TGGCCCATTCGCTGCGGCTCAGAGAGCCGCGCGCCGACGCGCCTGGTCCCAGCGGCGTGGCTTGCGGGAACAGGCCCGCCCTCATGAGTTGGTGTTCGATGCGTCGCATGGGATGGGAATCTCCAGGACGAACCGGGCGCCTCCGCCCGGGCCGTCTTCCACCCAGACCTTGCCCCCATGGGCGCGGGCGATGTGCTGGACGATGTTCAGGCCGATCCCGGCCCCCTGCGTGTCGCGCTTCAGCTCCGAGCCGATCCGGTAGAAGCGTTCGAAGATGCGGGTGCGTGCCGCCGGCGGGACGCCGGGACCCTGATCGGTGATGGTCCAGCGCAGGGCCGATGCGTTGGGCCGGCTCAGGGTCACCGACACGGCGGCCTTGCGCGGCGAATGCTTGATGGCGTTGTCGATGAGGTTGACCAGCGCCTGCTGCATGGCCACGGCGTCCAGGGCGTCGGTCCAGGCAGCCCCCTCGTCCGGCGCGTCCCACTGCAGCGTGACCCCGGCCTCGGCGGCGTACGGACGCATCCGCTGCACCGTGTCGGAGGTCAGCGCCCGCGCATCGGACTCCTCAAGGCTGTATTCCTTGCGGTCCTGCTCGATGCGTGAGATGTCGAGCACGTTCTCGACCATGGCGGAAAGGCGGCGGCATTCCTGGACGATGAACCGGTAATACTCATGCTGGCGCCCGGGTTCGCGAACGTCACCCTGTTCGAGCCCCTCGGCCAGGAGTCGCACCGAGGCGATGGGCGCGCGCAATTCGTGGGACACGCTCGAGACAAAGTTGGTCTTCATGGCGGCCAGCCGCTCCTGCTTGCGCCAGGCCCGCCACACCGCGACGAACCCAACGACGGCCGTGATCAGGGACAAGCCCAGCAACGCCCCGAACCAAAGCGTGCGCGCGCGCTGGCGTGCGAAGAGCTCATCGGGCCGCAGCAAATGGACATGCACCGCCAGCAGACCGGAAGCGGTGCTGCCCGAGAACGAAGTGGCCAGGATGCGGGAAGCGGCCTCGGCCGGAAACCCGTCTGGAGCCAGGCGCTGGCCGGCGGCCTCGATGGTGATGCCGAAATAGGAGGGCATGCGCGCCATCAGGTCGTGGACAGGATGGGCTTGGCCGGCTGTTGCGAGCTGCCGGGAAAGGTCATCCGTGAGGGTCACCGTCAAGACCGCTGCCTGATGCGGGGTGAGCGGGGAAGGCGGCCGGGTCAGCCACTGGGCCAGTTCCCCCCGTGGCCAGGCGTGGCAGTGCCACGTACCGTCCGATTCCGGTTGCCAGGCCAGCAGCCACTCCTCGAGGGACGGAGGGGCAAGCGCCGTGCCGAGCCGAATAATGCCGCTTGGGTCATGGACGGCCAGAGGGATGGGCGAACCCCATCGTTCCTTGGCCACCGCGTTGGAGGCGAGCGGCGTCGGTGCTTCGGGCCAATCGGTGCGGCGTGGGAAGGGGTGCGGCTGGGGTTTCGTCCTTCCCTCGTCCCTTTGTTCCGAGGCTTCAACCACCGCTGATCGGGCCTCCGCCGGCAGTGAAATCCAGGACAGTGCCGGAGTGACGGCAGCCTGGGCTGCGGAACGATCTTTGGAGAAGTGTGCGTCGCCGCCCATGGCGGCATGGAGACGCCGTGCGGCCTGGTGCGAAGCCCAGCGATGTTCCCAACGTGGGATGACGGACATGCCATCCCGCGGTACGGCACGCCGTGCGGCAGCCAGGAGCTGAGGGGTCAGAATCGAGGGATGCCAGACCGCATTGGAGCAGGCCGACTCGAGAAGAGGTGGGAAGTTCGTCCCGCCGGCTTCCCCATGCCAGACCAGCAACTTGAGGGCGACCAAGGGCGCCAGGGGGAGGCCGGATTCGGTGCGAGCGGAAGGGTGACGCTCGAGCAGTTCGCCGAAGAGTTGTTCCGCTGTTGCCTGATGGCCGCGCCCGGCCAGCCTCAGCGCCGTGCGATACATGGACAACGCTGCCAGAGAATCGGGAGGTTGGGAGTTGAGAAACGCATGGAGCATGTCCTTGATCGTGTTGTGCTGCGGGTCGGCATTGGATTTCAACTCGGAGAGCTGCTCCCACCAGGCTCGTTGCCCGGGAGTCAGCCTCGTCAGGGGCAGCGTCTGGGGCTCGGGCACCTCAGTGCAGGGTGGGGGCGACAGGAGATGGCCATGGGCATCGACGCGAAAGGCGATCTCTCCCTCGCGAGGATGGCTGTCGCGCGGGGCGAGCGCCTCGGTCAGGCGGTCGCGCATTTCATTGGCAAGGGCCTGCGCCCGTTCCTGCGCCTCGAGCCGGGCCAGATTGCGATCCTGCCGGAGCGAGAACACTCCCACGCCCATCAGGAGCAGGACCGGCAGCCCGACCAGACAGGCCAGCCAGCCACGGCGGAACAGGATGGGGCGGCGCTTCATGCGATGGAGGTTTGTTGACCAGACATCCTTACCAAACGATGGCCGCAAAACAGAGGCGAATTGTCATGGAATTGTCCGGTTTGAAGTGGCATGGATCGAGGCATTCTCCCCGGAGTCCACCGCCTCATCCCGCGGCCGCGGGATGGCTACGTGGCTAGCCGTACTCTCCATGAACCGTCCTTCATGAACAAACCTTCATCATAAATGTGGTCGCTGCGCATTGACACGACTCTGTTGGCACCTCTCAATGGGCCTTACGTTTATGTTGCCCGCAGACGTGCATTCCCACTCGAACAAACCCGACGCATCCCGCTCCTTCCGACACCGGCTGCTCATCACCTTGTGCCTGCTCCTCGTGCTGGGCGCGCTTGGGTCGCTTCCCATGCTTGAGCATTGGGATACCCGCCGCAAAGTCGGTCAATGGCGGGAGAAGATCGAATGGCTGATGGCCCAGGAGAAGGCGGTCCCGACGACGCAGGCACCGCACGGTGTCACGCCGTTGCCCGCCCTCCTGGACACGGACAAGGTCCTGAGTCCGAATCACTCGCCCTACTACGTCGCCTACCAGACGGAGCTGGCGCGAGGCGCCACCCTCACCGTCGAGCCCGGCGTGCGGATCGAGTTTGGGCCCGGGGCCGGATTGGTCTCACTGGGCACCCTCCGCGTCCAGGGCGACGACGCGAACCCGGTGCAACTGGCCCCGGCCATGTCCGGCGTCGAATGGGCCGGCATCTTCGTCGGTGGCACATCGTCCCGGGCCCACCTCACCCACGCGGAAATCTCGGGCGCCTACTACGGCATCAAGGCCGCGCGCACCAGGCTGGACATGGAACATTGCCGGTTCCTCAACGTGCGCGAACCCTACTCCGGATCGCATGCGCATCTGGTCGCCCGCAATTGCGAAGTCGTCTTCACCAACTTCCAGGCCCGGGGCAACGTCAACCTGTTCCGCTTCTGGAAAGGCAGCGCCGAAGTGGTGGACTGCGACATCCAGTGTCCGCCGACCGACTTCAAGGTGGACGCCTTTGATGTGGACCGCGTGGAGTCGGCGCACTTTCTGCGCACGCGGATCCGCGGCGTGACCTGCCCGGGGGCCGATGGGATTGACGTGGGGGTGGGCAGCCGCCGGGTCCGCATCGAGGATTGCATCATTACCGGCTTCGTGGACAAGGGGGTGTCGGTCGGGGAGAAGGCCCATGCGCAGGTGGAGAACACCGTCGTCGCCTACTGCGCCATCGGGGTCGGGATCAAGGACGAGGCCCGGGCGGAGATTCGCGGGGCGACGTTCTATAAAACCAACGTGGGGGTGGAGTGCTTTGAAAAGATGCCCGGAGCTGGCGGCGGCTGGGCACGGGTGGAAGGTTCGGTCTTCGCCCATGTCCGGAACAAGGAAGTCGGCGTGGACGCCAAGTCGTCCTTGGTCGTGGCCGATTGCGTCTCCGACAAACACCTCCTGGAGGGCAAGGGCAATCGCCTCGGCATCATCCGGCTCATCGACCCGTCGCGCGGACGCTTTGAGATGGCCTCCTTCTCGCCGCGCCCAGCGGAAGGAGCGGCTCTCGTGGAACCTCAGCCACGCATGCGGTGCGGCGAGGTCCGGACACCGTAACCTGCCCGCCCACGCGGAACGGCATGATGAACAGTGGCTGCCAGACAATGAATGGGAGTAGGAGTAAGAAGCGCCGACTTGCTCTTACCCTTTATCCGAAAAGAATGACCAACATGTTGTCGTTTTACCGGGCCCCTCACCCCAACCCTCTCCCGGCGGGAGAGGGAGTATCATCTTCCGCGCGGAGACATGCTTCCGATCTGAACCCATACCCTCCACGGGGCTTGCGGCTCCCTCTCCCGGCGGGAGAGGGTTGGGGTGAGGGGCCTGTGATGGGGTGCGATGTGGAGTGCTCTCGTCACCCGTGGTTCACCTTGTGTCGCACGCCGCTGCGCAGCCTTCGTTCCCAACAGCGTCTGGGAATGACCTACTCTTACACCCTCTCTTCCTCTTCCTCCTGTGGGTCATCTAACCTCCCATCACACGCCTTATGGACACGCCTTATCGCTCGCCCGACCTGCCCCGCTTTCGGTGGCCCTGGTTGAGTTCCAGTTTCCTCCACGTCGAACCGGCCTGGGCCGGGCTCTTCCGCCAAGCCGGGCTGGGCAGCGTGCGGGATATCATGACCACCACCCGGGGGCGCGTGGTTTCCTGGGATCGCAAGCGCGAGAAGAATGACGTCCTGCTGGTGGAGCTGGAACGGGACGGGGAACCGGTCCGCTTCTTCATCAAGCGCTATTACACCTTCCAGTGGCAGAAAATCCTGCGGCGCGCCTTTCGTGGCAACCTTCTGCCGCCCTCGATGGTGCGAAAGGAGTTCGACAACCTCAAGCGCCTCGGCCGCCTCGGGTTCGATGTCCCGGAGATGATTGGTTACGGGGAGGAACGCTACGCCGGCGGACTCGTCCTGGCCGTGCTGATCTCGCGCGAGATCCCCAACGCCGTCGGCCTGGATGCCCTGGCCCGCGAGTCATGGACTGCGCCCGGCCCTGACCCGCGCCGCCCCGCCCGACACCGGTTGATGGAAAGCCTGGCCGAGGTGACCCGCCGCATGCATGAGGCCGGGTTTGAACATCACGATTACTTTTTCCGGAACCTCATGGTGCGCCGTGACGATGCAACGCGCGTCCACATCCTCGACTGCCCCCGCGGCATGCGCTGGCCCCGGTTCCTCATGTCCTGGCGGTGCCTCCACGACCTGGCCACGCTGGATGCCGCCAGCGGGGCCATGTTTTCCAGGACCGACCGCCTTCGCTTCTTTCTCCGCTACCGCGGGCAAACACGCCTGTCCGCTCCGGACCGGAAATTGATCCGGCGCATCCTGCGGCGCGCCGAACCCATGCGCCAGCGTCAGGTCCAGCGTCTGAGCCAGGCTCTGGTCCTGGACCAGGATAAGCCCCGAATGGTGTTTGGTTAGGATAATTTTGGATGGGTTGGCCTTTCTCGCTGACTATCCGTGAAATCCGTGAAATCCGTGGTCGCATCCGGATTCCCGGAAGACCCAGGCGCTGGTTGAAAAGGAAAAGGAGTAAACCACGGATGTCACGGATGTCACGGATGGGAGCACGCTTCCAACTCCTACTCAGCGCCTTCGCGCCTCGCGGAGGACGGGTTCCGTTCTCCCGGCGGGCCTTCTCCACGCCGTTGCGAATTTGGCCGCGCAGGCGGGAGAGGGCCGGGAGGGCCTTGGACATGGTGCGAGCAATGGTGTTCTGATCGCCCATGGAGTGATTCGCGACACCACCTGCCTCGGAGCCTTTTTTCCCCAGCAGCATCCGGGGAATCACTTACCCTTGCCACGGCTCCTTTGGGTCACCCACGATCAATCACGTCGTCCGGCCATCCCCATCCTTGAGCCCCGGCCCGGGAGGCTGTAAAAGCAGTCCGCCATCGTGCTGAGAATCAAGTCCATCCTGGCCTTCAGTTGGCCGTTCATTCGGCCGCATCGCCGCATGCTCCTCCTGGGCGTCCTGTGCGGATTCCTCTTCGGCCTCTCCAACGGGGCGGTCGTCTGGCTTACCCGCACCCTTCTGACCCGGACGGACCCGGCTGCCTACATGCCCCAGACCAGCCAGACCGCAGAGCCGGCCAGAACCGTGGGCGAAGAGGACGTCCCGGGCGCCCGGGGCTTTGTGGAAGGCATGAAGTCCTCCATGGAACGCTTCAAGGTGGACCTCACCCTTGCCATCAACCGCTGGGTGGATCCCTGGATGCCGCAGGCGGGGCGCCCGCTGGATTGGCGGCAGGTAATGGGGGTGCTCCTGTTCCTGCCCCTCTTCGGCATCGGCCGAAGTTTCGCCGGCTACTTTGCCACCTATTGCCTCGCGTGGGCCGGGGAACGCGTCATCAGCGACGTGCGCATGACTGTGTTCCGCCGGTTGCTCCATCTTTCCCTGGACTACTTCAACCGATCCACCCTGGGCGACATGATCACGCGCGTCGATGGCGACACCAAGATGCTCCAGCGCACCCTCAGCCACGGCGTGGAGCATGCCGTCAAGGACCCCATGACGCTGGTCAGCGTCTTCCTCATGCTCATCATCGTGGATCCCATGCTCACACTGACCGTGCTCGTCATCCTGCCCGTCATGCTTCTCCCGGTTGCCACCCTGGCCCGGCGCGCCAAGAAGGCGGCCCACAAGACCGTCGCGACCAACGTCGTCCAGTCCAGCCACATGATCGAGATGCTGTCCGGCATCCGTGTGGTCAAGGCGTTCAACCTTGAGCAGGAGCAAGCGGCCCGGTTCGACCAGCTCGCCCTCTACCGGTTCAAGCAGATCATGAAGGGCGTGCGCGCCCGGGAACTGGTCAGCCCCATCCTGGAATCGGTCTCCGTCTTCGTGGTGGCCGCCATCCTCATCTTCGTGCTGGAGACCCGGCGCAACATGCCGGACATGATGGCGTTCTTCCTCGGGCTCTACCTCTTCTACGGTCCGGTCCGCAAGCTCGCCCGCCTGCACGTGCTCTTCACCAACACCAGCGTCGGCATCGACCGGCTCCAGTCCATCCTCGCCGAGGAACCTTCCGTCAAGGATCCCGTCCGCCCAAAGTCGCTGCCCGGTTTCTCCCAGGGCATCGAATTCGAGGACGTTTCCTTCGCCTACGAGGAGGATATGGTGCTGAGCGACTTTTCCCTCCGCGTGCCCCGCGGCTACAAGCTCGGTATCGCGGGCGAAAGCGGCTGCGGCAAAAGCACGATCGTCAACCTCCTCTTCCGCTTCTTCGATCCCGTCCACGGCCGCATCACCATCGATGGCATCGACCTTCGCGACGTCACGCTGGCCGACCTGCGCAACCTCATGGCCTTGGTCAGCCAGGACATCATCCTCTTCGACAAGTCGATCGGGGAAAACATCGCCGCCGGTAGCCCCGGCGCGACGCGCGAACAGGTCGAGGCCGCCGCCCGCGATGCCTTTGCGCACGACTTCATCATGGCCATGCCCAACGGCTACGAAACGCGCATCGGCGAACGCGGCGTCAAGCTCTCGGGCGGGCAACGTCAACGCCTCGCCATCGCGCGCGCCTTTGTCCGCAATGCCCCCATCCTCGTCCTCGACGAGGCCACCGCCGCGCTCGACTCGCGCTCCGAGGCCGAGGTCCAGCGGGCCATCGATCACCTCGCCGAAAACCGCACCGTCCTCTGCATCGCCCACCGCCTCGCCACCCTCCGCCAGATGGACGAGATCATCGTCCTGGACGCCGGTCGCATCGTGGAACGGGGGACCTTCTCCCAGTTGATCGCCCAAGGCGGACGCTTCGCCGACATGGCCTCGCGCCAGTCCATGGTCTCCACCGCCGCCACGCCCGCCTCGTAGCCGCCGCCGTGAGGCGGCGGACCCGGTCGGGATAAGATGCGTGGGGAACCACCTCCTGATCCCGCGGCCGCGGGACGGCTACCGCATCGTCAATTGCCACGACCCTAGCTTGAATTTACTTCCGCGCGTTGACCATAATTTCGCATGAATGCTTCGGCCCCTTCCTGCCTTGTCCTCCTTATTTGCTCGCTCCCCATCGCCGCCGCTCTCGCGGCCGATGATCCCAGCGCCCAAACCACGCCCGCTCCCGACGCGGTCATGACCGACACGCTGCCGGACTACGAGATCCAGCCGCTCACCACGCGCTACGCGCGCACCGCCACCAGGATTGCGCTCAGCTCCTCTATCCGCTATTTCGACGATCTCGAATTGCAGGAGGCTGATCATTTCGATGGCTACACCGTGGACGTGGAACTCAACATCCCCTTCCTGCATCGTTTCGAGTTGGATTTCTATTACCCGATTTACACCGAGGGAGAGGCGCGCCTGATCAAAGCCGGTGATCCGAACTTTGGCCAGACCATCGACATCGAGGGTGACGGCGGCATCTTCGACTGGCCCAGTGTCAGCCTCGAATACCAGATCCTCAAGCCCGAGTCCCCGCACGGTTTCAACCTTTCCGCCTTTGGCGGATACGGCATCGTGCTGGAATCGCTCGAGACCAGCGTGGATGACCTCTACAACCACAAGGGCAAGCAGTTCTTCTTCGGCGCGCGCGCCGACCAGACCTTCTCCGATCGCCTGACCGGCCTGTTCAACCTGGGGGGACGCCATTACTACGAATCGGATGACATCTATCCCAAGGACGACGGAACGGATGTGTTCTGGTTTCTGGATGGATCGGCGGCGCTCATTTGGCATCTCCTGGAGCGGCGCGTCAATCCGACGGTGGAACTGGTCTATCAGGGCGACCTTGGCAGCTACAACAACCTCCATATCGATCCCCAGGTGATCTTCGTCACCTGCCAGCATTTTGAAATCAAGGCGGGCGGGGGTGTTGGCCTGAACAATGACGGCGAACGCTGGCAGGCTCGTGTCCAGGGCACCCTGCGGTTCTGAGGCGCTACCACGAGCGCGATTAGAAGTGGGTGATCAAAGGAGTGAGAGTATGAACAAGAGCAGGATGGGCACCTCTTTCTCTTGCTCTCGCTCTGACTCTTTACCCGAAAAGAGCGACCAACATATTTGACTTTTTAACGGGCCCCTCACCCTAACCCTCTCCCGCCTGCGCGGCCGAAGCCGCTACGGCGTGGCGAAGGCCCGCAGGGAGAGGGAACAGCGAGCCGGGATGGGTGAGAGGGATGAGTGCAGGGGCCTTTCTCCACGGAGAGGACGGGTCGCCCTCTCCCGCCGGGAGAGGGCAGGGGTGAGGGGCCTTTTATATGGTGCGGTGTAGGGTGCTCTTCTCGCCCATGGTTCACCTTGTGACCCAACCCGCTGCCCAGCCTTCTTTCCCCGGAAACGTCTGGGGAATGACAAACTCGTACTCCCCTGGCTTACCCACGTTTCACCGCCTCCTGCGCCGTCCCCTTTTGCGTTGCCAAGCGCCGACTGCACCCACCATGCTGACGTCATGGCCTCCGTTCATTCAGTCCGCTGTCGTGTCCAGATACCCGTTGGGTGGTGGAGGCTCTCCATGAGCCGGAAGGCCTCCCCCAGAGGCGCGGAGCACATCGAATGAAAAGACATCGAAGCACCAAGCATTGCCCTTGCGAGACCGATGATTCTGCGATGTGCTGATCCCCGGAATCGGGCTGCATCGCCCTCTATCAGGCCCAACTGCATCCGTTGGCGCTTCAGGTGCTCACCCCTCCAGGGATTTGCGGTCTCTGGGAACCCGGACAGCCCCAATGCCGGACAGGCAAGCACGGGCTCCAACAGGCCCTTATGACGCAATTGAACAATGGAATCGTCCCGCACGAAGGACGATGTCGGCTTGCCCTTCGCGCCTTGCCGGCCCCGGCCATGATCCTGGCCGCTCTTCTCTCAAGCCTCTCCACAGCCTCCGTGGCCGGATCGGAGTTGTGGGGGAAGGCCGTCATGGCCGAACCCTTCGAAGACCAGCCGTTTCGCCCCATCATCCCCCCCGACTGGGTATGGGACACATTGGGCGCCGGATACACCTTGTCCGGTCAAGACACCGAAGCCCGGGCCCACGCCGCGCGCCTCGGGGTCGCCATCAGCGAGCTGAACGTCGTCGATCCCTTCTACCCCTACTACGACAGCCGCCTGCTCAAGCGCCGCAGTCCGCACGTTCCGCTCGATCGTCTGCCCGCTGACATCGCCGAATACAAGAGGCTGGGCATCCGCATCCTGGCGGTCTATCCGCCCAGCCTGCAGGGCGAGGCCTATGAGCTGCACCCGGACTGGCGTCGCGTCTCCACCAACACGCGTGAAGTGCCATCGGTGGATCTGCAGGCGCATCCCTATGGCGGCATGCTCTGCCTGTTGGGGCCCTATGGCGATTTCTTCATCGAGGTTCTTGCGGAGATCCTCACGCTGCATCCGGACGTGGACGCCTTCAGCTTCGACGGCCTCCATTACGGCGGCGTTTGCTACTGCCAACATTGCCGCGAGGCGTTCCGCACGGGGACAGGCGCGGAGATTCCTGATGTGAACATGGAGGACGCCGCCTTCCGGCGTTACCAGCATTGGGCGGATCGGAGGATGGAAGACCTGGTGCGACGGCTGCAGGCACGGCTCAAAGCCATCAAGCCTTCCGTGGCGCTGGTGACCTGGACCACCAACGCGGGGCGGTTCGGGCATCTGCGCGACATCCCGAGAAACATGCCTGCCCGCATGAACCTCCTGCTCGACGCGCCGGACCAGGAGTTCTGGATGGACGAGTCCAACCGGGGCGCCACCATCGTCCCCGCCTTCGCCAACGCCTACCTCTGGGCCGTGACCAACCACCGCGTCGGCTTCTCGGAGCCCTACCTCATGTCTCACGGCAATCCCTACGGCAAGGACAGCTTCCCCGCGCATGAGGTGGAACGGCGGATGTTGCTTGCGCTCACGCATGGCGCCTTTCCCAGCATCGCCTACGCCCAGCCGCCACGGCTGCGCGCGGCGGTGAACCACAGCCTCAAGGAGGTGCAGCGCCGCCGGACCTGGATCACCCGCAAGTCCCCCGAGCCCTGGGCCGCCATGGTGATGAGTGACAACACCCGCGTCTTCTACGGACGCGACCCAGGCCAGGTGGAAGCCCGCTATCAGGCCGGCGTGTTCGGCGCCTTTCGGGCCGCCTTGGAAACCCACCTCCCATTCACGCTCATCAATGACTGGAACCTCAATCCCGAGGACCTGCGCCCCTACAAGGTCCTGATCCTGCCCAACACGGCGGTGGTCAACGAGCGCCAAACCGACGCCATCCGCCAATACGTCCGCAGCGGCGGCGGCTTGATCGCCTCGCTGGACGTTTCGTTGTGCGACGAATTCGGAAATCCCCGCGGCGACCTGGCGCTGGGCGATGTGCTCGGGGTGTCCCTCCGCGGACCCGCCGAGTCCAAGGCCGATCCTCAACCGGAGCTGGACGTCAACTTCGCCCGCCACCTCGACGCCTCATACTGGGCCGGGCGCTCGCAGGTCTGGACCTTTGCCCGGACCCGGGGCGGACAACTCGACAGCCCGGGTCTGCGCGCGTTGCTGGATGAGGAGAATGTGACGTTCAAGGGGCCCGCCGTTCGGGTTGCGGTGAGCACCCACACGGCGCATGTGGCTGGCACCCTCGCACCTCCGGGGAGTGACGCGGCGGACACGATGCCAGCCGTGGTGTTGAATCAGTATGGAAAGGGACGCGTGGCCTATCTCGCCGCCGGATTTGACAGCGCCTACTACCTCTATGCCTACCCGTATCAGCGTGTCCTGTTACAGGAACTGATCGAGTGGGCCGCCGCCTCGCCGCCACCCGTCACGGTGAAGGCGCCCATGTGCGTCCAGGCCGTGGCGACCCGCCAACGTCGCGACGGCGAACGCCTGGTGATCCACCTCTTCAACGACGTCAACACCACCGCGTTCCATGCCTTGCCCAACGACGATGTGCCGCTGCGGGAGGAAACCATTCCCATCCACGACATCCAGGTACGCTTCGAGGGCTACAGCATTCGCCGGGTGCACCTGGAGCCCGACGCCCTGGAGTTGGCCATGAAGCCTGAAGCAGGGGGTATGGTGGTGACGGTGCCCCGGCTGGACATCCATGCCATGGTCGTGGCAGAACTTTGGGAGGGGCTTGGCAGCCCGTTGAACAAGTAGCCGCCGACCGAAGTATGTAGCCGCCGACCGAAGTATGTAGCCGCCGACCGAAGTATGTAGCCGCCGACGTCAGGAGGTGGTTCGGTGGTGAAGAAGACGGAAAGAAGGATGCGAAACACTCAACTTGGCACTTGGCTTTTGGCACTTCATCCCGAACCGCCTCCTGACGTCGGCGGCTACCTCGAACGCATGATTGGACGCAAGCGGAACCGCCTGTAACCTCCGCCCCGAAACGGCTCAGGAACCGGGTACTATGAGCAACTCCGGCCCATCAACCTGTCCGAAATGCCGCGCCCCGATCTCCGTGGACGCCCCCCAAGGCCTTTGCCCCAAGTGCGTTCTGGAGGGCGCCGCCACCACCCCCACGACCTCCGACCACGCCGGTCACCGGTCGCCCCCACCCCCCATCGAGGAGGTCGCCGCACGGTTTCCCCAGTTGGAAATCCTGGAACTCATCGGCGCCGGCGGCATGGGGGCGGTCTATAAGGCGCGCCAACCCCGGCTCGACCGGTTTGTGGCCTTGAAGATTCTTTCGCTCGACCTGGCCGCCAACCCGGCCTTCGCCGAGCGCTTCAATCGCGAGGCCCGCGTCCTGGCCCGCCTCAACCATCCCAACATCGTCACCGTTTACGACTTCGGCCAGGAAGGGGACTACTTCTACCTCCTCATGGAATACGTGGACGGCGTCAACCTTCGCCAGGCCATGAATGCCGGAGGCTTCAAACCCTCCGAAGCGCTGGCCCTGGTGCCCGACCTGTGCGCCGCCCTGCAGTTCGCCCATGACGAGGGCATCCTGCACCGCGACATCAAGCCCGAGAACATCCTCATCGATGCGCGCGGCCGCGTGAAGGTCGCCGACTTCGGGATCGCCAAACTCATCGGCTCCACACCCGACAGCCTGTCCCTCACCGAAAGCGGCGCCGTCCTCGGCACACCGCATTACATGGCGCCCGAGCAGCTCGAGAAGGCCGCCGACATCGATCACCGTGCCGACATCTACTCACTCGGCGTCGTTTTTTATGAAATGCTGACCGGCGAACTTCCGCTGGGCCGATTCGCGCCGCCCTCGGAGAAGGCCGCCATGGATGCCCGGGTCGATGACGTGGTGATGCGCACGCTCGAGAAGGAGCGCAGCCGGCGCTACCAGAAGGCCAGCGAGGTCAAGACCAGCGTCGAGGCCATCACCCATTCCACCGCGAAGGTCTCTTCCCAGCCGCCGCCGATCGGTCAGGCCGCGCCGTCGTCCCCATCCACTACAACTGCCGCAGCCACGGCCGGGTGGGTGACCCTCGCCGCGGTGCTGACCGGCCTCAGCCTGGTGCTGGCGCTTCCGGTCCTGGTCGTCGCGATCTATTTCCTGGCGCATCGCGGACTGGATTACATCGTCGCCACGCTGATCCTGCTCGGGGTCTGCCTGCTGGTCGCCGTGCCGGGCATTGTGGGATGTGTGTTCGGCGTGCGTGCCCTGCGCGAGATTCGCGAATCCGACGGACACAAGCGCGGACTGAACCGTGCCCTGTTCGCTTCCCTGGCCTGGCCCCTTCTCCTTCTCAACGTTGCCGTGACCGGTTTGGCCTCCATGGGTGCCATGGCGACGCAACGATTCGGCCTGCTCTGGCTGGGGGCAGCCTTTCTTCTCAACATCACCCTGGGCGAGTTGATCGTCCTTGGCGCGTGGCGCTGGGCGCGCTGCCTGAAACCGGGCGTGCGCGCTTCCGGGGAGACCGGAACGGTCGCAGTGGTAGCCGGCGTGTTCCTTTTCATCATCACCTTCCTGGTCATGGCGCCCATCACCCTCATCCCCGTCCGGATGGTCCATACCGTCAACGAACCGGTGACGCAGACCCAGGTTTCGCTCGAGCCGGTGGCCTGGCTCATTGGTCGCCCGGCCCTGGACGCGCGCCTGATCGTGCCCCCCGGCCATGTCGCCGTTGTGACGTTGGAACGGCGCGGCCGGGACGCCACCAACGTGGTGGGGCAAATGCAGGGATTCGTGGTGGCCTCGGACGACCGATATTTCAAGGGCAACGTCCAGGTGGGCGAAGTGCGCGACACCAACGCTGGCGGCCCGCCGCATCCCTGGACGATGCGCTTCCTTGATGATGAAGGCAGCAGCGGTTCCTGCGGCGGCTACCTTTCCGGCGGTTGGTCTCTGACGTTGCCAGGAGGAGGGAGAGAGGTGGACCTCACGCGTTCCACCAACGACTCCATCACCATCGCCTACCACTCCACCGGGCCGTTTAAGGATGAGAACCTGGTGCTGGTCGTTACCGGTGTGCCACGCGAGGGGCCGCTTGTTCCAGAGTTCCGCAGGATCGACCACCTGCTTCGCGCCGGCAGCACCAACTGGGTGGAAAGCATTCAGTAAATCCCCCTTCCCGTGAATGACACACCGCCCAAGAGATCGTCGCCTGATGCCGTGTTTCGAACCACGCGCTGGACGCTGGTCCTGCGCGCCCAGGGCGACGCCCCCGAGGCCCACGCCGCGCTGGGCGAGTTGTGTGAGGCCTACTGGACGCCCGTTTTTCGCTTCCTGCGCCGGGAAGGACGGGACGAGGATGCCGCGCGGGAGTTGACCCAGGAATTCTTCTCGCGTCTCCTGGCCGGCGCCGGCATCCAGAAGGCGGACCCGGTGCGTGGCCGGTTTCGATCCTACCTCCTTGGTGCCCTCAAGCATTTCCTCGCCGACCAAAAGCGGCATGAAGGACGACTGAAGCGGGGCGGGAATGTCGATGTGCAATCCATCGACGGCAACGAGGCCTCCGATACATCGCCGGGCCTGCAGGTGCCTGATCCGTCGGCCACGGTCTCCGATACCTGGTTCGACCGGCAATGGGCGCTGGCCATCATGGATCGCTCCCTGCATTCGGTCGAAGTGGAGTTCAAGTCCGGCGGAAGGGAGCGGCAGTTCGAAGTGCTCAAGCCCTGGTTGATGGGCGATGCCGAAGGATTGTCGCAATCCGACGCGGCCACCCAACTGGACCTCTCTGCCGGTGCGGTCAAGGTTGCGGTGCATCGCCTGCGCAAAAGCTTCCGCGCCGCCGTCCGCGCCGAGATCGCCCAGACCGTCACGGAGCCCGATGAGGTGGACGCCGAACTGCGCTACCTCGTCCAGGTCCTGGGATCAGAGCCCTGATGCTTTCCCCGGATGGGGATCCACGTTTGTAGTCCCGTCCCGCACCGCGGGACGGCTACGTGGAACCGCTTGTCTCCGCCACGTAGCCGCCGCGGTGACGCGGCGGATCTTCTCGTTCATCATCACGACAGAGTCCACCGCCTCACGGCGGCGGCTACGAGGCATCGCATGTCTCCGCTACGTAGCCGCCGCGGAGACGCGGCGGATTCTCTCGTTCTTCACCACGATCGAGTCCACCGCCTCACGGCGGTGGCGACGAGGCATCGCATGTCTCCGCCACGTAGCCGCCGCGGTGACGCGGCGGATCTTCTCGTTCATCATCACGATCGAGTCCACCGCCTCACGGCGGCGGCTACGAGGCATCGCATGTCTCCGCCACGTAGCCGCCGCGGTGACGCGGCGGATCTTCTCGTTCATCATCACAATCGAGTCCACCGCCTCACGGCGGCGGCTACGAGGCATCGCATGTCTCCGCCACGTAGCCGCCGCGGTGACGCGGCGGATTCTCTCGTTCTTCACCACGATCGAGTCCACCGCCTCACGGCGGCGGCGACGAGGCATCGCATGTCTCCGCCACGTAGCCGCCGCGGTGACGCGGCGGATCTTCTCGTTCATCATCACGACAGAGTCCGCCGCCTCCCGGCGGCGGCTGCGAGGAATCGCATGTCTCCGCCACGTAACCGCCGCGGTGACGCGGCGGATTCTCTCGTTCATCATCACGATCGAATCCACCGCCTCACGGCGGCGGCTACGAGGAATCGCATGTCTCCGCCACGTAGCCGCCGCGGTGACGCGGCGGATTCTCTCGTTCATCATCACGATTGAGTCCACCGCCTCATGGCGGTGGCTACGAGGAATCGCATGTCTCCGCCACGCAACCGCCGCAGTGACGCGCCGGATTGCCAACCTCAGGCTCGATGCTCGCCCCCTTCATTTCACGCAAAGGCCGCGGAGAAGCGCCGAGGGCCGTAGAGATCAATGAGGGCCTACGGCCGCCATGTGAAGGACACCCCCGCCTTGTCCACCTCTTCCCGCAGCCGCGCCAGGGCCCGCACCCAGAGCATGCGCACCGCCCCGGCGTTGCGTCCCATCCGTGCCGCGATCTCGTCGTGCGACAATCCGTCCAGGTGACGCAGCACCAGCACCTCGCGGTAATCCTCCGGCAACCGCTCAAGCATCGCCGCGAGCATGGCCTGCTGTTCGCCCTCCATCATCTTGCGGCTCGGCGACGTGCCTGGCCCGGGCACCATATCCCCCAGCCGCCGTGACGTGTGGGCCAGTTCCTGTTCCATCGACACCTCCCGGTCCAGGTCGCGCTTCATGGTGCCGGCGTAGCGGCGCACCTCATGCGCCAGCACATGCGCGAGGATCCGGCGCAGCCACGCGATGAACTCACCTTCCGTCTGGCCCCGGAACTGCGGGAAATCCCGCACCGCCTCCAGCAACGCCTGTTGCACCACGTCCGACGCGTCAAACTTCGCCTGGAACCGGCTTTGCAGTTGCTGCCGCGCCATCAGCTTCAACCACGGCTCGTAACGGCGGAGCAGGCGATTCCCCGCCTCGCTCTGTCCGGCCCGGAACTGGGCCAGCATCTGATCAGGGCTTTCGTGCTCGGTGTTCATGGTTCTCCCCGTTTCCGGCCTGGCCTGCCTGCGGATGCGCGCGTCATGCCGGTGCAAGGTTTGCGGACCTGAGACGTGCGGTGCGCATCCTGGCTTTCCACCAACGCCCGATGCCCAGCAGGAGCGACACGATCCCGGCCAGGTAGGCTCCCGCCAGCCACACGAGATACCATCCGTCCATCGCATACGGCGTGTTCGGAAACAGGTCGGAGCGGTTGGACACCAGGAAAATCACGGCGGTCAGGACGCCACCCAGCACTGACAGCAGCACACACCCTCCCGCCTTGGCCCACTGTTTCCGCCAGAGCGCCAAGGCGAGTTCCGCGCCAAAGGCCAGGGCCGGCAAACTCACCAGCACCATGACCAGGCCGCCCAGCATCCACTCCTCCACCCACCACCACATGTCCCAGCGATGGAGTTCCCCTTTGGGATTCATCATTCCCATCACCGCCATCGGTCCCACCGACAATGCCGCCCAGGCCGCCGCCGATCCCGCCCGCCGCGGTGAGCGGTTCCGGATGGCCATGACCAGCGTCCAACCGGCAAACACCAACCCCAGCATGGGCAGCAGGCCTTGCGGCAGCACCCACACACGCTCGCTCCCGCCAGCGTGCTGACGGCCCATCCCCAACCCAGGGACCGTCGTCGCCCCGCCTGCACCATCAGCCACGCCGGAATCGCCAGCAGCCCCAACGTCATCAACCCGCCGCGATAGGCACGGACCCATTGGCGTTCCCAAACCCAGGGCAGGGGACGCCGGGTATGGGTCGTCACCCTCATGTCCGTGGTCCGCAGGGGTTCCCTTGCGGGGACGGTGTAAACCCCTGCTTCGTCCAGCGGCCATGCCTGACGGCACGATGATTGGGACATGGCCCGGCCCGGCCCGGCCAGATGCACCCGCGGCAGGTCGCCGAAGGCTCCGTCGCTCAGCAATTGCACCTCCGGGTCCATCGAGTTTCCCCAATTCGGCGTGGCGCCGACTTCGCAACTCCAGCGGGGACGTCCGCTTTCGGGTGCCAGGAAAAGATCCCGTTCCACATCGGTGCCTGCGGAGGTCCACAACGCGTTGCCGTCCCGCCCGGAACGGGCCGACAGCCGTCCCTGGTCCAGGCTGACCAGATCGGTGCAGCCATCCCGGTCATAGTCGCCGCCCGCGTTCCACGTTCCCAGTCGCCGCCAGGTCACGGGCAATTGTCCCCGCGCCGCCAGATGCCGGGCCGCGCCCTGGGGGGAGACCGTGTAATACAGGTCCTTCACCCCGTCCCCGTCGAAATCCTCCGTCACCAGGTTCGACACATCCGAAAGCGTGTGCTGCGTCCTGCCGGTGGCCGACGAAACGAAGTAGGACATGCGCTGGCCGCCCGGTCCCATCTCGACGGGCACGGCCAGCATGGGAAACCCGTCCTCACCCGCCTGCCACCATTGCAGCGGCAGGGCCGGTCCGAGCATGGGCTGCGACCATTGCCACAGCTTTCGCCCATCCTGACCCGAGAGCGCCGCCACATACACTGAGCCCCGCCCGGCCCGATCCTCGTAGCCGGTCCAGGAGACGAACACTTCCCGCCGGCCATCCCCGTCCAGGTCGGGGCCTTCTTTCATCTGGTCCGCCGCACGATGTGCCGTGTTCATGAAATCGACCATCAACCGGCTTTCCCACAGGGAGGCCCCTGTGGCCGCGTCCAGGACCTTCACCGCTGACGCGCGGGGTGTGTAGTTCCAACTGTCCTGCCGGCCCACCGGCAACACGACCTCCAGGTTGCTGTCCTGGTCGAGGTTCCACAGCAGGCGAGGGGGTTCGACCATGTAATCCAAGTCGGTGGAAAAGTTCGGATAGACCGGCGCGAAGCGAGCCTCCCAGCTCGGGGCTTGGTCCGCCAACGACCAGGCGATCAGGGTGAGTTCGGTCGCCAGCATCCCGCCTGCTCCACTGTCCTGCGGACGCTCGATCAGCAGCACCTGGCCCGCTTCGTCCACGACGTCCGGCGCGAAGAGCGGTTCGAAGCCCAGCGCCTGCGGGGGCCAGGCGGGCTCGCCGATTCCGGTCTTCCACCCGTAGAGCGTGTTGATGCCGCACAGCACCAGCACGTCGCTGCCCTCGTGGAGCGCGATACGCGGGCGGCACATGGCGTTGTACTTCCGGAAGTCGGTCGAGGTGTTGGCGTAGCTCTCCCAATTCTCGTCCAGGCGCTGCAAGCGTTGTTCATAGCGCTTCCCGCTCCGGTCCGTTGTGGACTGCGTCAACAGGATCATGTCCGCCGTTCCATCCAGCCTCGCCACCCTCATCTCCGGCAGGGCGCTGCTGCTGATTTCGCGGGGCGGCCAGAGCCAGCGTGACGACAACGACAACGACAACGACACCGAGGGCTGCTCCAGTGTTCCGCGGTGAATGTCGATGGGCCAGGTTTCACTCAACAATCCCGAAGCCGACAGGCGCACCTGGTAGGAACCCTCGGGCAGGTCGATGGGTTCCGGCGTCGGAACGGGAAACGCCGGCCGCACGGGTTCCCCCGCTTCGTCCAAAACCTCGGCCACCAGGTTCACGCCGTCGGTTTTCAGGACAAGTTCACCGAGACGCGCCTGCCGTTGCTGATGCCAGCCCAGCCAGGCGCCCACGATCACGAACAGCGACACGGCTGCCGACGTGCCGGCGGTGGCCGCCGTCTTGCGATGGCGCCGCGCCCAGCGCAGGGCCCGCTCGGGCAGACTGGGCGGGCGGGCTGAGATGGCGCGGCCATCCAGGAAGGCGCGCAGGTCGTCCGCCAGATCCTGCGCCGTGGCGTAGCGGTGCCCTGCTTCCTTGGACAGGCATTTCAGGATGATGGTCTCCAGGTCGCGCGGCACCTCCGGCGCCACCTGCCGCGGCGCCTGCGGTTCCATGTTCAGGATCTGCGAGATGACCTCGTGCGGTGTGACGGCGTCGAAGATGGGGCGGCCCGTGGCCAGTTCGTAGAGCGTGGCGCCCAGGCTGTAGATGTCGGTCCGGTGATCGACCGGATCTTTCGAGGCGCGCGCCTGTTCCGGGCTCATGTAACGCGGGGTGCCCAGAAGCGAACCCGCCACGCTCAAGGCCACGTCGTCCACCCGGCGCGCCAGCCCGAAGTCGGTCAGCCAGATCCGGCCTTCCGCGTCGAGGATGAGGTTGGAAGGTTTGATGTCACGGTGGATGACGCCCCGCTGGTGCGCGTGGGCCAGTGCCTCGGCTGCCTGGAGCCCCCAGTCGGCCAGGTCCCGCGGCGGGATGGGCCGTTCCTCCTCGAGTGCGCGTCGCGACCGCTCGGCCAGATCGCAACCGTCGATGAACTGCATCGCGTAGTAGCGCACACCCTCCTCCGATCCGACCGAGTAGATCGGGGCGATGTTGGTGTGGTGCAGGTGGGCCACCGTCTCGGCCTCGCGCTGGAATCGTTGCATGGCCATCTCGTCGGCCACCGCACCGAAGCGCAGCACCTTGAGCGCGACCCGCCGGCGCAGGGAGATTTGCTCCGCCTCATACACCACTCCCATGCCGCCCTGGCCCACCTCGCGGAGAATCCGGTAGTCGCCCAGTTGGGTGGGCACCTTCCATTCCGGGCCCGCCGCCTGCCGGATGAAATCCAGCCCGGCCAGGGCCTGTTCGAGTTGAGGGGCGAGGTGGGGATGATCCGCGATCAGGCGGGTCCGGTCTGGCTGGCGGCCGGCATCCAGGTCGGCCAGGTATTGGTCCAATAGCTGGACCAACTCCGGGACGCTCCCGGTGGTGTCAAGGCGTTGGGTTCGACCGCCTGCCGGAACGGCCACGGAGGAAGGGAACCAGTCGTTTGCCCTGATAGTATAGGGCCGACCCCCGGCGGAATGTCACGGGGGGATTTTAACTTGGTTGGGCCCCGTAGCCGCCGCCGTGAGGCGGCGGACTCGATCGTGGTGAAGAACGAGAAGATCCGCCGCGTCACCGCGGCGGCTACGTTACGGAGACAAGCGGTTTCACGTAGCCGCCGCCGTGAGGCGGTGGACTCGATCGTGGTGAAGAACGAGAAGATCCGCCGCGTCACCGCGGCGGCTACGTGGCGGAGACATGCGGTTTCACGTAGCCGCCGCCGTCAGGCGGTGGACTCGATCGTGGCAAGGACAGTGACGACCCACCCAATTCCAAATGAACAATGCCCAGTTAACAATAAACGCTGATCGATCGTTTGCCTTTTGGCCTCGGCCCCCCTAGGATGCCTCCCCTCACGACACAATCCGCCACCCCACCATGACACCACGACATCTTTCCCTCCTCACCCTGCTCCTGGCTTCCACGGTGCTGCCTCCCCTGGCCGCCGCCGAGTTCGAGCGCCAACCCAAGCCCGACCATCCCTACTTCGAACGCTACGACGCCCACCGCGCGCCGGACATCAACGGGCTGCTGCTCCAGCGCGGCGATCGCCTGGCCATCTGCGGGGATTCCATCACGGAGCAGAAGATGTATTCGGTGATCATGGAGACCTACCTCACCGTCTGCGTGCCCGACCTCGACCTCACCGTCCGGCAATACGGCTGGAGCGGGGAGAAGGCGGACGGGTTCCTGCGCCGGATGAAGCAGGACTGCCTGCGCTTTGATCCCACCGTGGCCACCACCTGCTACGGCATGAACGACCACCTTTACCGGCCGTATGAACCCTCCATCGGCGACCGTTACCGCGAGTTCTCCACCGGCATCGTCGAGACGTTCAAGGAGGCGGGCGTGCGGGTTGCGCTGGGCTCGCCCGGCACCATCGGCAAGATGCCAGGCTGGGTGAGGGACGCCAACGGCACCGTCGAGGATCTCAACCTGAACCTGCTTCGCCTGCGCAACATCGACATCGAGATCGCCGCCGAGGAAGAGGTGCGGTTTGCCGATGTGTATTGGCCCATGCTCACCGCCGGCTTCCAGGCGCGCCAGCGTTATGGCGACGGCTACGACATCTTCGGCAAGGACGGCGTCCACCCGGGCTGGGCCGGACAGACCGTCATGGCCTACGCCTTCCTCAAGGCCTTCGGGCTGGACGGCGAAATCGGGGTGGTGACCGTGGACCTGTCCTCGGGCAAGGCCCAAGTCACCAGCGGGCACACGGTGAACGCGATGAACGACGGCGAGGTCCGACTTACCAGCCGCCGCTATCCCTTCTGCGCCGCCGGCGGGGATCCTTCCAAGGACGACAACATCCGCTCCGCCATGGGGCTGATCCCCTTCAACCCGGACTTGAACCGGTTTCTTCTGCGGGTGCGCGGCGCGCCGGCCGAGCGATGCACCGTGACGTGGGGTGACCAGTCACGCGATTACACGCGCAAGGAGCTCGAGACGGGCGTCAACCTGGCCGACGACTTTCACGTCAACCCATTCTCCCCCTCCTTCCAGCGCGTCTGGGATGCCGTCGCGGCCAAGCAGGCCTACGAGACGCGTCAGATCAAGCAGCTCTTTCATGGACCCGAAGGACGGGCCGACATCGACATGACGGCCGCCCTCACCGAAAAAGTGCGCGCCCCCCTGGCCCTGGCCATTGCCGAGGCGTTCAAGCCCGTGGACCACGTGATCCGCATCACGGCGGCGAAGTAGGGGTCATAGCTCCTCCTTTTAAGCGTTGAGCGTTGAGCGTTGAACGTTCCTTCTCACGACGGGGTCCACCGCCTCACGGCGGCGGCTACGTGGAATCGCTTGACTTGGCAACGTAGCCGCCGCGGTGACGCGGCGGATCTTCTCGTTCCTTAGTACGACGGGGACCGCCGCCTGACGGCGGCGGCTACGTGGCGGCCTCAACCGTCGAGCTTTGAGCGGTTCCCAATTAATTATGCCCCGGCGAGTCCATGCCTTCAGGCCGCCGCCTTCGCCGCAACTCCCGTCTTGTCATTTCCCGGTCTCTTTGCGCATATGGTCCAAGCCCGTTTGCACACCGACCGCCCTGTTGCCATGAGGATTTGCCTGGTTCTTCGCCTTGCTTCGCTTGCCGCAGCCCTCGCCTGCGCCTCGGCGCCGGCCGGCTCCGCGCGTGCCGCCGGGGCCAACTTCTCCACCCAGGCCCTCCCCGTCCTCAATGAATACTGCTCCGATTGCCACATGGATGGCATGGACAAGGGCAAAGTGGCGCTCGATGCCCACCCTGATGACGCCGCCCGCCGCGGTGACCCCAAACTCTGGCTCGCGGTGCTGAAGAATGTCCGCGCCGGCCTCATGCCGCCGGAAGGCAAACCCCGCCCCAATGAAGACGAACGCCAGCGACTCGAGCAATGGATCAAGCGCGACGTCTTCGCCGAGGATCCCGATAACCCCGACCCGGGCCACGTCACCCTGCGCCGCCTCAACCGCGTCGAATACCAGAACACCATCCGGGACCTCATGGGGATCGAGTTCGCCACCTACGAGGAGTTCCCACCCGACGACACCGGTTACGGCTTCGACAACATCGGCGACGTGCTGACGCTTTCCCCGCTGCTCATGGAGAAATACCTGGAGGCCGCCGAGACCATCGTCGCGCGCGCCGTGCCCACCGTGACGCGCGTCGTCCCGGAGCAATCCTGGCGTGGACGCCAATTGGGCAGCGCGGACGGGGCGCTGAACGGTGAGCGCATGGACTTCTACAAGGCCACCGAGGTCGGGCAGAGATTTCACCTGGCCAAGGGCGGCCGCTACCGCATCGAGATCAAGGCCTCCGTGCACGGCGATTTCAATTTCGATCCGGGCCGCTGCCGGGTGACATGGCGCCTCGATGACCAGGAGCTGTTCGGCGAGGAACACAAGTGGCAGGACGGACTCCAGATCGAGCGTCCCTTCGAGATGGATTTGCCCGCCGGGGATTATCGCGTGTCGTGTCAATTGGAGCCGCTGGTTCCTGAGTCCGAACGCAAGACCTGGGCCGATTACCGCATCGCCCGCGTGAAGGTCGTCGGGCCGCTCGCCGAGGATTATTGGGTCCACCCGCCCAACTACGAACGGTTCTTCGACCAGGATGCCCCGCCCCTGGAAGCCGCTGAGCGCCTGGCCTACGCCCGCGACATCCTGCGACGCTTCGCCACGCGCGCCTACCGGCGTCCGCCCGGCGAGGCGATGGTGGAGAAGCTGGCGGCGTTTGCGGAGTCGATCTATCGCGAGCCTGACCAAACCTTCGAGGCGGGCGTGGCCCGTGCCATGGTCGCCGTGCTGGCCTCACCCCGATTCGTGTTTCGCGTCGAGGAAACGCTGCCGCCGGAGGCGCCGGGACGCCATCCGCTCGTGGACGAATACGCCCTGGCCTCGCGTCTCTCCTACTTCCTGTGGAGCAGCATGCCGGATGAGGAGTTGTCCCGCCTGGCCGAAGAGGGGACGTTGCGCCGCGACCTGGACGCCCAGGTCCGGCGCATGCTCGGGGATGACCGCTCCCGCGAGTTCATCGGGAACTTCGCCGGGCAATGGCTGCAGGTCCGCGACGTGGAAGGCGTCCCCATCAACGAGCGTGTCGTGCTGGCCCGGGACTCGGGGCGTGACCGTGAATTGGAAGCCAAGCGGAGCCGCTTCTTCGAGCTGCGCGGCATTCCGGATGACCAGCGCACCGAGGCGCAGGAGAAGGAATACCAGGAGCTGCGCGAACAAGTCCGCAACTTCTTCCGCGGCCCGCGTGTCGAGCTGGACGGAAACCTCCGCCGGACGATGCGGCGCGAGACGGAGATGGCCTTCGAACACGTCGTGCGCGAGAACCGAAGTGTCCTGGAATTGATCGACAGCGACTACACCTTCCTCAACGAAGCGCTCGCCAGCCACTACGGCATTCCGGATGTGAAGGGGAACGACATGCGGCGCGTCACCCTGCCGCCCGACAGCCCGCGCGGCGGCATCCTCACGCACGGCTCGATCCTTGTCGTGACCTCCAATCCGACTCGCACCTCCCCGGTCAAGCGCGGGTTGTTCATCCTTGATGAACTCCTCGGCACCCCGCCGCCCCCGCCGCCGGGCGACGTCCCGCAGTTGGAGGAGTCGGAGAAGGAAGTCAACGGCGTGGAGCCCACGCTGCGGCAGACGCTGGAGCTGCACCGGAGCCAGGTGTTGTGCCGGTCCTGCCACGCGCGCATGGACCCGCTCGGGCTGGCCCTGGAGAACTTCAATGCGCTGGGCATGTGGCGCGACCAGGAACGCGGCCAGGACATCGACGCCACCGGCCACCTCATCACGGGAGAGCCCTTCACCCACGTGCGCGAGCTCAAGCGCATCCTGGTCACCGACCGGCGCATGGATTACTACCGTTGCCTGACCGAGAAGCTTCTCACCTACGCGCTGGGGCGCGGCCTGGACTATTACGACGTGCAGACCGTGGACGGGATCGTGGCGCGACTGGAGGCCAACGAGGGACGATTCGCCGTGCTACTCGACGGCATCATTGATTCCGCGCCGTTCCAGAAACGACGTGGGAGAGGGGTCAAAACCCGTGGTCAAACGGCCCTGAACATGCTAAACATGCCGCTGATCGCAACCCATAAAGGCCAGCCATGAACACGCCACGTCGATCCTCCACCTCACTCGCCGCCGAACGTTGGCACAGCCTCAATCGCCGCCGCTTCCTGCGCGGACTGGGCGCCTGCCTGGCGCTGCCCACCCTGCATTCCCTGCGCCTGGGAGCCGCCCCCGCCGCGTCCTCCTCCGTGGCCACCACCGCTTCCGGCACCCCGCTGCGCATGGCGTTTGTGTACTTCCCCAACGGCGCCATCCAGCCCAATTGGTGGCCGCAGGGCACAGGCGCCAACTTTGAACTCGCCGCCACCATGCAGCCGTTGTCCCGGGTGAAGCATCAATTGCAGGTGCTCGGCGGACTGGACCATGTCAATGCCACCCCCGGCCCCGATGGGGCAGGGGATCATGCCCGTGCCAGCGGGACGTTCCTGACCGGCGTGCGCGTGCGCAAGACGGCCGGCGCGGACATCCAGGCCGGAGTCTCCATCGACCAGATCGTCGCGCGCCAGCTCGGGCATCTCACCCGCTTCCCCTCCCTCGAACTCACCTGTGATTCCGTCCGCAAATCCGGCTCCTGCGATTCCGGGTACTCCTGCGCCTACCAGTACAACCTGTCGTGGAGCAGTGCCACGACGCCCGTTGCGCCCGAACCGAATCCGCGCCTGGTCTTCGAGCGCCTCTTCGGGTCCGGACCACACGGGGAGCGCCAGGCAAGCCTGCGCGAACGCCGGGAAAAGCAGCGTTCCATCCTCGACTTCGTCCTTGAGGACGCGCACTCCCTCGAACGCCAGCTCAACACCCGTGACCGCGCCAAGCTCGACCAGTACCTGACCAGCGTCCGCGGCATCGAACAGCGCATCGAGCGCGCGGAACGATTTCCTGACGCGCCCGATCCCGAGCGGGACGCGCCGGACGGCATCCCGGCCTCGTTCGAGGAGCACATCGCGATCATGTTCGACATGATGGCGCTGGCCTTCGAAACGGACAGCACGCGCGTGGCCACCTTCCTCCTCGCCAACGAGGGCAGCAACCGGGCCTTTCCCGAAATCGGCATCGCCGAGGGGCATCATTATCTCACGCACCATCGCAACCAGGACGACATGATCACCAAGGTCGCGGAAATCGACCGGTGGTACATGGCGCGCTTCGCGCGGTTCCTGGAGACGCTCCAGGACACGAAGGACAGCGATGGCCGGCCCCTGCTGGACAACACCATGGTGGTGTATGGCAGCGGCAACTCCGACGGCAACCGCCACACCCACGTCAACCTGCCGGTGATCCTGGCCGGCGGGAAGGGGGCGGGACTGCAGTCCGGGCGCTTCGTCCAGCATGGCGCGGTGCCGATGAGCAATTTCCTCCTCAGCCTCGCCGACCGCATGGGGGTTCAGGGGGTGGAACAACTCGGGGATTCCACGGGCCGCGTCGGCGATGTGTAGGGGGCGGTGGGAGTGGTTCTTTGACCATTTGCGGGGGGAGACAACGGCTCACGGGGAGGTCCCTGAACCTCTCGGACCTGCTCGATCGCCGATGAACGGGCCGATCCCGCGAAGGACGTTTTTCTCCCGCAAAGGCGCCAAGACGCAAAGGCGTGGTTGCATTACTGAACCCTCCTTGGCGGCTTGGCGACTTGGCGGGAGATTCCCGGCTTCAGCCGGTCCGGGCTTGACTTGGCGGGAGCCGCATCGAAAAATCGCCCTCACGCAACTGATCCCCAACCATGAATCGGCAGGCGATTCACGCCGTTCGCCATCCACCATGAAACACCTCCTTGCGCTCCTGACCCTTTCCCTCTCCACCGCCAGCCTTCCGGCCGCGGAAGGATTCACCGACACCCCGAAACAGCCCGACGGCAAGTGGCACGTCCACGATCCGAACCGTCCCAAGCCCGAGATCGTGACTCCGGGCAAGCAATTCAGCCAGATGGCCGGCGCCCCGTCCGATGCGGTGGTGCTGTTCGACGGCACCGATTTCTCCAAGTGGCAGGGTGAGAGGGGTGACGTGAAATGGAAGATCGAGGACGGTTACATGGAGACCACCAAGACCGGCCGGATCCGGACCAAGGACGAATTCGGCGATTTTCAGATGCACCTTGAATTCGCGACACCCTCCAAGATCGAGGGGAGCGGACAGGGCCGCGGCAACAACGGTGTGAACATCTTCGGCCGCTACGAGATCCAGATCCTCGATTCCTACAACAACCAGACCTACGCCGACGGCCAGGCAGCCGCGCTCTACGGCCAGACCCCGCCTCTCGCCAACGCCTCGCGTCCCCCGGGCGAATGGCAGACCTACGACATCATCTTCGAGTCCGCCCGCTGGGACGACAGCGGCAAGCTGGTCAAGAAGGCCAATGCCACCGTCCTGCACAACGGCGTGGTCGTGCATCACAAGCGCGAACTCTACGGCAACACCGGCTGGCGCATCGTGGGCAACTACGACCGGCCGCACCCCCCCAAGGGCTTCATCGAACTCTACGAGCACGGCAATCCCGTCAGGTTCCGCAACATCTGGATCCGGCCCCTTGGCGAATACGACCAGCCTTGAAGGAGCCGCGCGCCGTAGCCGCCGAGGTCACGTGGTGGATGGGTGAGGAACCAGATCCGCAGTAGCCGCCGACGTCAGGAGGCGGTGCATCACGATCGTCATCACGACCGGGTCCACCGCCTCATGGCGGTGGCTACATCAAGGCCGCGAGGCGCGGGCCGGGCCGCGGAGTTGCGCTGAAGGCACGCCCCGCTTCCTGGCCAGCGGATCGACGTACCATCGGTAGTCCCCCTGGTCCGAGAAGAAAAGGTAGGGTCGGTTTTCATCCAGCCACGCCGACCACTCCGCCTGGGAGGATTGACCGTTGAGCTTGCAGGTTTCCGGGCGGTATCGATCCAGAAGCAGCCTCGCTCGTGCTGCGACCTCATCGGCCGCGTCCAAGGCGGCGATGGATTGGGTGAAGAGTTCCAGCGTGTCGATCGGAGCCCGCAAAGCCAGGGCCTCTTCATCGACGATGAGCAGGTGGGCTGGGCTTGGGTGCAGGTAGGCGCGGTGTGCCGCATACCAAGATTGAACATTTTCCGGCGACCGCGGCTTCAGCTTCTCCACGAGTGCGGCGTCCAGCATCCAGGACGCATCCCCCACGTCACCGTTCTCTCCCAGGCGCCGGTCCAGGTAAGTGCGGGGATAACTGACCGGGCCCGCGAACACCGACGGCGTGACGGCGATGGGGCGATCCTCCGTAAATCGGCTGATGTAGGCGATGGCGTTGAGGAGAAGGCGCTGTCCGTTCTCGTTCATCTCCGCCGGGGACTGCTCGAAGCCGAAGTGAAACAGGTTGCCCTGGCGCCAGAGGGCGGCGGCGCGTTCAGTCTTCTCGTTCTCGCCTCCGCAGAAGACCTCGATGTCCGGATTGTTCTCGAAGCCGTCGGGATAAGTGCACCATCCGCTGCGCCAGTTTCGTGTCGCGTCGCGCACCAGGGGCACCATCGGGACGGTGGGTTCCGTGATGGTGGTGCGGAAGGCCGCAGGGGTGGTACGATCCACGTGGGCTGCCGGGTCGATGAGGAAAGGTTCGCGGAAGAGGATGTGCTCGCGTAGCCCGTACGCGAAGGGCGCCAGGCACGTTCACCCGGAACCGCCGCGCACCTTCCATGAGACCGCCAGGTTGAGCCCGGCGCTGCCCAGCAGCACGGTCGGTTTGGTCCATTCGCCGCGCCGGCCAAGCGGCGAATTGCCCTCGCTGCGCTCATCGCGCGCCAATTCAGATTGCGGCCAGTCCAGCACGACCACATCGAAGCCTTCGGCGGCGGTGGATTGAAATCCGTGTCGGGAGACCGTCTCGACCTTCCCCACATTCTTGGCCAGGAACCCGGCGACGTGCGTGGCGCGTTCCGTGCCCGGTTCGCCCAGGTAAAGCACCTTCAACCGGCCCGGATCGGCGGCGGAAGCCATGCCGGCCGCCAGCAACAGCCCGGCCACCAGGACTTGTGGTTGAAGGGTGGGTTTCATGGAGGCGTCATGGCGACTCTACCACTTCCAGGTCCGCTGCCAAGACCATTGTTTCCGGCGGCCAACAGAAGGCCTCGTTGCATACCTGGAAGGTGAGGTTGAGCCGAACGGTCTGCCGTCCGGCCCTTTGATGCGCCGGGACAAGGTGCCGCCGCCGCAGGAGCACCTCCCCTTCAAGCGTGCGCGCCCCGGTGCTGTCCACCTTGGGCTCCGGGCTGCGCCAGGGTCCGTCCGCCTGCACCGCGTCCTGGCGAGGCATGGACAATTGGGTCGGCCGGTTGGCGTTGCCCGAATCGTCCAGAGCGTAGATGTGGAATCCGGGCGCCAGCCGCGCTTTCACAAACAAGGTCACCGGATCTCCCGCCGCGACCCGCGTCGGTTGGATGGCCAGGCCCGCCGTGAGACGCTGGGTGGCCGTCGGTGCTGCCACGTCGAACTCCGGCACTGTTTCGCGCGCCAACGCAAAGCTCAGCTCCGCCCCGCGCTCCGCGTCGTCCAGCACCCGCGAGGTGACCGGAGTGTAGCCTTCGGCTTCCGCGCGGAACTGCCACTGATGCATGGTGTCCGTGCCGGCCAACAGGGGGAAGTCATAGCGCGCTGAGAAGGCGCCGTTGACGAAGGGTTTGCGCTGGTAATCGTACCACTTTCCGAAGTTGGTCTGTCCCGCTCCCCACAACCTCACGTAGCGCGCATTCAGGAAGAACTCCGGCACCGGACCTCCGCCTTCCGCGTCCGTGACGGTGCCATGCACCTCGAATGCGGGGCCCAAAACCACGACGCGTTCCTCCTTGGAAGGGGGCATGGCCTGGTGCGCAGCCGACATGTATCCCCCCTTGCTGACTGTCACCACGGCGGCCTCCGCCGGGGCATGGGGCCAGGTGATGCGGCCTTCGGTGTCGGAGGACCATTCCCACCCCGGATAGGCCCAGCGCCGGCCGCCCTGGTTGGCGGGCCACTCGTTCACGGTCAGCTTCGCGCCGGCAAGGGCGTGTCCCTCCGCATCCTGCACCTTCACCCGCATCGGCATGCCGGGCTGCAAGGTCACTTCGACGGGTTCCATGTCCGCGCTCACCTTCACCGCCACCAGGAGCGGCGCGGCGCCGTCCGCGCTGACGCCCAACAGGCGGTTGCCCCACGGCACGGGCGTCGTGAATTGAAATGATCCGTCCTTGCCGCTTGTGGTTTCCGGCGTGCCGCTACCGGGCCAGATGCCGTGTTCCTCCCCAAGAATCAATTGGGCGCCGGCCGCGCCTTCACCTGAGGCCACCTTCACCCGGCCGAACACACGCGCCACTGGCTGCATCGTGATCGTGGCGCTCATGTCCCGAAGCTGATCCAGCGATGCGGACACGCGCTGCACGACGTAATCGGGGTGCGTCACCTCGACATGCACATAGGCCGCGTCCTTCGGCACCACCTCCGATCGCCATCTTCCGTCCGGGTCACTGGTCAAAGGAGGCTCGTGCTGGAGCACCCTGGCTCCGGCGAGTGACTCGGGAAAGACCAGTGCGACCTGCGCACCCTGGACCGGCTGCCCCGTCGCATCCAGGATCCGGCCGCCCAGCAGTTGGCTGGCCGGCAGCTCCAACACAAACGAGGACGGCACGTTCTCCGCCGCCCACTGCATCGCCATTGGGGAGAAGGAAGGACGACGTGCAACGATGCGGACCGGGGAGGAGGCGGGTTCCGGCAGGCGGATGGTGGCGAGCCCTTGGGCGTCTGTCTGCACCCGCCCCGAGTGGACCGTTCCCATGGTCCAGGCAATCTCTACCAGGGGGAGAGGCTGGTGCGTACCCTCGTCATGGACCTGCAGTTCCAGATCACGAGCCGGGCTGTTGGAGCCCAGCAACAGGGTGAATACCAGCCCGGTCACCACGCCGAACGCGTGCGGCGCGCGCCACCCTGTTTGTTGTCCCGTCCCTGCACTTGCGGGACGGTCAGGGAATCGCGGTTCATGGGTGGTCACCACCCCCAAAGAATAATGGACGCGTCGTTGAACCATGAACCCAATGCATCCCGCGAAGGTCATTCTCCTCCCGCCAAGACGCCAAGTCGCAAAGGTCGGAAGGTTGCCATCTTCTTGAACCTTGGCGCCTTGGCGGGAGACCTTCCGGTTCATGGGCGCTTCTCATCTCCGCAAACATGGGGTCGCGCCGACCACCCTACCAAACCATCCGTTCCTGTGTTTCGTGTGCTTCGTGTGTTTCGTGGTCCTAATGCTCATTGCCCTGCTCAACCATGCGTTCGTGTGGTTCGTGGTGCCACTCCCTTCGTGGTTCTTGGGCAGGCAGGAATTTGCACGATCAAGGACATACTGGTCACGGGGGACGGAATGGTCAATCCGGATCACAAACCGATTCGCCTTGACCGTGGTGCGCACCATTGTAGAGATGTCGGTCAACAATCCCTCAAACCTCATCGATACCCACACCCATGATTGCACACACCTCCCAACGCTGGGTGCCCGGCACCCTGATGATCCTTGGTTTCCTGTCCACGTGCCTGGTGGTGCGAACCGCCTCGGCGGCATCATCGCACTGGCCTCAATGGCGCGGTCCCAACGGCAACGGCCTCGCCTCCGGCAACCCGCCCCTGGAATGGAGTGAGGAGAAGAATGTGAAATGGAAGCTAGACCTGCCCGGCCAGGGGCACGGCACACCCGTCATCTGGGGTGACCAACTCTTCGTCATGGCCGCCGTGCCGACCGGCAAGAACGTCGGTCCCGCCCCACAAGCCGGTCGTCGCCCGTTGCAGGTGTTTGCCCAGCAGGACCCGGGTCAACGCCGGGAACGTCCCCAGCGTGGTGGCGGACAGGGTGGCCGCGGACCCGGCGGCCGTGGCGGGCGCGCGCCAACGGAGGAGATGGCCTACACGCTTTTCTGCATTGACCGGAACGACGGCCGGCAGATTTGGAGCAAGGTGGCCCGCACCGCCGTGCCGCATGAAGGGGTCCAGTCCGCCAACACCTACTGCTCCGAATCCGCCGTCACCGACGGGGAACGCGTCTATGCCTCGTTCAACTCCCAGGGCATCTACTGCTACGACATGCAGGGCGAGCTGCTCTGGCAAAAGGACATCGGCCAGGTGCCGGTCACCTTCGGCGAGGCGTCCTCCCCGACGCTGGTGGGCGACGCCCTGATTGTGTTGCAGGACAACAACCGTGAATCCTACCTCTATGCCTTCGACAAGAAGACCGGCAAGGAGCTTTGGAAGAAGAGCCGGGACGAGGGCTCGGGATGGACCACGCCTTACGTGCTGACCCACGACGGGCAGATCCAGGTGGTGATTTCCGGCTCGAACGCCATCCGCAGCTACGATCCGAAAACCGGCGAGTTGATCTGGCAATGCTCCGGGCTCGGGTCCAATCCCGTCCCGATGATCGTCTCGGATGACACCACCGTATATGCCATGTCGGGTCACCGCCAGCCCATGGCCCTGGCCATCGCGCTCGGACGCAAGGGCGATCTCACCGGGACTGACGCGGTGCGTTGGAAGACCGAACGCGGCACGCCTTACGTGCCGTCGCCGCTGCTTTACGACGGTTTGCTGTTCTTCTGCCAACGCACCAGCGGCTCGATCTCCTGCCTGGATGCCACCAGCGGAGAGCCCCACTTCGAGCAGGCACGGCTCGATGCGTTGTCCGGCGTGTATGCCTCTCCCGTGGGGTTGAATGACCGCATCTACCTGGCCGGACAGAACGGTGCCACGGTGGTGTTGGCCAAGTCCAAGGAGTTGAAGGTGCTCGCCACCAACAAGCTGAACGACGGCTTCGATGCCTCGCCCGTCGTGGTGGGAGATCATCTCTACCTGCGCGGCCGCGAAAACCTCTACTGCATCGCCGCCCAGTAAGCGCGGACGTGAAGTCGCCGCCGAGGTCACGAGGCGGAACCTTGACGACGGAGGGAACGACAGGTCCACCGCCTCACGGCGGTGGCTACCGGATGGAACGATACAAAACGCATCACGGATGGGTCCACCTCCTGACGTCGGCGGCTACGGGATTGCTTCGCGGCATGGACCCCGGCTAGGCTGGCCGCATGATGCGACCCCGCCCCGCCTCCCGCCGGTTGGCCCCGCTCCTTGTCCTCTGCCTCGCCGGCGGAGTTCTGCTGGCTTTCGAGCCCTGCCGCTTCGAGGTGGTGGAGAAGGAGACCGGCTGGCCGGTTCCCCTCGTGGAATTGCGCACCGTCAATGAAGTCCGGTTCGTCAGCGACAACGCCGGTGTCATCGCCTTTGACCTGCCGGAGTGGATGGGTGTGGAGACGTGGTTTGAAGTCCGGGGCCAGGGATATGAAGTGCCCAAGGACGGGTTTGGCCTGCGCGGCGTTCGTCTCAAGCCCGAGCCCGGCCAGACCCTGCGCGTGACCGTGGAACGCCGCATGATCGCGCGCCGCATCGGGCGACTCACAGGCGCCGGCTTGTTCGGGGAAAGTCAGCGGTTCGGCGAACACCTGGACTGGGTGGACTCCGGAGTGGCCGGGTGTGACAGTGTCCGGAACGCCGTGCACGAAGGGCGGCTGTTCTGGATTTGGGGGGACACCTCATTGCCCCGGTATCCCCTGGGTTTGTTCCACGCTTCCGCCGCCACCACCGAGCCGCGTCCGTTGACCTCCTTTGAACCGCCCCTCCGCCTGGCTTACGACTATTTCACCGACGCGGAACGGCGTCCCCGCAACGTGGCCGAGATGCCGGGGGACGGACCGACCTGGCTGGACGGCATGATCAGTCTGCCTGATCGCGACGGGAAGCAGCATCTGGTTGCGGCCTACACGAAGATCCGGCCGCCGCTCGAACCGTATCGTTCCGGGCTGTGCGAGTGGGATTCGGTCACGAGCCGCTTCAAGCCCCTGGCCTTGATCTGGCAGAAATCCGACGGCCCCGCCCAGCCCCCGCCCATGCCCTACGGCCATGCCATGCTGTGGAAGGATGAGGAGGGGCGTTCCTGGGCCATGTTTGGTGATCCCTTTCCCAAGCTGCGCTGCCCGGCCACCTTCGAGGCCTACCAGAAGCGCGAGACATGGCAGACGCTCACCGCCCCCGCCACCGTGCCGGAGGCGGGCAGCCAGACGGCCATCCGCCCGCACCGCGGCACCATTGCCTGGAATGCCCATCGCAAGCGCTGGGTGACGGTCTTTGTGCGCGAAGCCGGTGAGACATCCTATCTGGGGGAGGTTTACTATGCCGAAGCCGACGCCCCGTCCGGGCCCTGGGGGCCGGCCATCAAGGTGCTGTGGCACGACAACTACACCTTCTACAACCCCTGCATGCATCCCGACTTCACCGATCCGGACTCGCCGGTGCTGCTCTTTGAAGCGACCTACACGCGGACATTTGCCGACAAGCCCGAGCCGACACCGCGATATGACTACAACCAGGTGCTTTACCGGTTGGACCTCGACGATCCCAGGTTGGTGAAGTAGGCCTCTCGTTCGCGCGCGCTACCGACGCGCGCGCAGCGTCTCGCAGACCCGGTCGAATTCGCACTGCAACGCTTCCAGCAAACCCGGGATCGGTTCAGGCGATTGCAGGCGTGCCGTCACTTCCACCTGTTCGGCCAGTTGTCGCAGCCGGGTCGCCCCCACGTTCGCCGCGCTGGACTTGATGGCGTGCGCGCCCTTCTCGATTTCCAACAGGCTGCTCGAAGCCTCACCCGCCCGCACCTGGTCCATCTTCTTGGGGACAAAATCCAGGAAGATCCCGATCATCTCCCGGACCAGGGACTCGCCTCCCAGGCGACGGAGTGCGGCCATGATTTCCTCGTTGATGATGTCTTCGCGAGCCATGGTGAGGTTTCATTATTGGATTCTGATCCGCCTTGGCAAGTCCGGGGTTTTGCAGGCGCCAAGCTTGGAAGGCCGAAGGCCTGTGGCCGAGAACTTCAGTTCGCGCCCTGCGCGCCCGTTTCCGTGGAAGCATGAACCCGCGACGGCGAGATCGCGGCTACACAAAAAATTGGGACACCTGGCTGGGGCTGGCTCCATCGAGCAAGAAACGTCTGAGGTCACCCAGGAACCAGGAAGGTTCATGTGAGAGCCGCGGGCCGGTCGCGGGCAAGATGTGGGCTTGCCAGCCCGGCTTGCCTGCTCCATTGTTCCGCAGTCTTGGCCATCACCGAGAAAATCAGGTTCCTTTCCGCCTTCGTCGCCCGGCCCAATTCCATTGGCGCGGTGGCGCCCAGTTCCCCCGAGCTTGCCCGCAACATGGTGAGTTGGATTGATTGGAAGCGCGCGAAGGCGGTGGTGGAATACGGCCCCGGCCTTGGAGCCATCACCCAGGAAGTGCTCAAGGTCAAACGCCCCGCCACCCATCTCTTCGTCATCGAAAAGGAACCGGCCTTTGTCGAGAAGCTCCGCGAGCGCTTTCCCGGTCTCACGGTCTATCAGCGCTGCGCCCTCGAGGTGCAGGCCTTGTGTCAGCACGAGGGGATTGAGGGAGTGGACGCCATCGTCAGCGGTCTGCCCTGGGCCGCCTTCTCGGCCGGCCTGCAATCCAGCCTGCTCGACGCCATGATGAAGGTGCTGCGACCGGGCGGGCAGTTTGCCACCTTCGCCTATCTGCACGGGCTCATGCTGCCCGCCGGCCAACGGTTTCGTCGCCTGCTGGACTCCTACTTCGAAGAGGTCGCCGTCAGCCCTGTTGTCTGGCGCAACCTTCCTCCCGCCGTCGTCTATCGCTGCCGGAGGGGTCAGACT
>Ga0302046_10000603_pt1 | contig 35829 bp, 27 predicted proteins | sample RVTome_11_FD_200261 | JGI IMG/M metagenome (GOLD analysis project Ga0302046, IMG submission 200261) | Soil microbial communities from uranium-contaminated site in the Upper Colorado River Basin, Wyoming, United States - RVT147D111 (version 2) ...
AGAAATGATCGGAACCAGAGGGATCCTGCCAGATAAAACCGCTGGCGAACATCGGGACGTCGTTGAGCCGCTCCAAGAGTGTTCCACCGAGGGAAATCCGCCACCCGTGGCCGCTGTTCGAGGAGCGCCGCGGGTGCATCCGGACCACCGTTTGACCCTGGAACATCTCCTCCTCCGGGTCCCACGTGGCGGAGCTGTAGCTGAGGTTCAGGCCGTAGGACAGCCCGTCTCCGACCGGGTACCGGGGGCCGACGGGAAGGTTGATATTCAACACTCCGTTGAACAGGTTGATTGCATCAATGCCGCTATAGTCGTAGACGTCCCCAGGCGAAAACCCTCGGGCAAGGTTCTGGTCCTGCTGACCGTACGCCCCGGAAACGCCCACCAGGGCGATCCCCGCGGCCACCACCCACCGCGACACCTTCGTCCACCGGCTCATCGTGACACCTCCTCGGCTCCCTCGACGACTCTCGTGATCCCGTAGCGGAGCGCCCCCGGCGTGACCGCGATCAGCAAGTCCCCGGCCGCGAACGTCTCCGGCGCCGCGCCGCTGTCACCCACCGGACGCAGCGACGCCGGTACGACCCCCGCCGCTCCGTCGGCCAGACCGTCGCCGTCCGCGGGACCGCCGTCCCACACCGACCCGCCCCAGGCCCCGGCGGCCTCGCCCTCGCCCGGGCGCACCACCAGCACCTCGACGATCCCCGAGGCAACCGGCCAGACGGTCGCTCCGGCCGAGATCTCACCGCCGGTCGGGAGCTGCCCCTCGACCCTCTCGCCCGCCGCCCCCGGCCGCTCCGCTGCCGCCCACTCGCCGGTTCCCAGATCCACGGCGATCCATCGGGACGCCGCCGGGTGCGCCGGCCGCTCCAGCGCGATCTCGATCCGGCCGTCCCCATCCTCGTCCACGAGGATCCCCTCCCACCGCTCGAACCCCGGAACCAGGCCGCGCGCCCGCCGCATCACGCCCACCACCGCCACCCGGCTCCCCGCGGGCACCGCGATCGACACCGACTCCGGCACCACCGTCAACTCCGGCGACGCCGACACCGGCGCCGACCAGGCCATCGCGAACAGCGCCGCCAGGGCGCCGCAGATCGCTCTGTTCATGACCGAACCTCCCTCAGCGTTGACCAGATCAACACGGTTCACGTCCCGTCCACCGTCTCCACCTCCCGCGCTCCGAGCTTGCGCGCCCAACCGGACAGCTCCCGCACCATCAGCCGCTCCCCCGGACCGGGCTCGTCCGCCGCCACCCGCACGACCACCCGCCCCCGGCACAGCTCCACCGCCGGCCAGATGCCCGTGACCAACGAGACCGCCATCGCACAGGCGACGTAGACCAGCGTGACCTCCGGAGAGGCGAATTCGTAGGTGCGTGAGGCTTGCCATCGTCTCATTGGACTCGCGGGCGCGTGAAAGAGTTCACGGCCGGCGTGCTCCGACTGTCCTCTTCCGTCTGCCGCCATCGCTCCTCCGCCCTGGAAACTCCCCGCCGCACCGTTCTTTTTGCGCGGCGAAGCAGAGGATAAGGGTAATGAGTTGCGGAAAGCCCGCAAGAACCCTAAGTTCACTCTGTGTATGCGAATTCGCCCTATGCCGACACTCTGAGTAACGGTCGGGCGCCGGCGTGGCCACCTGGAGGCCGTGGCCGGCCAGCCGAAAGTCACGGCGGCCAGTTCACCCGTCGCCCCGCTCCCGCATGCTCACCCGCGAGCCTCCGGTGGCAACGATCAGATGCTCGACGAGGTGCAGGCCCGTCTGGTCGACGCCAACTACTTCCCGAGGTTTGGCGGCCGGTGCCCCGTGGTGCGCGGTCGCTCTGGGGCGGAAAGTTCACTCAGAGTGTCCCTGCGCACCCAAACCTCGTACCCGGAGTGAACTGAGGTAGCTCGGTCGCGACCTTCCGCGAAGCGCGCTAAAGTAATTGCCGACTCAAGACCGACGATGAACGCTTTCACCGAACCGGCGCCGCACTGCCACCTGACGGAGCACGAGCTGCTCCGTTTCCTGGTCGGCCGCTGGTCGCTCCGCGAACTCGAGGAGCTTGCTCGGCGAGCCCTCGCTCACCTGTGCGCCCTCTGCCCCGAGTGCGATGCCGCCAACCGCGCCTTCGAGCAGAGCCGCGCCCGCCGCCGGCGGCGCCGGCGCGCGAGCTACTCCGCGGTCCTCGACTCCGCCGAGTGCCGCGTCCCCGAGCTGGTGCGCTGCCATCAGGAGGAGGTCGAGGCCGCCGAGAAGGACCTTCGTCTGCTCCTCAGCCATCGGAGCGAGAGTGCGCTCAAGCTCGTGACCGAGCGCCGCCGCCGCCAGGTCCCCGGCCCGCACGGCTGGCGGATGCGCAGCCCGGTCCTGGTCAGTCTCCTGCTCGAGAAGGCGCGACCGGCGCTACGGCGCTCGCCCTCCGAGGCGCTGCGCCTGGTCAAGCTGGCCGATGTGATCGTGCAGCGCGTGCCGCGCCCCGCCTACGGTGAGGGGTTCGTCGAACGGCTGGCGACCCGGGTGATGGCCGATCAGGCGAACGTCCTCCGGGTGCTCGGCGAGTTGCTCGGGGCCGACATCCTCTGGCGCGTGATCCACGAGCGGCTCGGCCGCTGGCCCGCCGAGGACGAGGAGGAGGAGGCTCATCTGCTGAGCCTGGAGGCTTCGTTGCGGCAAGACCAGCGCCGGTTCGGGGAGGCCGCGCGGCTGCTCGGGCAAGCCGAGCGGCGCTACCGGCGGCTGGGGGATGTCGAGGGAATCGCCAAGACGCTGATGAAGCGCGCGATCGTCGCCCGGCTCCAGGGCACTCCAGAGACGACGGTTGAACTGCTTCGGCAGGCTGCGGCCGAGTTAAGACCACAGGGCTTCCCGCGACTGGACCTCTCGATCCAGCACAACCTCGCCCTCGCGCTGTGCGACCTCCGAGAGCACGCCGCCGCCGCCGAGATCGTCGAGGAGAACCGCCCCCGCTACCTGGCTGCCGGCGACCCCGAGGCCGAGAGACTGCTGGCGTGGATCGAGGGCCGGATCGCCTGCGGCCTGGGAGCCGACGAGCGGGCCGAGCAGCGCCTGCTCCAGGCCCGCAACGGCTACGTCACCCGGCGCCAGGGCTACAGCGCTGCCCTGGTCACCCTCGACCTGGCGGCCTTCTACCTCGACCGCGGCCGGCCACGCGAGGTCAAGCCGTTGGCCGAGCAGATGGTGCCGATCTTCCACGCCCAGGACGTCCACCGCGAGCTGATCGCCGCGCTGATGATCTTCCAGCAGGCGGCGCGCGCCGACCGACTCACCGCCGAGCTGCTCGTCTGCCTCCGACGCTATCTCCTGGTCGCAAAGAACGACCCCCGCTTCCGATTCGAGAACGGCGAGCATGCCGAGGTCGACGCCGGCCCCGCCGCTCCGCCGGTGCGTTTCCGGCCCCGCTCGCTCTGACCGAACGCCGCACCGGCGTTGCGCCCGTCCCGGCCGATCGCCCGGGCAAGATCTCGCCCGCCGCCCCGCCGGCCCGGTAAAACCGATCCTGTAGAGCGAACCCTGAAAAGGGGGCTTCCCGGAGGGGGGAATCTCCAGGATGAGGTTCTTCCGCCGGGGCACCGGTATTCACCGAACCGGCGTTGCGATACACCCTTCTTTACAGGGGACGCCGCCGGCATTCCGCCGCCCGGTGCTTCCCGGGAAGTGAGTTGGATCATGCGTCGGTTGCTTGGCAGCGTTGTGCTGGTGGCTCTGCTTGCCGCCAGCCTCCTTGCCGCCGGTCCGGCCGCGGCGGCGGCACCGGTGGAGAGGGACGGCTCTCCGTCCCTCTGGCGGTCGGTGCTCGACGTCTTGAGCCTCGCCGTCTTCGGTGCGAGCGAGACCGAGACGGGGCCTGATTGGGATCCAGACGGCCTCCAGAAGCCGTCCGGCGGCGGCGAAGGAGGAGGCGCGGCGGACGAGCCCAGCTCAGGTAATACCGATACCGGCCCCGACTGGGATCCGGACGGCTAGTCGCGCAGCCGCCGCACGGTGGATCAGCTCAAGCAGTTCTGGCGAAGAGTAAACAGCGGTTCTCGGTGCCCGCCGTCGGCTCGTGGCCGCCCGATCGCCGGCGGCGGCCGGGCAGCCCCCCGCCGCCGCCGGCGACCGGACCACGGCGCCCATATGTCCCGCGTATGCCTCCTGCCGCACTGACTCAAGTAGTGGGAGGTTTGCTTTGCTGCGCCATCTGACGCCTTCGTTTCTGCACCAGATCGACGGCCGCCGATTTCCCGTCGTCGCCCTGCTCCGCCTGGTGTTCGACCACCTCCGCCGCGACTGCGAGCGCTGCCTGGCGACCTTCGAGGGTTTGGCACGCCGGCTTCTCCCCCGTGGGCGCCGGTGCTCCGAGACGCTCGCCTTCCGGCTCGACCGGCTCGGCCTGATCGAGCTTCGCCGGAGGCGGCCAGATCTCGACCGCCAGGCCGACGAGACGCTCGCGGTCCTCCGCTCTCTGCCCGCATCGAGGCGCCGCGCCGCCCTCCGCACGGCCACGCGCCGGCGGGTCAATCCCTTGCTCGCCGGCCGGCTCCTCGAGGAGGCCCGGTCGGCCCTACGCCGCAGCCCCGAGGACGCCCTGGGCTGGCTTGAGCTGGCCGAGGAGGCGTGCGGCTGGCTCGCCGTCGCCGGGCTCGCTCCCGCCGATCTCGCGGACCTCCTGGTCCGCCTGCGCGCCGAGCGCGCGAACGCGCTACGGGTCGCCGGCGAGCTCCAGGCCGCCGACGCCCACTTCGCGGGCCTCATCGCCGATCCGCTGCTCGGCCAGGTGGCCGACGGCCGTCTGCGGGCTCATCTGCTGAGCCTGGAGGCTTCGTTGCGGCAAGACCAGCGCCGGTTCGGGGAGGCCGCGCGGCTGCTCGGGCAAGCCGAGCGGCGCTACCGGCGGCTGGGGGATGTCGAGGGAATCGCCAAGACGCTGATGAAGCGCGCGATCGTCGCCCGGCTCCAGGGCACTCCAGAGACGACGGTTGAACTGCTTCGGCAGGCTGCGGCCGAGTTAAGACCACAGGGCTTCCCGCGACTGGACCTCTCGATCCAGCACAACCTCGCCCTCGCGCTGTGCGACCTCCGAGAGCACGCCGCCGCCGCCGAGATCGTCGAGGAGAACCGCCCCCGCTACCTGGCTGCCGGCGACCCCGAGGCCGAGGGACTGCTGGCGTGGATCGAGGGCCGGATCGCCTGGGGCCTGGGAAACGACGAGCGGGCCGAGCAGCGCCTGCTCCAGGCCCGCAACGGCTACGTCACCCGGCGCCAGGGGTACAGCGCCGCCCTGGTCACGCTCGAGCTGGCCGCCTTCTACCTCGATCGCGGCCGGCCACGCGAGGTCAAGCCGTTGGCCGAGCAGATGGTGCCGATCTTCCACGCCCAGGACGTCCACCGCGAGCTGATCGCCGCCCTCATGGTGTTCCAGCAGGCCGCGCTCGCCGACCGGCTCACCGCCGAGCTGCTCGCCCGCCTCCGACGCTACTGCCTGCTCGCCAAGAACGACCCCCGCTTCCGATTCGAGCATTAGCCACTCCCGGCCGCCGTCGACGCCCGCTCGTGCCCGGGCGCCCCGAAGGTCCGCTCCAGCGCCTCGAGCAGGTGGAGGATCGCTCGCTCTTCGTCCGAGGCGAGCGCTCCGCCGCCGCCGGCGAGACGGCGGGCCACCTGCTCGAGGTCGAGCGGTGCGGCTCGGTCGCTCTGAGGCACACGGGGCCGCCGGCCGTTGACGTGATCGAGCGCCCGGTCCAGGTCTCCCAGGTCGAGGTCGAGGCGGTCGGCGAGAGCCGCGAGGACGGTCAGCGACGGCACCCGCGCACCGCGTTCCCACGAGCTCACCGTTGACTTCGCCACCCCGAGCGCCGCCGCCAGCTCGGCCTTGCTGAGCCCCTGCCGCTCACGCAGCAGTTGCAGCGCCTTGTCGAGGTTGGCGAAGCGTGTCGAGGTGACGGCGCCGGCCCCGTTACGCGCCGACTGCGGGTCGCGTTTCCCGGTAGGGCTCAACGTCATCTTCCTCCCGAAGATTCTTCCCCGAGGACGAGCTCCACGTTCCGATCCCGACGACGGTAACCGCCCGCGGCGGGATGCCACGTGCCGGCGCGGCGTTAGTTCACTCAGAGTATGCGGATTCACGCTTCGATGAGACTCAGAGTGTACCAGCGACTTGGTCAGGGAGCTCCGACTGCACCTCGAGCGAGGCGCCGGAGTCGCCCCGGTGCACGCGTTCGCGACTGCGCGTCAGCGGCCACGCTCCGGCTCGCTATCGCGGCCGAGTTGACCGAGCGCCCGGACAGCGGCGCCGGTGGCCTTGGCCGCGGTGACCGGGCTCGGTGCGGCGGCGAAGTGCGCTGCGCTGGCGCCGAAGGCGAGCGCGGTCGCCGCGGCACCGCGTGGAATGAGGCGGCCGACCGCTGCGGCGGTGAGGGTCCGCTTCGGGTGCTGCGTCAGTCGCAGCGCCGCCCTGACGGCATGCCTCGCCTCGGGAGGAAGCGCAGCGGCGAGGTCCTTGCTCCCGCGCCGAACGGCGGCGACGAGCTTGCGCTGCGCGGATCGCAGGCGGGCCTCGGCGATCCGGGCTGCCTGGCGGGCCGCGGAGCGGCGGTCGAAGTCGAGCACCGCCTGCTTCGTCGCCCGAGCGCGCGCGGTGAGCTTCGCGCGGTTGGGCCGCAGGTGGGCGAGCGCACGTGCCGAGTGTGCGGCGCGGTGCGCGGCAGTCCGCACCTCGCGCCGGCCGGGACTGAGCGCCCCCGCGCGGAGCTTCCCAAAGGTCTGCGGGCTCTCCTCGAGGACCTTCGCGACGGCCCGCCAGCCGCGTTCGTGTTGCAGGCGGCCCCGGTAGGTCGCCGGCCCGTCCCCGGTCGCTCGGGCGCGCCGCGGGCGGGACTGCTCGCGATGGTGACGGAGAAGCGCGCGCAGAGCGGCGCTCGGGTCGCGGTACGCGTCGGCGAGGTTGCGACCGAGCCGCTGCGCGGCGTCCGAGCTGCGGAGGTGGTTCACGTGCAGCTCCTGACCGGCCTCGTTCGCGGCGCGGCGCAGGCGGTCCGCCGCCGCGGCGAAACGCTCGGCCCCGGTGAGCAGCTCGCCGGCGGTCTTGACCTCGGTGGCCGCGGTCAACGTGTCGTGGAGCGCGCGGCTCCACTCCGGATAGCTCTGGCCGAAGCGGGCCGCGAGCTGGTGCGCCGACGCCGAGCGTGCGATGCGCGACGCCTTGATCGAGCGCTCGCCGTCCGTCACCGCGATTCCTCGGCCGCGGGACTCCAGCCGGTAGCCGCGTTGCTGGAGCCGATCCCGAAGGTCGGCCCAGGAGCTGGCGTCGCGGAACTCGGCCCGGAGCGCCTCGCGGGCGCGGTCGGTCCAACTCGCCTCGCCGGTTCGCCGCGTGAGGCGAGTCTCCCCCGTGGTTCGCGACGTCGAGCGGTCGGGAGCCGCGCTGCGGTCCGCCCGCGCGTGGTGTCCCGGGACCTGGCGCAGGCCGAAGTCGCGCTCGAGCTGCCGGAGCACCTTCTCGATCCGCCTGTAGTCGTGGCTGGTGCTCCAGGCCCGGGCCGAGTCCGGGTGCACCCGGTTGACCATGAGGTGGATGTGCGGGTGCCGAGTGTCGCCGTGGGCGACGATCAGGACCTGGTGCTCTTCGAGGCCGAGCTGGCTGAGCAGCCGATCGGCCATCCGCTCCCATTGTTCCTGGTCGAGGCGGGCTCCCGGCTCGGCAGACAGCGTGAGGTGCCAGACCGGCTTCTCGGTCCGCGTGCTCCGCTCGGCGGTGGCGCGCATGCGCGGCGCCGCGCGCTCCGGGTCGTCGGTCGCCAGGTTGCGCGCCGAGGTCCAGAGCGGGCGATCGGGATCGCGCCCGCTGTGGCCGCGGAGCAGGTACGCCTGGAGTCCCGCGAACCCGGTGCCGCGGAAGACGCGCGCGATCATGCCCCGAGGGCGCCAGCGGCCTCGTCGATCGCGCGCGCGGCGGAGACGATCGCACCCTCGACGTCGGCCGGCCTCTGGGTCATGTGCGCGTAGCGGACCGCCTGGTTGAGGAGGTTACCCGCGCGCACGAGCTGCACGATCGCCTCGTGGTTGACCCGGCTCGACAGCGGCCGGCCGAGAGCGGCCTCTCGGACGTAGCACGCGAGCGGGAGTGCGGTGAGCTCCGCGCGCTCGCGCAGTGTGGCGAGCTCGCTGGCGGTGAGGTGGAGCCTGAGGCGGTGACGGCGGCGACGGTCAGGGCCGAGAGGCGGTCGGCCGCCACGGCGGGGACGCGGGGGAGGCTTGGGCATCGCTGCTCCAGACTCCTCCCCTGCTTGAGCGCCCCGGAGGGGACGCGAAAGAGCGCGATAGGTTTTCGGCTGCCGAAAACATTGCTCGCTCTCTCCGACTGCTGTCCTCCCCTGATGCGACGCAGAGGATAGCACGTGCCGACAGCCCGAGGTTCCGGGGAACGGCGTGATTCCGCGAACGTGGCGCCCTCCGCGAGTCCTGGTGGGCTCCCTGGAACCGCCTGGCACCGGCACCGAGAGAGGGAATCCCAGGCTGGACAGAAGTGGTCTCGCGAACGATTGCCCTGGATTCAGCCGCACGAGGCACGGTGGGAAACGGCTCGCTGCGCCCTCGGGCGCCGTCGTAGCAGGCGCGACGATCTGCTATCGTTTGCGTCCCATCGGGGAGGTCCAAGGATGAGGTGGGGAGGTCGGACAACGCGAGCCGTGTCTTCGCCTGGCGAGGACGTCCGGCTCGGCGGCGTGCCCCTCTCCGGGGCGCTCATCGAGGGGAGGGCGTGGAGCCTCGATGCCCGCTCCTTCCCCGGACCCCCCGGCGGGCGACTCTCCTCTCGGAGTTGAGCGCCGCCGTCGCGCCGCCGCCGGCAAGCCCCCATCGCACCGCCACAAGCCCTCCGCTCGCCCGGAGCGGAGCACCTCTCTGGCTCCCGCTCCGCGGCCGGCGCCCGAGTCGCCGACCACGTCGGAGGAGATGCACCTTGCCGCCGAACGTTGGGCCGGTATGATCATCGAAGCCTACCTGCGCGAGCTGCGCACCGCCGCCGAGGACCATGAGGAGGAGGACTGCTGATGCCTCTCGCCGTCGCCTACGCCCGAGTCTCCGACCGCCGCCAAGCCGAGAACCTGAGCATCCCAACTCAGCTCGACTACATCCGCCGCTGGTGCGACCTCGAGGAGCTGGGGTTGGGAGCGACCTTCATCGACGCCGGCGAGTCCGCCACGACCGCGAACCGGACTCAGCTCCAGCTCCTGCTCGCTTACTGCCGGGAGCACCGCACCCAGGTCGCGTGCGTGGTGGTGTTCAGGCTCGACCGCTGGACTCGCGAGCTGAGGGACTACCTCGTGCTCTCCGAGGAGCTCGCGCGGCTGGGCATCCCGTTGCGCTCGGTCACCGAGGCGTTCTCGGCCGACGAGGATGGCGAGATGCACTCGCTGCTCACGACGCTCATGGCACAGTGGGAGAACCGGCGCAGGGCACGCCGCACTCGCGAGGGCATGCGTTATGCCGTGGAGCACGGCCGGTGGGTGTGGCCGGCCCCGTTGGGCTTCCTCAACGGCCGCCGGGGCGGCGCGAGCCTGCTGCACGACCCCGAGCGCGCCCCGCTGGTGAAGAAGGGGTTCGAGTTGGTCTCCTCGGGCGAGCTGTGCGCCCGGGCCGTGCTCGATGAGGTTCGCAAGCTCGGCCTGCGCACGCGGAGAGGCCGCGAAGTCAGCCACCAGACCTGGAGCAAGATCCTGCACAACCCGATCTACACGGGCCGCCTTGTCGCCAGCCGGTGGGGGATCGAGGCCGAGGGAGACTTCGAGCCGCTCGTCTCGCACGAGACCTGGCGCCGCGCGCAGCTCGTGCTCGCCGGCCGGTTCCGCGCACCTGGTAGCCGCCGCCGAGTGCACCCGGACTTCCCGCTCCGCCGCTTCTGCCGCTGCGGCGCCTGCGACCTACCCCTGACCGCCTCCTGGTCTCGCGGACGCGGCGGTCGCTACGCCTACTACTTCTGCCGCGACTCCGACTGCCGGCGCGTGCGAGTCCGCCGTGAGGAGCTGCACGAGCGGTTCGTCGACCACCTGCGACAGGTACAACCCACGCCCGCTGCCTTCGGGCTGCTCCGGCAAGCGCTCACGCGCCAGTGGGAGCGGTTGGAGGTCGAGCGGGGCAGCGCCGCGGTAGCGGCGCGCCAGGCGCTCGACGTCGCCCGCGAGCGGCGCTCGCGGCTGATCGACGCCTACATCTACCAGGGCGCCTTGCCCGAAGCCGACTACCGCGAGCGGCTGGCCGCGCTCGACCGCGAGATCCTCGAGACCGAAGAGCGGTTGTCAGGTGCCGAAACGCCCGCGCTCGGCGACCTGGGAGGGCTACTCGACTACGCTGAAGGTCTGGTCACTGGGGCCGCGGAATCGTGGTGCAGGTTCGAGCCCGACCTGCGGCGCCGGTTCCAACACCTGCTCTACCCGGCCGGAATCTCCTTCGACTCCGAAAGCGGGTTTGGAACCCCCGAAGCGTGCTTACTTTTCAGAGAGTTGCGCGACGGGAACGGCGCCGCCGGAACTTTGGTGGAGCCGAAGGGAATCGAACCCTCGACCTCTTGAATGCCATTCAAGCGCTCTCCCAACTGAGCTACGGCCCCACGCAGGGCTGCTGAGTGTACCGACGCCCGCCGCGGGGTGTCAACGCGCGCGCACCGCCTCCACGCCCGCCGTCTCCGGCGTTGCATCCACCTCCACGGCCTCCGTCCCCGCCCCCTCCGTCCCCGCCGCCTCCACCCCCCGCCACACCCCCTTGATCCCCCGCTCCAGCCACCCCGCCCGCCGCGCCAGCTCGGCCCGCAGCCCGTCCAGCCCCTCCCCCGTCTCCGCCGACACCCACACCGCCCCCTCCGGCCCGCCGTGCCCGACCTCGCGCGCCGCCAGCCGGTCGATCTTGTTGAGCACCGGGATCACCCGCTCGCGGTCTACGCCGAGGTCGGCGAGGACGCCGGCGGCGACCGCCATCTGCTCGGGCCACTGGGGATGGCTGCGGTCGATGACGTGGAGGACCAGGTCGGCTTCGGCGATCTCGCCGAGGGTGCTGCGGAAGGAGCTGACAAGGTGGTGCGGCAGCTTGCGGATGAAGCCGACGGTGTCGGCGAAGACCAGCACGCGCCCGGGGGCCACGGCGCCACGGCGGAGCTTGGAGTCGAGGGTCGCGAAGAGGCGGTCCTCGGCGCGGGCGCCGGCGCCGGTCAGGCGGTTGAAGAGGGTCGACTTGCCGGCGTTGGTGTAGCCGGCGAGCGCGACGGTGATCGCGTCGCGGCGGCCGCGGCGCTGGACGCCGCGGGTGCGCTCGATGCGGGACAGCTCGCGCTTGAGGCGGGCGATGCGCTGGCGCAGGATGCGGCGGTCGGTCTCGAGCTGGGTCTCGCCGGTGCCGCCGCGCACGCCGATGCCGCCGACCTGGCGCGACAGGTGGCGCCACATCCGGGTCAGCCGCGGCAGCAGGTACTCGAGCCGCGCCAGCTCGACCTGGGTGCGCGCCTCGCCGGTGCGGGCGCGCTGGCTGAACAGCTCGAGGATCAGCGACGAGCGGTCCATCACCTGGACCTCGGCCGCCTTCTCGAGGTTCTTGACCTGGCTAGCCGACAGGTCGTCGTCGAAGAGCAGCAGGTCGGCGCCCAGCTCGGCGGCGGCGCGGCCGGCCTCTTCGGCCTTGCCGCGGCCGATGAAGGTCGCCGGGTGCGGCGCCGGGCGGCGCTGGAGAACGCGGCCGGCCGGGGCGACGCCGGCGCTGGCGGCGAGCGCCGCCAGCTCGTCGAGGTGCTCTTCGGCGACGTGCTCGGGCGTGCCGCCGTGGGCCAGGCCGACCAGGATCGCTTTGCGGGGACGGGCGTTGCGCCCGGGGTCGCGGCTGGGGTCGGGGGAGTACAATGGCTCGTCTCGTCGGGTCGTCTCGCGATTTCCGGTTGGCGATTGCGCCGCCGCGAAACGCGCCCGCGACCGATGATAACGCCGCCGACCCGGGAGTGCTTCCATGCGCCGCAAAGCCGCCGACCCGCCCGAGACTCCGCCGCTGATCGCCCCGCTCGCCGACGCGCCCGAGCCGGCGCCGCCCGAGAAGCTCGGCGCCCAGGCGCGCTGGGTGGTGGCGGCGGTGGCGGTGGCGGCCGCGGCGGTGCTGTTCTGGCCGCACGGCGACGCCGCCGAGGCCCCGGGCGGCTTTCTGCTCGACGGCGACGGCCGGCCGCAGCCGCTCGCCCAGCGCATGGCGCCGGTGACGCTGGTCCACTTCTGGGCCACCTGGTGCCCGCCCTGCATCACCGAGATCCCGGCGCTCGAACGGCTGTGGACCGACCTCGGCGACCGCCCCGACTTCGAGGTGGTGATGGTCGCGGTCGACGACACCAACGAGAAGGTCGAGCCGTTCGTCGGCGACCGCGCGGCGATGATGCTCTACGACCCCTCCTGGGAGGTCGCCCACCGCTACGGCACCAGGAAGCTCCCCGAGACCTACCTGGTGGTCGGCGGGCGGGTGGTCGAGCGGTGGATCGGGGCGCAGAACTGGGACGACCCGAAGATCCGCCGCACGATCGACGAGCACTTGACGGGCTGAATCGCGTTCCCTTCCGGCATCCTCAGAATCAGAAGCGGAAGAAGAGACCCGCCTGGCCGGTGGCGAAGATCTGCGCCTGGTCGAGGTCGGTGAGGTGGCCGGCGATGTCGACGACGACGCCGAAGCGGCGGGTGATCGGGAACTCGCCGGTGACGCCGACCGCGAGGCCGAACGAGGTATCGTCCTGGTCCGAGCCGGCGGCATCGGTCCCCTCGAGGCGGTAGCCGCCGAAGCCGACGTACATGCCCCCCTCGTAGAAGGTCTGATCGAACTTGTACTCCCCGGCCAGCGTCAAATAGGTGAGGTCGGCGTTGAACAGGCTCTCGAGCGGCTCGTCGTCGTCGAAGCCGATGCGGCCGATCCGCACGCCGACCAGGGTGCGCGGCTCGGTGACGATCGCCGCCGCGAACTGGTAGGAGCCGAGGGTGATCTCGTCGCCCGGGTTGGCGTCGAGCGAGCCGCCGAAGCCGGCCGAGGCGCTGACCGTGAAGGTGTAGAGCTGCTGCGCCGAGGCGTCGCCGGGCGCGGCGAGCAGCGCGGCGAGGGCGGCGGCGCCGAGGATGGAGGCGCGGAATCGGTGGCTCGAGAGAATGCGGTTCAAGTCGATCCCTCCTGGTGGCGGCGGCCCGCGGCCCGGCGGCGACGGGATTCGGCGCGGCAGTATAGCGCGCGCCCCGCGGCGGCCCGGCGGCGGCCGGACCGCGTGCGGGCGGCCCTCTAGGGATACGGAGGAGCGATGGCGGTCGTCACAGCGTCGGACCGGCAGCGCGGCGGGGGCTCCGGCGTGATCGGCGGCGGCGGAGCCGCGGCGGCGCGCGCCGGCGAGCCGCGGGGCTGGCTCGACCGGGCGCTCCATCTGCTCCTGCCCGCGCCCTGTCTCGGCTGCGGCGCGCCGCTGCCGGCGCGGGTGCCGCCGCTGCCGCTGTGCGTCCCCTGCCGCGGCGCCCTGGCGCCGCCGCGCCGCCCGGCCTGCGCGGTGTGTGCCGCGCCGCTCGCCGCGGCGGCTCCGCCGGCGGGGTTCGCCTGCGGCCGCTGCCGGGCCAGCCCGCCGGCGTTCGACCGGCTGCTCGCCGCCTGGCGCTACGCGCCGCCGCTCGACGCGGTGATCCGCTCGCTCAAGTTCGCGCGCCGCGGCGATCTCGGCGCCGGTCTCGCCGCCGGCATGGCGGAGCGGCTCGGCGGCGAGCTGGAGCGGCTCGGCTGCGGACCGCCCGAGCTGGTGGTGCCGGTGCCGCTGCACTGGCGGCGCCGCCTCGGCCGCGGCTACAACCAGGCCGAGCGGATCGCCCGGCCGCTGGCGCACCGGCTCGGCCTGCCGTGCACCGCCGCCCTCGCCCGCCGGCGCGCCACCGCGCCCCAGACCGCGCTCGGCGGCGCCGCCCGCCGCGCCAACCCCCGAGGCGCGTTCGCGGCCGCGGCTTCGCGGGTGCGCGGCCGGCGCGTGCTCTTGGTCGACGACGTCGCCACCACCGGCGCCACCCTCGACGCCGCCGCAGCCTGCCTGCGCGCCGCCGGCGCCGCGGCGGTGATCGCCGCGGCGGCGGCCCTGCGGCCGGCCGGTGAGGGACATCGACTCCGACCAGCCGGCCTCGGCGGATCGATGGGGAGCATGGAATGAGATATTCCGCAACCGCGTTTGACAGCCCGATCACCGCGACCTATACTCATGCCTCGATTTAGGTCGCCAGCCATGCGCGTGTCCCGCACCCCAAGACGAGGCCTCGGACGGCGCCGTTCGTCGGCGCAAAAGAGCCGATCCCCGCGCGATCTGCCCGCTGTTGTCGCGCTCGCCGCGGCGGCGCTGCTCGCGGCGGCCCCCGCCGCCGCCGCGCCGACCGACCCCGCCGGGGTCGGCGGGCGGGTGCTCGGCACCGCCTCGCCGCTGCCGTCGGCGATCGTCTACGCCTACCAGCTCGCCGACCGCAGCCACCGCCGGGTGCTGACCGACGGCGAGGGCGGCTTCCTGTTCGACGGCCTGCCGGCCGGGCTGTACAAGATCGTCGCCCACAAGCCGGGCTTCGTGCCGATGGTGCTGCCGCTGACCCGCGCCACCGCCGACGCCTACCAGTACCTCGAGCTGCAGCTCGCCGAGGCCGAGGAAGCCGAGGCCCGCGGCGGCCGCGACTTCTGGTCGGTGCAGGCGGAGATCCCGCCCGACGTGCTCCGCGACATGACCATCGCCGAGCTGGAGGCCGCCACCCGCACCGGCTGGGCGGCCGCCCCGCGGGCGGCGTTCCAGACCGCGCTGCAGGTCGAGCAGGGGGTCGACGACATCGCCGCCCGCGGCGCCGACGCTCGGGTCACCACCGCTCGGCTCGACATCGGCGCCGACCTCGGACCGGTGCGGTTCGGGCTCAAGGGCGACTACCTGACTCTCGCGCCGGCCAAGACCATCGACGCCGGCGGCGCCGACGCCTTCGACGGCCAGCGCAGCGCGCTGTCGCTCGAGATGGCCAACGGCGAGCAGACCCGGGTCAACCTGTCGTCGCAGAGCAACCACATGAGCGGCACCGCCGGCGCCGGCGGCTCGTTCGACTTCGAGCAGCACCGGCTGAGCCTGTCGCACGCGCTCGGCGTCCACTCGCGCTCGCAGCTCGTCGCCCAGTACACGTCGGAGAGCAACTACCACCGGCTGGGCTGGATCGAACCGGCGGCGATCCCCGAGGCGTCGCAGAGCTGGCGGGTCGAGGGCTCGTACCAGCACGATCTGTCGCACCGCTCGAGCCTCGAAACCGGCTTCCGCTACCGCCAGTTCGAGAGCGGCTCGGTCGAGGGCAGCGGCGTACTCCCCGAGCTGGCCCAGGAGCGGGTCGACCTCTACGCCCGCAGCGGGCTGCGGGTGCAGCCGGCGCTGGTCGTCGAGTACGGCCTCTACACCACGCTGTACGACGGCACGGTGTCGCTGATCCCGCAGACCGGACTGGTGCTCCAGCTCGCGCCGACCTGGCAGATGTCGGTGCTCGCCAGCCACCGGTTCGACGACGAGCCCGAGCGGCCGAACGGCTTCCTCCCCGTCTACTTCGCCGAGACCGGCGAGTGCGACCAGAACGAGGCGCAGTGCTACCAGCTCGTCTTCACCCACGAGAAGGACGAAGAGCAGACGCTGTCGTTCGGCGCCACCCACCGCGAGTTCGGCGAGGTCGAACGGGTCTACTTCGACGAGGGCTTCTTCAACCGCTTCGAGAGCCTCTACCTGGTCCCCGGCGACCGCGTGCCGGAGCTGCAGTTCACGGCCAGCCGGCGGCTGACGCCGACCATCGTCACCCGCCTCGAGTCGAGCTTCGGCGCCGGCGGCGGCGGCATCTTCCGCGCCGCCGACCACAGCCGCTACGAGAACCAGGTCGGCTACCTGGTGACCTCGCTCGACACCCGCTTCCAGGCCACCTCGACCGGCCTCTACGTCGCCTTCCACCGGCTCCACCAGGAGCTCGACGCCCTCGACCGGGGCGCCACGCCGGTGTCGGAGGTCGAGGTCGAGCGCCTCCAGGTGCGGGTGACCCAGGACCTCGCGTTCCTCCGCGAGCTGGCCGCCGACTGGGCGCTCAAGCTCGACATGGAACTCTCCCGCGGCGCCTCCCCCTACGACCTCGATTCCCCCGACGACGAGATCCGCCGCCGCCTCCTCGGTGGCATCGCCGTCTCCTTCTGAGCCTCCGGGCCGTCCGGCCCGACCTTTCCCGCCCGGTTGATTGAATCCAGCCGATCGAATAGCATCCAATCCATTGGATGACCAGCTCGAAAAAGCCCTCCCTATGCCGGTTTGCCCCCGGTTTCAAAAAATTGGTCGGTGGCACGGAAAGTGCTTTCTCCTCTGAAGCCTCCGGAGCTTTCGAGGCAGGAAAACCTATGCCGCCCCACCGTGTCGCGCGCGCCGGCCTGCTGCTGCTGGCCCTGATCCTCGCCGCCGGCGTGGCGGTGCTCGGGGCGGTCAGCATCCAGCGCAAGGTCGCCAGCTTCCAGCCGCTCGGCTTCACCGCCGAGCCGGCCGACGGCGGCGTGCGGGTGACCGCGTTGCGCGACGCCGTCACCGGGCTCGAGCCCGGCGACCGCATCCTCGACGCCGAAGGCCTCCCGGCGCCGCGCCTCGACGAGCTGGCCGAGCGCCTGCGCGGCGCCGCCGAGACGCCGCTGCTGGTGCTGCGCGGCGACGCGGTGATGCCGCTCACCTACCGCCGGCCGGCGCTCGACGTCGACGTGCCGTACCTGATCCTGGCCCTGGTCGGCGCCGCCTTCCTCGCCATCGGCCTCTACACGCTGCTGCGCGACCGGCGGCGCCAGGCGGCGCTGTTCTTCCTCTGGTGCGCCGCCTCGGCGGCGCTGTTCCTGATCACCCCCGGCGAGCTGGCGGCGCGGCCCGACGGGCTGACCAAGCTGCTTTTCGGCGCCGACATGGTCGCCCGGCTCCTCCTGCCGCCGCTGCTGCTGCACCTCTTCCTGGTCTTCCCCGAGACCCTCGGTCGCGTCCGCGGGCTCGCCCGCTGGGCGCCCCTGCTCTACCTGCCGGCGGCGGCGCTGCTCGGCCTGCGGCTCGACCTGATCGCCACCGGCGGGCGCCTGTTCGGCACCGGCGTCGGCCGCGAGACCCTGAGCGCTCTCGACCGCGCCGAGAACGGCCTGTTCGCGCTCTACGCGCTGGCCGCGGTGGCGGTGCTGGTGCTGCGCGTGGTCTCCGAGGAGAACTGGGAGCGGGCGCGCCAGGTGCGCTGGCTGGTCTTCGGGGTCGCTGCCGGCTACCTGCCGGCGGCGCTGGTCTATCTCGCCCCGACCGCGCTCGGCGCGCCGCCGCCGGAGCTGGTAGCGGCCGCCGCGCTGGCGCCGCTGGCGCTGGTGCCGGTCGCCTTCGCCTGGGCGGTGCTGCGCTACAAGCTGTGGGACATCGAGTCGATCGTCCGCGACACCATCTCGGCCACCCTCACCCTGCTGCTCGGCGTGATCGGCTTCTCGCTCGTCAACATGGCGCTCTCGCGCGGCCTGCCCGCGGAGCTGGTGGCGGCGCGCAACCTGGTGTCGTTCGCCGCCGGGCTGGCGATCGCCGGGCTCCTGCTGCCGACCCGGCGCGGCATCGCCGCCGGCCTCGAGCGGATCCAGTACCGCGGCCGCTACGATAAGCGCCGGGCGCTCGGCGACCTCGCCGAGGAGCTGATCCACGAGCGCGACCTGATGCGGCTGTGCCAGCGGCTGACCGAGCACATCGAGGACGGCCTCGAGGTCGAGCGCGCCAACCTCTACCTGGCGCTCGGCGACACCCTGATCCCGGTGCGGCCGGAGCCCGGGCTGCCGCTGCAGATCGCCGCCGCCGACCTCGGCGAGCGGCTGTGGGAGGTCGAGCACACCCGCCTCTCCGCGGTGGCGCTGCCCGCCGCCGAGCGGCCGCCGCAGCAGAAGCTCTTCACCGCCGGCTACCGCCACGCCTTCCCGCTGACCGTGCGCGGCGCCCGCATCGGCCTCGCTGTGGTCGGTCACCACGAGGACGGCGCGCCGCTCAACGGCGACGATCTCGACCTGGTCCGCCAGCTCCTCAACCAGGCGGTGCTGGCGATCGAGAACGCCCGGCTCCTCGACCAGCTCCGGACCAGGCTCGACCAGGTGGTCGAGCTGCAGCGCTACAGCCAGGGGATCATCGAGTCGTCGCCGGCCGGCATCGCGGTGCTCGACTCGGGCGACCGCATCCTCTCCGCCAACGCCGCCTTCGCCGAGCTGGTCCGGCGGGAGACGGCCGCGCTCGCCGGGATGGCGCTGAGCGAGGTGCTGCCGCTGCACGAGGTGCCGGCCGCCGGCGAGCCGGTGCGCGAGGTCAGCTTTTGCGAGGCCGACGGCGGCGAGCGCCACCTGCAGGTCTCGGCAGCCGGCTTCGCCCCCGGCGACGATCACCTCCGCATCCTGGTGGTCCACGACGTCAGCGAGCGGGTGGCGATGGAGGCGGCGCTCAAGGAGAAGGACCGGCTGGCCGCGCTCGGCGCCCTCGCCGCCGGCGTCGCCCACGAGGTCAACACCCCGATCACCGGGATCTCGAGCTACGCCCAGATGCTGCTCGCCGAGACCGACGCCGCCGACCCGCGCTACGAGATCCTCAAGAAGGTCGAGCGCCAGACCTTTCGCGCCACCCAGATCGTCAACAGCCTGCTCGAGTTCGCACGCCGGCGGGAGACCGAGAGGGCGCCGGTGTCGCTCGCCGGGCTGGTCGAGGAGTGCCTCGACCTGCTCGGGCCGCAGCTCGCCAAGAGCCGCGTGCGGGTGGTCCGGACGGACGACGCCGGCCCGCAGGCCGGCGAGGGCGGGACCGACGGCTTCGTGGTGCTCGGCAACGCCGGCGAGCTGCAGCAGGTGGTGACCAACGTGCTGCTCAACGGCTGCGACGCGATGGCGGAGACCGGGGGCGAGCTGACCGTCGGCCTCGAGGCCGTCGACGGCCGCGCCCTGCTGACGGTCGCCGACACCGGGCCGGGCATCCCGCCCGACCGGCTGCACAAGATCTTCGAGCCCTTCTTCACCACCAAGCTCGGCCGCGGCACCGGCCTCGGGCTCTCGATCAGCCACGAGATCGTCGACCGCCACGGCGGCGCGATGCGGGTCGAGAGCGAGTCCGGCCAGGGCGCGCGCTTCACCGTCGAGCTGCCGCTGTACCGGCGCGGATGAGCCGCGGAGCGGCCGCGGGATGAGCGCGCGATGAACATCCTGATCATCGACGACGAGGAGGTCCTCCAGGACATCCTCACCTCGCTCATCCAGCGCGAGGGCCACGCCACCTTCTCGGCACGCAGCGGCGAGGACGGGGTGGCGCTGCTCGGGCGCGAGGAGATCGACCTGGTGGTGCTCGACCTGATGCTCCCCGGGATGTCGGGGCTCGAGGTGCTGCGCCGGATCCGCGAGACCGACCCCGACCAGGTGGTGGTGGTGATCACCGCGTACTCGTCGATCGAGGGCGCGATCGACGCCATGCGCCAGGGCGCGTTCCACTACATCCCCAAGCCGTTCAAGAACGACGAGGTGCTGCTGACCATCCGCAAGGGGCTGGAGCAGCGGCGGCTGACGTCGGAGAACCGCTCGCTCCGCGAGCAGCTCCGGGAGCGCTTCGGCTTCGACAGCATCGTCGGCAAGTCGAAGCCGATGCAGCAGGTGTTCGACCTCATCCGGCTCGCCGCGCCGTCGAAGAGCAACATCCTGATCCTCGGCGAGAGCGGCACCGGCAAGGAGCTGGTCGCCAAGGCGATCCACCACCACTCGCGGCGCGCCGACGGCGCGTTCGTCACCGTCAACTCGGGGTCGATGCCCTCGGACCTGCTCGAGAGCAATCTCTTCGGCCACGTCAAGGGCGCGTTCACCGGCGCCGTGTCGGGCAAGAAGGGGCTGTTCGAGATCGCCGAGGGCGGGTCGATCTTCTTCGACGAAATCGGCAACATCCCGCTCGACACCCAGGCCAAGCTGCTGCGGGTGATCCAGGAGCGGGAGTTCATGCGTCTCGGCGGGGTCGACGTGCTCAAGGCCGACGTGCGGGTGATCGCGGCCACCAACGCCGACCTCGAGGCCGAGGTGCAGGAGGGGGAGTTTCGCGAGGATCTCTACTACCGACTCGCCGTCATCACCATCGCCCTGCCGCCGCTGCGCAAGCGCACCGAGGACGTGCCGCTGCTCGCCCACCACTTCCTCCACCGCTATGCCGATGAGAACGGCAAGCCGCTGCACGACATCGCCCCGGCGGCGATGGAGCTGCTGATGGACCACCCGTGGCCGGGGAACGTGCGCGAGCTGGAGAACGTGATCGAGCGCGCGGTGGTGCTGTCGACCGGGCCGGTGCTCGACGTCGCGCTGCTGCCGCCTTCGGTGCGGCAGCCGAGCGCGGTGGCGGCGCCGGCGGCGAGCCTGCCGAGCAACGGGTTGTCGCTCAAGGAGGCGGTGAGCGAGTACGAGCGGCAGCTCATCGTTAAGGCGTTGCAGATGAGCGGCGGCGTCCAGAAGCGGGCCGCGGAGATGCTGCACGTCAAGCCGACGACCCTGCACGAGATGATGAAGCGGCTGAGCATCTCGGTGGATGCGGTGGTCGCGAACTGAACCTGGGGACGGACTGCCGGGACGCGGTGAACCGCCCGCCCGCGGGCCGGGGGGAGGCGCCCCGCCCCCGGGGGACGCGGCGCGCTTTGAGGGTGCGGGTAAGGGTCGGCGCGCCGCTCGACTGCCCCCGCGCAGTCTCGGATTGCTCTTCCGCGGCGGCATCGTGAGCGCGGGGTCAGACGCCCCCGGAGGTCGGGGCGCCTCCCCCCGGCCCTCCCTCCCGGCCACTCGTCTGGCACGGATTGTGGCTCTGCCAGCCGGACCGCGGGTCGGGAGCGGGCTTGCGTCCTGCCCGCCTGACCGCCTGTCGGGAGCGGGCTTCGTCCTGCCCGCCGTGGGCCGCTTGGTGGAGCGAGCGTTACCCGTCTGTGGGGTCGCGGGGCTCGATCGGTAGAATGCGCACCGCTCCGGTGATGAGAACTTCGATCTCTCTCTACCTGATCTTCGCCCTGGTTGTGGGGCTGGCGGCAGGGGTGTCGGCTGCCGAGGGGGAGGGGTGGCCTGGGTGGTTGGGGAAGGTGCCGGAGGGGGCTCTGGTGGAGGTGCCGCCCCTGGGGGCGGGGGTGCCGGCGCCGCCGGAGGTGCTGGGGTACAGGCTCGGGGAGCGGTTTACGGGGTGGGAGGAGGCTCGGGGGTATCTGGGGGAGCTGGAGAGGGCCTCGGGGCGGGTGAGGGTGTGGGAGTACGGGGAGACGGTGGAGGGGCGGCCGCTGGTGTTGGTGGCGGTGAGCTCGGAGGGGAATCTGGGGCGGTTGGAGGAGATCCGGCGGGATCGGGGGCGGCTGGCGGAGCCTGAGGGGTTGGGGGCGGAGGAGCGGGAACGGCTGGAGCGGGAGACTCCGGTGGTGGTGTGGCTCGGGTATGGGATCCACGGCAACGAGACGTCGTCGACGGAGGCGGCGCTGGGGACGGCGTACGTGCTGGCGGCGGCGGGCGGGCAGTGGGCGGAGCGGCTGGAGCGGGTGGTGGTGCTGATCGACCCGCTCGAGAACCCGGACGGGCGGGAGAGGTATCTGGCGGCGTACCGGCAGCGACGGGGCGAGGCGCCGAATCCCGATCCGGAGGCTGCCGAGCACCGGGAGCCGTGGCCGGGGGGACGGGGGAATCACTACCTGTTCGACCTCAATCGGGACTGGACCTGGGCGACGCAGGTGGAGACGCGGCACCGGCTGGCGGAGCTGCGGCGCTGGGAGCCGCAGGTGGTGGTCGATCTGCACGAGATGAACCCGCGGTCGGCGTACTTCTTTCCGCCGGTCGCCGAGCCGGTGCTGCCGGCGATCGACCCGGCGGTGGTCGGCTGGCTCGACGTCTTCGGGCGAGCCAACGCCGCGGCGTTCGACCGCGCCGGCTGGCTGTGGTTCAAGGCCGAGAGCTTCGACCTCTACTACCCCGGCTACGGCGACTCCTACCCCAGCCTGCGCGGCGCGGTGGGGATGACCTACGAGGTCGGGGGCGGCGGGCGCGCCGGCGAGGCGCTGCGCCTGCCCGACGGATCCCTCCTGACGCTGGCCAGCCGCACGGCGCGCCACCTGACCGCCTCGCTCGCCACGGTCGCCGCCGCCGCCGACCGCGCCGACGAGCTGGACCGCGACTTCGTCGCCGGCCGGCTGGCCAAGGCGACGAGCGCGCCGGTGACCTACCTGTGGCCGGCCGGCGCCGCCGAGGCCGAGCCGCTGGCCCGGCTGCTCGCACTGCACGGCGTGCGGGTCTGCCGGCTGACCGCGACCGAGCGGCTCCCGACCCGGCGCCTCGCCGGGCGGCCGGGCAGCGGCGGACCGGCCGGACCGGGTCCGGGCGACGACCGGGAACCGAGAGGCGCGGGCGCGGGCGGCGGCGAGCCGCGCACCGCGTTCGCCGCCGGCACCTGGGCCGTGACCACCGCCCAGCCGCTCGGCCGCCTGGTACACGCGCTGATGGAGCCCGCTGCCCTCCCGGAGGAGTACGTCGAGCGCCAGCGCGAGCGCGCCGAGCGCAACCTCGACGCCCAGTTCTACGACGTCACCGCCTGGGCCCTGCCGCTCGCCTTCAACCTCGAGGCGTGGGCCCACGACGGCGTGCCGGCAAGCCTCGAGGCGGTGAAGCTCGAGCCGGGCCCGGGGGGCGGCGGGGACGGCGCCGAGCGGATCACGGCCGACCCGGACGTGACGACCGCGCCCTCGAACGCGGGCGCCGGCGAGGCGGCCGCGGCCAACGGCGGCGCCGGTTCGGTCGTGCCGCCCGGCGGCATCGGTTCGGGGGGCGCGGTCGCCTCCGACGCCCGGCTCGGCTGGCTGATCCCCTGGGACGGGCTGTCCGGGTATCGCGCCGCCGCCCGCCTGCTCGCCGCCGGCGTGCCGCTGCGGGCGGCGCTGACCGCGGTCGGACTGCCCGGACGCACCGCCGGTGCGGGGACGCTGTTCGCGCCCCGGCTCGGCGGGCCGGGGGACCTCGACGCGCGGGTCGCCGCGGCGACCGCCGCCGAGGGGGTCGCGGCCGCCGGGATCGCCGGGAGCTACGGCGAGGGCGTCTCGCTGGGCTCGAACCGGGTGGTCGCGGTGCGGCCGCCGCGGGTGGCCCTGGTCGGCGGCGCCGGGGTCTCGTCGACCGCGTTCGGGGCGCTGTGGCACCTGCTCGACCAGGCTGTCGGCCTGCCGGTCACCCGCCTCGACCTCGACCGGCTCGGCGACGCCGACCTCGCCGGCTTCACCGCCGTCGTCCTCCCGGACGGCGACTACGGGGAAGGGCTCGGCGGCAAGGCCGGCGACGCGCTCGCCGGCTGGCTGCGCCGCGGCGGGGTGCTGATCGCTTCCGGCGACGCGCTCGCCTGGCTGCGCGCGCGTGAGTTGTCCGCGGTCGAGACCTGGCCGCCGTACGACCGCGACGGCGGGGAGCCTGCGGGGGGCGGCCCGGCCGCCGCGCCGGCAGCCGTCGCGACCGACCCGGAGGCACCGCCCGAGCCCGACGCCGTCACCCGCCGCCTGCTCGCCACGCCGGGCGCCGTGCTCGCCACCCGGCTCACCCCCGGCCACCCGCTCGCCGCCGGCCTGCCGTCGCCGCCGCCGGTGCTGTTCGAGGGCGATCGCGTCTGGCTGCCGACCGGCGATCCGCAGATCGACGTCCTGACCGCCGTCGCCGCCTCGCCGGTCGCGGCCGGCTTCGCCTGGCCCGAGGCGCGCGAGCGCCTCGCCGGCGCCTTGCTGGTGGCGAGCGAGGAAGTGGGCGACGGCCGGCTCGTCCTCTTCGCGCAGGACCCGGCGTTCCGCGGCTTCTGGCGCAGCACCATGCCGTTGCTGCTCAACGCCGTTCTGTACTCTCCGTCGTGGGGCACCGACCGCTACTGACCCGCCCGCCGCTCGGCCTCCTCGAGCGCCCGCAGGAAGTTCTCGCCCAGGATCAGCTTCACCGCCGGCGGCGGCAGGCCGCGGTCGAGGAGGGCGGCGGTCAGGTTGGGCCACTCGGAGGCGTCGCGGAAGCCGTCGAGGGTCTCGAGGATGCCGTCGAAGTCGGTGCCGACGCCGACGTGCTCCTCGCCGGCCAGCTCGACCAGCCGCATCAGGTGGTCGACGAAGACGGCGAGCGGCACTGGCGGCAGGGGGTGGGCGGCGGCGGCGGCACGCCAGGCAGCCGCGATCGCGTGCGGATCGGGCTCGCCGCCCGCCACCATCGCCTCCAGCTCCGGCATCGCCGCCCGGTTGCGCTTCGCGTTGGCTGCGGCCGCGGCGTCGTCGACGAACGCCGGGTAGGTGTTGGCCATCACCACCCCGCCGGCGCGGGCGATCTCCCTCACCAGGTCGTCGGGCAGGTTGCGGGGGTGGTCGCACAGCGCCCGGCTCGAGCTGTGGCTGGCGATCACCGGCGAGCGCAGGGCGTCGAGGGTGTGGAGGACGGCGTCGTCGGAGACGTGGGAGACGTCGGCGAGAATACCGAGCCGGCGCATCTCGCGTACCCGCGCGACCCCCTCGCTGCTGAGGCCGCCCCAACGCGGCTCGTCGGTCGAGGCGTCGCACCACTCGTGGCTGGCGAAGTGGGTGAGGGTGACGTAGCGCGCGCCGAGGGCGGCGATCTCCCGTAGCCGCGCGCCGCTGGTCAGCGGCCGGCCGTTCTCCACCGCCCACAGCGCCCCGACCGCGCCGGCCGCCTTCGCCCGCCGGACGTCGGCGGCGGTGGTCACCTGCTCCAGCTCCCCCGGCCGGAGCGCCTCGGCCATCAGCCGGTGGAGCGCCAGCAGGTGCTCCCAGCCCCGGTCGGGCTCGAGGAACGGCGGCACGTAGAGCGCCGCGGCGAAGGCGGAGACGCCGCCCGCAAGCAGGCGCGGCAGGTCGATGTGGCCGTCGTCGAGCCGCTCGCCGACGTCGGCCGGGCGGTGGAACAGCCGGGTCGGCAGGTCGGTGTGGCCGTCGACCACGACCGCCTTGCCGTGGAGGGCGATGGGATCCATCACGGGGCGAGTCTAACCGGCTCGCGCCGCCGCCGGCTGCCCGCCGGCACTCGCCGACTGAGAAGGGCCGGCAACCTTCCGGGAGCGGGAATCGCCTCCGCCCGCCCGCTGTTTCATTCTCCGCCAGCCGGGTCCGCCCCGGGAACCCCCTTCCGAGCTTGTCAACTGCGGGCGGATCGGCTAGCCTTTCTCTTTGCGCCCGACCGGCGGGAGCGTCGGGCGGGCCGAGCCAGGCAGGAAGGGACGAGCCGTGAAGCAAGACATCCACCCCACGCTGCACCGGATCACCGCGGTGTGCGCCTGTGGCAATACGTTCGAGACCCACTCGACGAAGGAGGAGCTGCGCCTCGAGATCTGCAGCGAGTGCCACCCCTTCTTCACCGGCAAACAGAAGCTGATCGACTCCGCCGGCCGCGTCGAACGTTTCGAGCGCCGCTACCGCCGCGAGGCCAACTGAGCACCTGAGCCCCCGCGACCCCGGGGGCGCGGAGACCGCCGCGGGCGCCCTCCTGAGTGCGTGGACGCCCCGGCGGGTAGCCTATGCTCGAACAGCTCGCCCAGCTCGAACACAACCACGCCGCGCTGACCGCCAAGCTCGCCGACCCCGAGGTCCTCGGCGACCGCAAGGCCTACACCGAGGCGTCGAAGGCGCTGGCCGAGATCGACGACGTGGTCGCCCTCTACCGCGAGTACAGGGAGGTCCGGCGCCAGCTCGGCGAGACCGACGAGCTGCTCGCCGGCCTCGAGCGCGGCGACGAGCTGGTCGAGATGGCGCGCGAGGAGCGCGACCGCCTGACCGCCCGCGCCGACGAGCTGGAGGAGGCGCTCCGGCTCGAGCTGATCCCCACCGACCCCAACGACCAGCGCAACGTCGTGCTCGAGATCCGCGCCGGCACCGGCGGCGACGAGGCGACGCTGTTCGCGGCCGAACTGTTCCGCATGTACAGCCGCTACGCCGAGGAGCAGGGCTGGCGGGTCGAGCTGCTGGATCTCTCCGAGTCCGGCGCCGGCGGCGTCAAGGAGGTCTCGGCGATCGTCGAGGGGCGCGGCGCCTACAGCCGGCTCAAGTACGAGGCCGGCGTCCACCGCGTGCAGCGGGTGCCCGAGACCGAGGCCTCCGGGCGCATCCACACCTCGGCGGTGACCGTGGCGGTGCTGCCCGAGGCCGAGGACGTCGAGGTCGCGATCGACGACAAGGACCTGCGGGTCGACCGCTTCTGCGCCTCCGGGCCCGGCGGCCAGGGGGTCAACACCACCTACTCGGCGGTGCGCATCACCCACCTGCCGACCGGCATCGTCGTCTCCTGCCAGGACGAGCGCAGCCAGATCAAGAACAAGGCCAAGGCGCTACGCGTGCTGAAGGCGCGCCTGCTCGAGCTCGAGCAGCAGAAGGCCGACCAGGCGATGTCGGCCGAGCGCAAGAAGATGGTCGGCAGCGGCGATCGCTCGGAGAAGATCCGCACCTACAACTTCCCCCAGAACCGGGTCACCGACCACCGCATCCACCTCACCGTGCACCAGCTCCCCGAGGTCCTCGAGGGGCGGCTCGACCCCCTGATCGATCCCCTGGTGGCCCACTTCCAGGCGGAGCGCCTGGGACGTCCCGCCCCGGTTGAGTGAGGCCGGACCGATTCCCGCCGGCGACCTGCTCGCCCGCGCTCGCGAACGGCTGTCCGCGGCGCCGTTCGCACCGCCGCGGCGCGAGGCGCTGCTGCTGCTCGGCCACGTCCTCGGGCTGACCGAGGCGCAGGTGCTGGCGCGGCCCGAGCGCGCGGTGCCGGCGGCGGCGGCGGCGCGCTTCGAGGCACTGCTCGAGCGCCGGCTCGGCGGCGAGCCGGTCGCCTATCTCACCGGGAGCAGGGAGTTCTACGGCCGGCGGTTCGCGGTCGACGAGCGGGTACTGATCCCGCGTCCGGAGACCGAGCACCTGGTCGAGGCGGCGCTCGCGGCGCCGCTGCCGCCGCGGCCGCGGATCCTCGACCTCGGCACCGGCTCGGGGTGCCTGGCGGTCACCCTCGCGCTCGAGCTTCCCGGCGCGCGGGTGCTCGCCACCGACGCCTCGCCGGCGGCGCTGGCGGTGGCCGCGGCGAATGCGAGGCGGCTGGGCGCCGGCGGGGTCCGCTTCGCCGCCGCCGATCGCTACGCCGGGCTCGAGCTCGCCGCCTTCGACCTGGTGGTCGCCAACCCGCCCTACATCGACCCCGCCGAGGCCGGGTCGCTGTCGCCCGAGATCACGCGCTTCGAGCCCCACGGGGCGCTCTTCGCCGCCGACCGCGGCGAGGCGATGCTCGGCGAGCTGATCGCCGGCGCCGCGGGCCTTTCCCCCGGCGCATCGCTGGTGCTCGAGATCGGCCGCGGCCAGCTTCCCGCGATCGAGCGCCACACCGTGCCCTCGGTGCTCCACGTCGCCGCCGCGATCGAAGACTACGCTGGCATCCCGCGGGTGGTCCGCCTGGAACGAACCGAAGAGGCGGACCGCGGATGAGCCCCGCGAAGAGAGGTGCCCGATCGCACTCGCCGCGAGTCTCGCCCACGAGCCTCCCACGCTGCCGGAGAGACGAAGCCGTACGCTCCGCCTAGCGCTGATGGACCGCTTCGTCATCCACGGCCCCAACCGCCTCGCCGGCACGGTGCGCGCGAGCGGCGCGAAGAACGCCGCGCTGCCGGCGCTCGCGGCCTGCCTGCTGACCGACCGGACGGTGCGGCTCGAGCGGGTGCCGGCAGTGCGCGACATCCGCACCATGTGGCGGCTGCTCGGCCACCTCGGGATGGCGTGCGAGACCGGCCCGGGCGGCGCGGTGACGGTGCGCCGCGACGGCCCCGGCGCGCTCGCCCACGAGGCGCCCTACGAGCTGGTCAAGACCATGCGCGCCAGCGTCCTGGTGCTCGGGCCGCTGCTCGCGCGCCACGGCGAGGCGCGGGTGTCGCTCCCCGGCGGCTGTGCGATCGGGGTGCGCCCGATCGACCAGCACCTCGAAGGGCTGCGCGCGCTCGGCGCCGAGGTCGAGCTGGAGCACGGCGACGTCACCGTGCGCGCCCGCCGCCTCGCCGGCGGCCGCTTCCGCTTCGCGGTGCCGACCGTCACCGGCACCGAGAACGTCCTGATGGCGGCCACCCTCGCCCGCGGCACCACCGTGCTCGAGAACTGCGCCGCCGAGCCCGAGGTCGGCGACCTGGCGGCGCTGCTCTCGGCGATGGGGGCGAAGATCGAGGGCGCCGGCGGGTCGGTGATCGAGGTCGAGGGGGTGGCCGAGCTGGGCGGCGCGGACCACCGGGTAATTCCCGACCGCATCGAGGCCGGCACCTATCTCGTGGCGGCCGCGATGACCGGCGGCGCGGTGCGGGTCGAGGGCGCCCGGCCCGCCGATCTGGCGCCGCTGACGGAAAAGCTGGCAGCGGCCGGGCTGGCTCTCGACGAGGAGCCCGAGGCGCTGACCGTACGCGGCAACGGCGAGCTGGCGCCGGTCGACGTCGACACCGCCCCCCATCCGGGCTTCCCGACCGACCTCCAGGCGCAGTTCATGGCCCTGATGACCCGCGCCCGCGGGGTGTCGACGATCCGCGAGCTGGTGTTCGAGAACCGCTTCCAGCACGCGCCGGAGCTGGCGCGGATGGGCGCCGACGTCCGGATCGACGGCAACACCGCGAGGGTCCACGGCCCGGCGGCGCTCGCCGGCGCCCACGTCATGGCCACCGACCTGCGCGCCTCGGCGAGCCTGGTCATCGCCGGCCTGGCCGCCGCCGGCGAGACCGTCGTCCACCGCATCTACCACCTCGACCGCGGCTACGAGGCGATGGAATCGAAGTTGCAGTCGCTCGGCGCCCGGGTGGAGCGGGTGACCGGAGCGCCGCCGCCGGACTGACTCCGACGACGAACTCGACGACGAGTCCGACGACGCGACCGGCGCCCGCCGCCGCCCCCTCGTCTCGCCGCCCGAGCCGCGATGCCGACTCCACGTCCCAGCGCCAGGACCGCCGCATGAGCGCCGGACTGGCCCTCGCCCTGGCCGCGGTGGCCACCGCCGCCGACCCGCGGCCGGAGCTGGTCGAGCTGCGCTTCACCGGCCGCGCCGAGGAGGCGCTGGCGCGCGCCGAGGCGGCTCAGGCCGAGGACCCCGAGGCGGCCCGCCGTTGGGGCCTCGACTACCTGCGCGCGCACTTGCTCGAGCTGCTCGGCCGGCCGATGCCGGCGGCGGAGGCGTTCGCCCAGGCGATGGGCAACACCCCGGCGCTCGAGCCCTATGGCCGCTATCGGCTGGCCTGCAACGTCGAGCGGCGCGGCCACCCGGAGGTCGCCGCCGGGCTGATCGCCTCGGTGGTCGCCGACCCGCCGCGCCACCTCGCCGCCGAGGCGGCGGAGCTGTTCCAGCGCACCCTCGCCGCGGGCGGCGACTGCCGGCTGCTGCACGGGGTGGCGCCCTCGCGGCTGGCCGACGCCGAACGGCGGCTGATCGAGCTGGCGGCCGGCGACTGCGCGCTGCGCGACGGCGATTCCGAGCGCGCCCGCGCGCTCTACCTGCGGCTGCTCGGCGAGGCGGTCGACGACGACCCCGGCCGCCTCGCCGCCGAGCGCCTCGACGCCCTCCACCGGCGCGACGGCGGGCCGCCGGACGAGGAGGAGGCGCTCCTGCTCGGCTCCGCGTTCCACCAGCACCGGCGCTTCGACCGCGCGCTCGCCTACCTCGAGCCGGTGATCGAGGGCTGGCCCGAGAGCCTTGGCGACGGCCGTTTCGAGGTCGCCTACACCGCCGCCCGCTCGCGCTTCTGGCGCGAGGAGTTCCCCGCAGCCGTCGCCGCCTTCGGGGCGCTCGCCGGGCGCACCAGCAGCCGCAGCCTGCGGGCGAAGGCGCTCTACCAGCACGGCCGCGCGCTCGAGCTGAGCGGGCACCAGCGGGCCGCCGCCGACGCCTTCCGCCGCGCCTACTCGGTCGACCGGCTCGGCGGCTGGGCGTCGTCGGCGCTGTTCGCCGCCCTGCGGGTGGAGTGGCGGCACGGCGACGAGCAGCGCGCCCGGGAGCTGTACGACGCGCTGCTCTCCCAGCGGCGGTGGAACGACACGGCCGCCCGCGCCTCGCTCTTCCTCGCCGCTTCCGACCTGGTGCGCGGGCGGTCCGACCGCGCCGGGCACTGGCTCGACCTCGCCGAGCGCGCCGGGCGCGCGGTGGCGATCGAGGCGGCGTACTGGCGCGGCCGCCTGGCCGAGCTGGAGGGCGAGCCGGACGCGGCGGTGCGGCGCTACCTGCAGGCGCTGCGGTCCGACCCCCACCACCCGCTGGCCGAGGCTGCGCGCGAGCGGCTGGCCGTGGAGGGGCTGTCCGGGCCGGCGCGCGCCGCGGGGACGCGCCTGGCCGCCTCCGCGCGCAGCGACGACCTCTACTCCGCCTGGCTGCTGCTCGACGACGACTCGCCGTGGGGACGCGCCGCGCTCGGCCGCCTGCGCAAGCGCTGGAAGGACGAGGGCGCGGCGGCCCCGCTCGACGGCGTCGAGGCCGTGCCGCCGGCCTCCTGGCCGCTGTGGCGCCAGCCGCTCAACGGCCCCGAAGAGATGCTGCTCGCGCTCGGGGTGTGGGAAGACGGTGCGCCGGCCGTCGGCGAGCACTTCCCGCTGTCGTCTCCGGAGCTGGCGTTCACCTCGGCGGCGCTGCTCGCCCGTTCCGGGCGCACCCGGCCGTCGATCCGGATCGTCGAGATCCTCGCCCAGCGGCTGCCGTCTCGCCTGCCGCCGGCCGCCCACCCGATCGAGCTGCGACGGTTGCTCTACCCGATCGCGCACGCCGAGCAGGTGGTCACCCAGGCGCTCGAGCACAACGTCGACCCCTATCTGCTGGCGGCGATCATCCGCGAAGAGAGCCGGTTCGACGAGCGGGCGCTGTCGGCGGCCTCGGCGCGCGGGCTGACCCAGTTCGTCCACCCGACCGCGGTGCGGGTCGGCCGCGGGATCGGCTTCGAGCGGCTGGCGCCCGACGACCTCTACCGGCCGGAGGTGTCGATCGCGCTCGGCGCCGCCCACCTCGGCGAGCTGACGCGCCGCTTCCGCGGCGCCGACCACATGGTGGTCGCCGCCTACAACGCCGGCGAGGCGCAGGCGCTGCTCTGGCGCAGCTACTGCTTCAGCCCCGATCCCGCTGAGTACTTCACCAAGGTCAACTTCACCGAGACCCGCGGCTACCTCGAGAAGGTCCTGAGGAGCCGCGCGCACTACCGGGAGGTCTACGGGGATCGGCGGACCGGCCCGGTCGCGTCGCCTCCGAACTGAACGTGGCGCTCGCGCTCAGTCGATCGTCTCGACCACCAGGGGCAACGGGTCGGGCGGAGCGGGGAAGACCAGGACATCGGCCTCGGCGCGCAGCTCCTCGGTCCAGCGTTCGAGCTCCTGGTTGAGCCGCTGCTCGTGGAGCACGGCGCGGATCGCCTCGCGCACCTCGTCGAGCGGCGGCACCGGCTCACCGCGACGTTCGAGGTCGGGGACCACGCTCTCCTGGTAGTAGGCGCGGATGTCCTCGAAGCCGACGAAGACGCGCGCGCCGAGCCGCTCCGTGACGTATGTGAGCACAGCGATCTGGCGGGCGACGAGCTGGCGCACCTCCTGCTCGTTCATCCCCAGCTCGGCGAGCCGGCGGAGGAACACCTCGCGGTCGGGGAAGGCGGCGGCGATGTCGGCCACCCGGGCCTCGATCTCGGTCACCGGCACCCGGTGGAAGCCCGAGCGGTCGACCTCGTGGAAGCGCAGCCGCTGCTCGATAAGCCCGTCGATCACCCGCTCGCGCAGTTCGGCGTCGCCCTCCCCGGGCCGGCGCCCGGCGAGCCCGAGGCCGATCACCTCTTCGGCCTCGGAGAGCAGGATCGGGTCCTCGCCGACGATCGCGACGATGCGGTCGACGAGGATCGGCGACTCGGCTGCGGGCGCGGGGTCCTGGGCGGGCGCAGGGACGGCGGCGAGCAGGACGGAGGCCGCCAGTGCCGCCGGGCGCATGATGCCCGGATGCTAGCATCGCCCTCCCCGGAGCCCCCGATGAGCGACGATCCCGAGCCGGGAAGCGGCGGCGAGCAGCATCCCGGCGAACCGCGGGCGCGGCGCGGCACCCTGCTGGTTGTCGCCACCCCGATCGGCAACCTCGACGACCTGTCGCCGCGCGCGCGGACGGCGTTCGAGCGGGCGGACATGGTGGCCTGCGAGGACACCCGGCACACCGGCCGGCTGCTGGCGCAGCTCGGGATCGGCCGGCCGCTGGTGTCGCTCCACGAGCACAACGAGCGGCAGCGGCTGCCCCAGCTCCTGGCGGCGCTCGGGCGCGGGGCGACGGTGGCGCTGGCGAGCGATGCCGGCACACCCCTGGTCTCCGACCCCGGGTACCTGCTGGTGCGCGAGGCGGCGGCGGCCGGGTTCCGGGTCGAGCCGGTGCCCGGGCCGTCGGCGGTGCTCGCCGCGCTGATCGCCTCGGCGCTGCCGCCCTACCCGTTCACCTTCGCCGGCTTCCCGCCGCCGCGCGCGGGCAAGCGACGGAGCTTCTACCGCGAGCTGGCCGGGCTCGGCCACACGGTGGTGGTCTTCGAGTCGCCGCACCGGCTGATCGCCAGCCTCGACGACGCGATCGCCGAGCTGGGCGACCGGCCGGCGGCGGTCTGCCGCGAGCTGACCAAGCTCCACGAGGAGGTGCTGCGGGGGCCGCTCTCGGAGCTGCGCGAGGAGATGGCCGGGCGGGCGGCGCTCAAGGGGGAGTTCGTGGTGGTGATCGGCAAGCAAGCGGCTCGGTGAGCAACCCGGCAACCGCCGCTGCGTTGAAGGGATGACACCTTCCGATCTCGCGGCGGCGCGGCGGCGCCGCCGAAGGGGGACCGATGCTCAACGACCTCCGGATCTCGCTGCGCGGCCTGCGCCGCAGCCCCGGGCTGGCCGCCGTGGCGGTGCTGGTGATCGGGCTCGGGATCGGCGCCAACGCGGTGGTCTTCACCCTGCTCGACGGCTTCCTGTTCCGTCCGCTCGACTTCGCCGCGCCCGAGCGGCTGGTGCGCCTGTTCGGGACCCAGGAGTCGGCCGGGCGCGAGCGCCAGAACGTCAACGAGGCGACCTTCTTCGAGTGGCGGCGGAGCGCCGCCGGCTTCGAGGGCCTCGCAGCCGCCCGCAACATGGGTCTCGCCGTCACCGAGTCGGAGACCCCGCTCAACCCGCTGATGCGCGAGGTCACCACGGGCTACTTCGAGCTGCTCGGCGTGCGGCCGGCGCTCGGCCGCACCTTCGCCCCCGACGAGCACCAGCCCGGCATCGGCGGCGTGGCGATGCTCAGCCACGGTTTCTGGCAGAGCTACTTCGGCGGCGATCCGGGGGTCCTCGGCCGCACCCTCGAGCTCGCCCGCCGGCCGTACGAGGTGATCGGCGTGATGCCCGCGGGCTACCGCAACCCGGCGGTCAACGGCGATCCGGTGCTCTGGCTGCCGCTGACCGAACAACCGGTGCCCGACGACCGCCAGGAGGACCTGCGCGTCGTGGCGCGGCTGGCCCCGGGCACCTCCCCGGCGGCGGAGCAGGAGGAGATGGACCGCATCTCCGAGCAGCTCGCCGCCCTCGACCCCGCGCGTCACGAGGGCCGCGGCGTGCGGGTGGTGCCGCTCCACGACTCGCTGGTCGAGACGCTGCGGCCGGCTCTGTGGGTGCTGTTCGGCGCCGTCGCCCTGCTGCTGCTGATCGCCTGCGGCAACGTCGCCAACCTGCTGCTCGCGCGCGCGGTCGGCCGGCGCCGCGAGATCGCGGTGCGGGTGGCGCTCGGCGCCGGGCGGCTCCAGGTCGCGCGCCAGCTCCTGGTCGAGAGCCTTCTGCTCGGGCTCGCCGGCTCCGGGCTCGGCCTGCTGCTCGCCGCCTGGGGGCTAGGACCGCTGACGCGGCTGATCCCGGAGACCATCAACGTGCCGCTGCTCGAGCGGGTGCAGCTCGACCTCGGCGTTGTCGCCTTCACCGCCGCGGCCGCCGTGGTCACCAGCGTGCTGTTCGGCCTGGCGCCCCTGGCCTGGGCGTTCCGGGCCTCCGCCGGCACGCCGTTCGGGACGCGCTCGACCGGCGGCCGGGAGCGGCGGCGGCTGCGCGGCGGCCTGGTGGTGACCGAGGTCGCGCTGTCGCTGATCCTGCTGGTCGGCGCCGGCCTCGCCCTGCGCGCGTTCGTCCACCTGGCGCGGCTCGACCCCGGCTTCGACCCCCGCGGGCTGCTCGCTTTCCGCACCGGCGCGCGCGGCCCGGAGTTCGATCTGCCGGAACAGCGCGACGAGTTCATCCGCCGCGTGGTCGACGGCGTGCGGGCGCTGCCCGGGGTCGAGGACGCCGCGGCGTGCCAGTTCCCGCCGCTGTTCCGCGGCTTCGGCTTCTCGGTGCCGGTGAGCGTGGCCGGCGACGAGCCGGCCGAGGGCGGCGGGCCGGGCGCCCAGCCGATGCGGGTGACCCCAGGCTTCTTCGACGTCTACGGCCTGCCGCTGGTCGCCGGCCGCGGGTTCGACCAGCGGGATGGAGCCGGCCGCGAGCCGGTGGCGGTGCTCAGCGCCGGCCTCGCCCGCGAGCTGTTCGGCGACCGCGATCCCCTCGGGCGGGCGATCGAGTTCGACGGCGAGGGGCGGCGGGTGGTCGGGGTCGCCGGCGACGTGCGCGGGGTGGCCTCCAACCCCGGCGCGCCGTCCTATGTCTACCTCCCCCACGCGCAGTCGCCGACCCCGCCGGCGATGACCGTACTCGCGCGCACCGCCGGCGATCCGCTCACCCTGGCCCGCTCGGCCGAGCAGGTGGTGTGGGAGATCAGCCGCGACGCTCCGGCGTACGGCGCCACCACCATGGAGCAAATACTCGCCGACACCGACTGGCGGCCGCGCTTCCTGCTCCAGCTCCTCGCGGTCTTCGCCTTGCTGGCGCTGGTTCTGGCGACGTCGGGCATCTACGCCGTGCTCGCCGCCGCAGTGGTCGAGCGCACGCGCGAGGTCGGGATCCGGGTGGCGGTCGGGGCGCGGAGGGGCGACGTGCTGGCGATGGTGCTCGCCGACGCCGGCCGGCTGGCGCTCGCCGGCATCGCCGTCGGGCTGGTGCTCGCCGCCGCCGCCAGCCGGCTGCTCGAGGGGCAGCTCCAGGGCGTCGGCACCCTCGACCCGCTGACCTATGCCGCAGTCTCGGTGCTGCTGCTGGCGGTCGCCCTCGCCGCCGGCACGGTCCCCGCCCTCCGCGCCACCCGCATCGACCCGGTCAAGGCGCTGCGTGCGGAGTAGACGAGCCGCCGGGGGACTCAGAGCGGACCGGCGATCCAGCAGCCGCCGAGGACCCGGTCGTCGGCGTAGAACACCGCGGCCTGTCCGGGCGCCACCCCTCGCTGAGGCGTGGCGAACTCGACCTCGCAGCGGCGATCGGGGAGGGGGCGGATGTGCGCCGGCACGCCAGGGTGGCGGGAGCGGATCCTGACCGTCGCCTCGACCGGCGTCGCCGGGTCGGCGGGCGGGGTGATCCAGTGCAGGCGCTCGCCGGTGAGCCCAGGGGCGGCGAGGGCGTCCGCGCCGCCGACCACGACCCGGTTGGCGGCCGGCTCGACCGCCAGCACGTAGAGGCGGCGGCCGGCGGCGACGCCGAGGCCGCGGCGCTGGCCGACGGTGTAGCGGAAGTAGGGCGCCTCGGCGCGCCCCAGCTCGTTGCCGTCGCGGTCGACGACGGTCGCCCGCTCGGGCGGCGCCAGCGGCAGGAGCGAGCGGCCGCGCGCCTCCTCCTCGACGAACTCGCGCACCCCGCCGGCGACGAAGCAGACCTCCATCGACTCGCCCTTCTCGGCCACCACCAGGCCGGCCTCGCGGGCCAG
>Ga0302046_10000604_pt1 | contig 35797 bp, 35 predicted proteins | sample RVTome_11_FD_200261 | JGI IMG/M metagenome (GOLD analysis project Ga0302046, IMG submission 200261) | Soil microbial communities from uranium-contaminated site in the Upper Colorado River Basin, Wyoming, United States - RVT147D111 (version 2) ...
CCCGGTCCCGCGCGAGGGCAACCTGATCAAGCGCGAGTGGCTGAAGACCTACGACCAAGCGCCCGAGCGCGGGACCGGTGTCAGGATCGTGCAGAGCTGGGACATTGCGACCACGACCGGCGAGCGCAGCGACTACTCGGTCTGCACGACCTGGGCGATCAAGCGGAAGGAATTCTATCTGCTTGACGTCTGGCGCGACCGCGTGGAGTTCCCGGATCTGCGGCGCAAGGTGGTGAGCCTGGCTCTGCATCACGGCGCCCAGATGGTCCTGATCGAGAAGGCGGGGCCCGGCCTCTACATGGTCCAGGACTTGAGAGGGAACCCGACACCAGGCTTCCCCAACCCCATCGGCATCGTGCCCGAAGGGGATAAGGAGACGCGCATGTTGGCGCAGACACCGCGCTTCGAGGCGGGTCACGTTTTCTTCCCGAACGACGCGCCTTGGCTGGCCGTGCTGATGAACGAATTGCTCGCCTTCCCCAACGGCAGGCACGACGACCAGGTGGACAGCGTCTCGCAGTTCCTCAAATGGGCGTGGACCAAAGCGAGCCGGCCCACGGTCCCAATGGTTCCGCCCCGGGTCATCTTTTACGACTAGTGCTGGCCCTATTGAGGCGGTCTCGGATTGTCTCAAGTAAGGCTCGTTACCGTGGGCGCCGCCTGTCGCGCCGAAGAAGCCCAAGAAGGTGAGTTCGACTGGACTTCGACCGCAAAGGAAGCGTCCCTCGCCGAAATCGGCGAGGGACGCATGTGGGCGATGACGAACGAGAGTTGGTCAACCGACCGTTCGCGGTAGTGACCGCGATGTTGGAGGACGCGACGGAGATCGCGGCCGCGGGGCAGGGAGCCCGGCAGTCGCCCTCGCAACTCGCGGTCCACGGCCGACAACTCCAGGCGGCGGCTCGGGAGGTTGCGGTCTTCGCCGAGGCGATCACGATCGTCGCAAATCTTGGCCGAAACCCGCGCTAAATTCCGCGAAATATTCCTGGCTGAAAGGACTGGACTTCCTCGGCAAGGCAAGCATGCATTGCTGATACGAGTTAGGGCCGCCTTCGGCGCCCTGCCCCGACCGGTCCGGCCGGCGGGGCTGTGGGTGGTGGAAGCGCCGCGATCGCCGCGGCGCCGAACGCCACGGAGGCCACCATGCCCAAGCTCACCGACACACAGCTTGTCATCCTCTCCGCCGCCGCCCAACGCGACGACCGGGCGGTTCTGCCGCTGCCCAATTCGCTCAAGATCAAGGGAGCCGCAGTCGCCAAGACGCTCGAAAGCCTGATCAAGAAGGGGCTGCTCGAGGAAGCGCCGGCGGGCCGCGCTTCCGTGTCCTGGCGCACCGACAAGGACGGTCGCCGCACGACGCTCCTCGTCACCGACGCCGGCATCACGACGCTTGACGGTGGATCGGCCGACAAGACCGCCAAACCGCGAAAGACGAAGAGTCCCGGCCGATCGGCTCCAAAGAAAGCGCCCCGCAAGTCCAACGGGGCGGCGGCGAAGACGGCTGTCCGTGCCGGCACCAAGCAGGCGCAGCTGATCGACCTCCTCAAACGCGAGGACGGTGCCACGATCGACGAGGCCGTCGAGGCGCTCGGCTGGCAGGCGCACTCGGTCCGCGGCGCCATCAGCGGCGCGCTCAAGAAGAAGCTCGGCCTCGCGGTCGCGTCGGAGAAGATCGACGGCCGCGGCCGGGTCTATCGCATTACCGACCGGGGCTGATCGTGCGGAGCCAGAGGGAGGCAGCTGCCATGCCAACCAGCGACGACAACGTCAGCCCCTACTTGCGGCGACCGATCCGTAGCTACGAGCAGTTCCTGTGGGAACGGGCCATGAAAACCCGCGCGGCGAACCGGCGGACCGACCCACCGGTCGGACCGTCGACCCGCTATCCGCCCAAACGGAATGAAGATCATGTCGAGCCTTGTTCGTAGAAAGATCGCCGAGTTGCAAGGGCTCGACACACCGGCATTGCGGACGCTTTGGGGGGAGGCCTTCGGCGGGCCTCCCCCGAAGCGGACAAGCCGCGACCTGCTCCTGCGCGCGCTCTCGTACCATGTCCAGGAAAAGGCGTTCGGCGGCCTGCGGCCCGTCACCCGCCGCCGGCTGGTCCGGGCCGCCGACGAGATCGCTTCAGGCCGGGCGCCATCACCACCCCCGACCGTAGTCAAGCCGGGAACGCGGCTGCTGCGCGAATGGCGGGGCGTCATCCACGAGGTGATCGTGCTTGAGGATGGCGTGCAGTATCGCGGCGAGACCTGGGCATCGCTCTCGGCGGTGGCGCGCGAGATCACTGGTACCCGCTGGTCGGGGCCGTTGTTCTTCGGGTTGAAGGGACGCCGCGATGACCGCCACTAATCCCAAGCTCCGGCGCTGCGCGATCTACACTCGCAAGTCTACGGACGAAGGGTTGGAGCAAGACTTCAACTCACTCGACGCACAGCGCGAGGCGTGCGAGGCCTATATCAAGAGCCAAACGGGTGAAGGCTGGAAGCCGCTACGATCGCGATATGACGATGGCGGATACTCAGGCGGCACCATAGATCGGCCTGGCCTACAGCAGTTACTCGCCGATGTGCGGGGCCGGAAGGTAGATACCGTGGTCGTCTACAAGGTCGACCGACTCACCCGCTCGCTCGCCGACTTCGCCAAGATCGTCGAAGCGTTCGACGCCCATAGCGTCTCCTTCGTATCAGTTACGCAGCAGTTCAATACCACCACCTCCATGGGCCGCTTGACGCTCAACATGCTGCTCTCCTTCGCTCAGTTCGAACGCGAGGTCACCGGCGAGCGCATCCGCGACAAGATCGCAGCCTCGAAGAAGAAGGGTATGTGGATGGGCGGCTTTGTGCCGCTCGGCTACGAACCCAATGGTCGGACGCTCACCATCAACGAACAGGAGGCCGAAACCGTCCGAACCGTGTTCCGGCTCTATCTCGAGCACGGCAACGTTCGGCGGTTGAAAAAGGAAGTCGATTGCCTGGGCCTGACGACCAAGATCCGCAAGGGCATGGACGGACGAATGCGCGGCGGTCGCCCCTTGAGCCGCGGCTATATCTACAAGCTGTTAGGCAACCCGCTCTATGTCGGTCGTATAGCCCACAAAGGGGAGACCTACGACGGCCTGCATCCACCGATCATCGATGCGGGGACCTGGGACGCGGTCCAGGCGAAGCTCGCCGCCAATACCCAGACACGAACTTCGGAAGCGCGGGCCACCGAACCCAGCCCACTCATGGGCAAGCTGTTCGACGAAACCGGGGTCGCTCTCACACCAAGTCATGCGGTCAAAAACGGCCGTCGCTATCGTTACTACATGTCGAAACGCTTCATCAGCGGAGCGGACGCCGAGGGCAAGGAACGAGACGGTTGGCGACTGCCAGCCGGCGAGATCGAGCACATCGTGGGCGAGGCCGTTGCCGGCCTCCTCGCGGATCGGTCTGCGCTTGCCGAGGCTGCGCGGAAAAGCGGCATCGCCATCAATCAGATCCCTGGTCTGCTCAAAGCCATTTCACGGTGGCGAGGACGCGCCCTGGACCTCGTCGAACGTGTCGATCTGGGCAGCGACGAGATTACAATCGGCATAAACCTGTCGTCGCTTAGCGGCGGGACCGAGATGGTGATCCGCCAAATCGTCGCGGCACGGATCAAGCGGCGTGGCGTCGAGATGCGGCTGGTACTTGATGGTACCGGCACCGGAACCGCGAAACAGGATCCGGCGCTCATCAAGGCTGTCGTGCGCGCCCACAAATGGTTCGATGATCTCCTGAGCGGTCGCGCTAAGTCACTCCGCGACATTGCTGAATCCGAAGGAGTCAGTGATCGCTATGTCAGCCACTTGATGCCGCTGGCCTTCCTTTCGCCGGACATCATCGAAGCGATCTTGTCAGGAAGCCAGCCCGTTGACCTTACCGCCGAGACGCTGATCAAGCGCACGGACCTGCCCGTGGACTGGGTCGACCAGAAGGCGCTCACGGGGTTCGCTTGAGCCGACTTAGCCTTCCCGAAACCGAACCGCCGAAATGGCCCACGGAGAAAATGGGCGGCCTGGCTGCGGAGAATGCGGCTTGCGGGGCCTCTCCGGTTCGCTCTCGCTTGGGCACCCGCCGCAAGCCCCGCGGGATGCGGGGAAGCGTACCGAGAGTTCGAATCCCTCTCGAAAAACGAGTGAAAACAATGACTTGCTGGCGGAGGGGGTGGGATTCGAACCCACGGTACGCTTGCGCGCACAACGGTTTTCGAGACCGCCCCGTTCGACCACTCCGGCACCCCTCCGCGGGCGGCGGACCCTACCGCAGCGAGCCGAAGCTCGGCAAGGCCCGCCGGCGTTGCCACCGGCGCCATGTGCGACACCGCATATGGTGCCGGCCGTATGCTTAACAATCCGTGACCGACGCCGGCGCGCTCTCGCACGGCAGCCGCCGCTCGCGCATGGCGCACCGGCCCGCAGGTCATGGCTGTCCCGCCAGGGGGCGGGACCGTCGCCCGAACCCTCCCGCCGCCGCGCGCCGGCGGCGCTTGGCGATCGCCCCGGCAGGCCCGCACATCGGCGTAATGCGCGGGAATAAATCGGCTTGGTTAACGGTGTCATCATACTTTCCGGCGATCCTTAGCGTCGCCATTCAAGGGGTTCCGGACCCCGAGGCCAATAGCCGTGACCGGCACCGCAGCCACGCGGGCCGACCGGGGAAGAGGCAGCGACTTCACGATGACGGCTGTGAGCCAGACTTCCGCGCAAAAACCGATCGGCAAGGATCGCATCGCCAACATGGCGGCGGCGCGGGCGGCCGACGAGTCCTTCCGCGAGGCGCTCTACTTCCTCGGCAACATCCTCGACCGGCAATGGGACCTCGGCCGCCAGGTCGTGGTCGGCTGGTGCTCGACCGCGGGCGGCATCCAGGTGCTGTTCGTGCCCAACCACCGCCTGTCGGAGGCGCTCGCCGACCACCAGCACCTGCTGATCGGCTCGCGCCACGTCGACGCCGAGACCATGGCGAAGATGGTCCAGATCTTCGGCAAGAAGCCGGTGTCGCTGACCCTGCCCACGGTCGCCGGCGGGCGCACCATCAACAGCGACGACATCGAAACGGTGGTCGATAAGTACTGCATCAAGAAGATCGACAGCCGCGCCGCCGTGCTCTTCGACATCGTCAAGTTCGGCATCTACCCGCCGCTCGAGCAGGTGATGCAGCTCAACAATCTGCAATACTCGATCAACTTCGCCCAGACCGCCCTGGTCCAGCACGGCATCAGCTGCAAGACCTCGCGCTCGCCGACCGGCGACGGCTTCTACGTCTGGAACACCAGGCCCGGCCTCGACGGCGACCTCGACCTCTTCCAGTTCATGGTCCTCGTGCTCGCCGAGAACGCGGTCGCCCACTACAAGGGCAAGGGCAACACGGTGCCGCAGCTGCGCACCTGCTTCCACATCGGCAGCAACTTCGAATACAACCAGGTCGACGTGCTGACGCCGACGATCGTGAGCTACATCGTCGGCGACCTCACCATCAACATGTCGCGCATGATCGAAAAGGCCCTGCCCGGCCAGATCCTGATCGGCAGCTTCATCAAGGCCGTGAGCGGCGATGCGATCACCGACGACGGCGGCCTGAAGCGCATCAACGCGCCGATCTTCATGTCGCTGGCCCAGCGCCGGGTCAAGCTCCTGAGCGACCTCGTGCCCTCCGGCGAGCGGGTCAACGACATCAGCCTCTACCTCACCGGCATCAAGGGCTCGGGCGAGAACTACAACGTCAAGCGCTACCGCCTGCGCGACAAGCACGGCAAGTCCCACAACGCCTTCAACGCCAAGCTCAACATCGCGCTCTCCGACGATCGCAAGATCTTCATCGGCCTGCGCGACAACGACCTGGCCGAGTTCGACGCCGAGCCCAGCGTGCTCGACCTCTCCGGCGACTGGGAGCCCTGATCGCCGGCAACCCCCGGCAGGTTCAGGCAAAATCAGGCCAAACCGGGCGAATCCGGGCTTGAATTTCTTGACAGGCCACCCGAGCTAACTATAGTTCGCGCGGCATACGAGGCGGGCGGCCTTTCCGGGCCCAGTCCCGCCTTTTTACCGTGTTCTCAAACACGTGATCTCTAGCAATGGTCGGGCAGATGTTCGCAGTGGTTCGCACCGGCGGCAAGCAGTATCGGGTCGCCGAGAACGACGTCATCGTCGTGGAGAAGCTGGTCGGCGAGGCGGGCGAGGTCATCGTCCTCCCCGACGTGCTCGCGGTCGGCGACGGCAAGGCCCAGACCATCGGCGCGCCGACGGTCTCCGGCGCCTCGGTCGCCGCCCAGGTCCTGGAGCAGACCCGCGGCGACAAGGTCATCGTCTTCAAGAAGAAGCGCCGCCAGGGCTACAAGCGCAAGCGCGGCCACCGCCAGGAGCTGACGGCGCTGCGCGTCACCGAGATCCTGACCGGCGGCAAGAAGCCCAGCCCGGGCAAGTCACAGGGGAAGGCCAAGGCGCCCGCGAAGACCCAGGCCAAGGGCGACGACAAGCCCAAGGCGGCGGCCGGGAAGCCCCCCGCAAAGAGCGAGGCGAAGACCGAGACCAAGAAACCCGCCGCCAAGCCGGCGGCCAAGAAGCCCGCCGCGAAACCCGAGGCGAAGACCGAAGCCAAGAAACCGGCCGCCGGGAAGCCGGCGGCGAAGAAGCCCGCGGCCAGGAAGCCGGCCGGCGGCGCGACGAAAAAGTAAGCGCCAGCAAGCGAAGCGTATACGAGAGGTTTCCCGATGGCCCACAAGAAAGCAGGCGGCAGCTCGCGCAACGGCCGCGACTCCCCCGGACAGCGCCTCGGCGTGAAGAGGTACGGCGGCGAGTCCGTGATCGCCGGCAACATCATCGTCCGCCAGCGCGGCACCAAGTTCCATCCGGGCGAGAATGTCGGCCTCGGCAAGGACCACACGCTGTTCGCGCGCGCCGACGGCAACGTGAAGTTCGTGCGCAAGGCGGGCAGCCGCACCTATGTCTCGGTGGAGCCGGGCGACTAGAGCATATTCCGCTCACGCGGAATCGGCGCCAGCCCGCTCCCCCACCCGGCCACCCACAGGATACTGCCATTGGGTGGCCGGGTGGGGGAGCGGGCCGGTGATGCCAAACGATCGGAATATGCTCTAGAACACACAGCCTGGCCCGGCGGCGGCCCAGGGAACGGCAGCGGCCGCCCCAGTCTTCAAACGACCGCCCATTCTTCAGACGATCGAAAGAGGGAAATGGGGCGCCATTTCCCTCTTTTTCGTTCCGGAGCGCGACGAGCCTGCGATGGACCCGATCCCGAAGATGACGCTGACCACGGATCGCCTCACCCTGCGGCCCTTCGCGCGCGCCGACGCGCCGGCGCTGCACGCGCTGGTGAACAACCGCAAGGTGGCGCGGATGCTGCTGCGCGTCCCCAACCCCTATCCCCCGGGCCTCGCCGAGCGCTGGATCGCCGGCCATGCAAGGGCGCGCGCGACCGGCGCCGGCTACGTCTTCGCCATCGACCTGCACGGGGCACTGATCGGCACGGCCAGCCTGGAACGCCGGGACGGCGCATACACGCTCGGCTACTGGATCGGCGAGCCGTGGTGGGGCCGGGGCTTCGCCAGCGAGGCGGTGCGGCGCCTGGTCGATTTCGCCTTCGATACGCTCGGGGAGACGCGGATCGCCGCGAGCTGCTTCCAGGAGAACAAGGCCTCGGCGCGGATCCTGGAGAAATGCGGTTTCGTGGCTAAGGGGGCGGGCGCCCTCGACTGCGCCGCGCGCGGCCACATGGTGCCGGCCGCCTTCCTGGAGCTTAAGCGCGCGCCGGCGGCCATGGACGCGCGGCCATGAAGTTCCTCGACCAGGCGAAGGTCTACGTGAAGAGCGGCGACGGCGGCGAGGGCTGCGTCTCGTTCCGGCGCGAGAAGTACGTCGAGTTCGGCGGGCCCGACGGCGGCGACGGCGGGCGCGGCGGCGACGTGATCGCCGAGGCGGTCGACGGCCTCAACACGCTCATCGACTACCGCTACCAGCAGCACTTCAAGGCCCGGCGCGGCGCCCATGGCATGGGCAAGAACCGGACAGGCGCCGGCGGCAAGCCGGTCGTGCTCAAGGTCCCGGCCGGCACGCAGATCCTGGAGGACGACCAGGAGACGCCGGTCGCCGATCTCCTGAAGCCCGGCGACCGGGTCGTGCTGGCGCGCGGCGGCAAGGGCGGCAAAGGCAATGCGCACTTCAAGTCCTCGACCAACCAGGCCCCGCGCCGCTCCGAGCCGGGCATGCCGGGCGAGGAGCACTGGCTCTGGCTGCGCCTGAAGCTCGCCGCCGACGCCGGGCTCGTCGGCCTGCCCAATGCCGGCAAGTCGACCTTCCTCGCCGCCGTCTCGCGGGCCCGGCCGAAGATCGCCGACTACCCCTTCACCACCATCCACCCCCAGCTCGGCGTCGTCACTCACGCCGGCGAGGAGTTCGTGCTCGCCGATATTCCGGGGCTGATCGAGGGCGCGCATGTGGGCAAGGGCGTCGGCGACCGTTTCCTCGGCCATGTCGAGCGCTGCGGCGTGCTGCTGCACCTGGTCGACGGCACCGAGGACGACGTGGCCGAGGCCTACCGCACGATCCGCACCGAGCTTGAAGCCTATGGCCACGGCCTCGCGGACAAGGCCGAGCTGGTCGCGCTCAACAAGGTCGATGCGCTGACCAAATCCGAGATCGTGGAGAAGTCGGACGCGCTGGCCCGCGCCGCCGGACTGGACGAGCGCGGCGTCTTCGCCATTTCCGGCGTCACCGGGGCGGGGGTCGAGCGGGTGCTGGGCACGCTGCTGGCGCGCGTGGCGGCCTTCCACGAGGGCGAGGGCGAGGCGGCGCCCATGACGTTCGCGCCATGACCGCGCCGGCCCTCGCCGAGGCCAGGCGGATCGTCGTCAAGATCGGCTCGGCGCTGCTGGTCGACGAGACCACGGGGCAGGTCCACAGGACCTGGCTCGACGCCTTGGCCGAAGACCTCGCCGCGCGCCACGGCGCCGGCCAGGACGTGCTCATCGTCTCCTCCGGGGCGATCGCGGTCGGCCGCCGCCATCTCGGCCTGACCGGCCGGGCGCTGCGCCTGGAGGAGCAGCAGGCCGCCGCCGCGACGGGCCAGATCCGCCTCGCCCACGCCTATCAGGAGGCGCTCGCCAAGCACGGCATCACCGTCGCCCAGATCCTGTTGACGCTGGAGGACACCGAGGCGCGGCGGCGGCACCTGAACGCGCGCAGCACCATCGAGAACCTGCTGAAGCTCCGCGCCATTCCGGTGATCAACGAGAACGACACCGTCGCCACCAGCGAGATCCGCTACGGCGACAACGACCGCCTCGCCGCCCGGGTGGCGCAGATGGCGAGCGCCGACACGCTGATCCTGCTCTCCGACATCGACGGGCTCTACACCGCCGACCCGCGGAACGACGGGGCGGCCGAGCACATCGCGGAGGTCACCCGCATCACCCCCGAGATCGAGGCGATGGCGGGCGAGGCGGCGCCCGGCTATTCCTCGGGCGGCATGGTCACCAAGCTCGCCGCCGCCAAGATCGCCTATGGGGCGGGCTGCCGCATGGCGATCGTCGACGGCACCGCACAGCACCCGCTTCGCGCCATCGAGAACGGCGCGCGCTGCACCTGGTTCCTGCCCGACCAGGAGCCGCTCGCCGCGCGCAAGCGCTGGATCTCCGGCGCCATCAATCCGTCGGGGACGCTGACCGTCGACGACGGGGCGTTGGGCGCGCTCGGCCGCGGCAAGAGCCTGCTGCCGGCCGGCGTGACCGCCGTCGAGGGCTCATTCCGGCGCGGCGACGCGGTGATCGTGAAGGACGGGGCGGGCCGCGAGATCGCGCGCGGCCTGGTCGCCTATGGGGCGGCGGACGCGCGCCAGATCATCGGCCGCAAGTCGAGTGAGATCGAGGCCATCCTCGGCTACCGCGGCCGCGACGAGATGATCCACCGCGACGACCTGGTGATGGGGCGGGACGCGAAGGGCTGAGCGTTGACGGCCGGCCCGCGTCCTTCGACAGGCCCAGGATGAGGGCGCCATTGGTTCCTGCTTCCCGTACCGATCGCTGCTGCGACACAGCACGCCCCTCATCCTGAGCTCGTCGAAGGACGAGGGGCGCGCGCCCCGGCTGCTGGAGATGGATCACCAAACGCCCGCCACCGCCATGACGAACAGGCGACGGAAGGGGAAGAGCGTGACGCCGTTCGCGCGCTTGGGATAGGCCGCGCGCACCTTCTCGCCGTAGAGGCGCAGGAAGTCATCCGCCTCTGCGGCGTCGAGCTTGTCCATCACCGGCTGCAACGCGGTGCTGCGGATCCAGTCGACGACCGGGTTGTCGCCCTCGAGCGGCTGGATGTAGGTGGTCTCCCAGATCTCCAGATGCGCCGCGAGGGGCGCCATCAGGTCGTGGTAGAACGGCGGCTCGGCGACCGGGATCCAGTCGGGGCCGATGCGCTCGGCAAAGCCCAGCGCCTCGGCGGCCTCGCGCACCAGCACGTGCGAGGGCGCGCTCCAGTTGCGCGGCATCTGAACGGCCAGCACCCCACCGGGCGCGAGATACCCGAAGAGGCGCGGGAAGAGCGTCGCGTGGTCGGGCAGCCAGTGCAGCGCCGCGTTCGACATGATGATGTCGAGCGGACCGTCGGGCTGCCACGCGCCGATGTCCCCTTCGACCCAGTCGATTGCCGGGAAGTCGCCGCGCGCCTGTTCCAGCATCTTCGGCGAGCTGTCGAGCCCGGCGATCTCCGCCTGCGGCCAGCGCGCGCGCAGGCGCTCGGTGAGCCGTCCGGTGCCGCAGCCGAGGTCGATCACCGAGCGCGCCGCGAGGTCGGGGATATTGGCGATCAGGTCGAGCCCGGGCCGCAGCCGCGAGCCCATGAACTGCTCGTAAAGTCCCGGATCCCATGCCATGGCGCGGAGTATAGGCGAACCGCCCGGCGGTTGCCTGCACAACGGAAATGCCGCAGTATGCTTGGCTCATTCACCGGGCGGACGGCCATGAACGAAGTCACCAGACCGGCGACCGAAAACGGCGCGGACGACATCGGCGCCCAGATGGCGGCGCTCGCCGAGGCGGCGCGCGCGGCCGCCGCCGTGCTCGCCACCGCGACGACCGAGGCCAAGAACGCGGCGCTGACGGCCGCCGCCGCCGCGATCCGTGCGCGGGCGGGCGAGATCCAGGCCGCCAACGACGAGGACATGGGCAAAGCCGGCAACGACCTCACCGAGGCCTTCCGCGACCGCCTGAAGCTCGACGCCGGGCGCATCGAGGGCATGGCCATGGGCCTCGAAGAGGTGGCGGCGCTGCCCGATCCCGTCGGCCGCGAGCTCGCCCGCTGGCAGCGTCCCAACGGCCTCGACATCGCCCGGGTCGCGACCCCCTTGGGCGTCATCGGCATCATCTACGAGAGCCGGCCCAACGTGACCGCCGACGCCGGCGGGCTCTGCCTGAAGGCCGGCAACGCGGCGATCCTGCGCGGCGGCTCGGAGTCCTTTCAGTCCTCGCGCGCCATCGCCGCCTGCCTGCAGGACGGTCTGCGCGCGGCGGGCCTGCCCGAGGCCGGCATCCAGGGCGTGCCGACCACCGACCGGGCCGCCGTCGGCGCCATGCTGACCATGCCCGAGTACATCGACATCATCGTGCCGCGCGGCGGCAAGGGGCTCATCGAGCGCGTCCAGCGCGAGAGCCGCATCCCGGTGATGGCCCATCTCGACGGCATCTGCCACGTCTACGTCGACGCCGCCGCCGACAAGGCGATGGCGCGCGACATCGTGCTCAACGCCAAGATGCGGCGGACCGGCATCTGCGGCGCGGCGGAAACCCTGCTCGTCGACCGCGCGGTGGCCGAGAGCCACCTGCCCGACATCCTCGAGGCGCTGAGCGCCGCCGGCTGCGAGCTGCGCGGCGATGCGACCGTACAGCGCCTCGACGCCCGCGTCGTGCCCGCCACCGAGGCCGACTGGGACACCGAGTACCTCGACGCCATCCTCTCGGTGAAGGTGGTCAACGGCGTCGACGAGGCGATGCGCCACATCGAGACGCACGGCTCGCGGCACACCGAGGCGATCGTCACGCAGGACCAGGCGACCGCCGAGCGCTTCCTCTCCGGCCTCGATTCGGCGATCCTCCTGTGGAACGCCTCGACGCAATACGCCGACGGCGGCGAGTTCGGCATGGGCGCGGAGATCGGCATCTCGACCGGCAAGCTCCACGCCCGCGGGCCGGTCGGCGCCGAGCAGCTCACCTCGTACAAGTACGTCGTGCGCGGAAACGGCCAGACCCGGCCATGACAGACGAGGGAAGACGCCGATGGCGCGCGGTCCGGACAGGCTGATCACCGGCGGCCACGGCATCGACTTCGCGCGCGTGGCCTGGGAGTCGCCCAATCCGAAGATGCGCCACAAGGCGGTGCACCGCGGCGACATCCGGGTGCGGCTGATCGAGGTCGAGCGCGGCTACGAGGAGCCGAGCTGGTGCGAGCACGGCCACGTCATCTACGTGCTCGAGGGCAAGGGCCTGATCGACTTCGACGGCGCCGAGCAGCCCTTCCACGAGGGCGACGCCGTGGTCGTGCCCGCCGGCCCCGCCCACCGCCACCGCCTCAGCCCCGGCAGCGACCTGGTGCGGCTTTTCGTCGTGGACATGGCGCAGGTCTGAAGGCGAGACGCGATCAGGCTCCCGCTTGCGGGAGAGGGCACGGACGGCCGTCCTCCTCAGATCAAATAAACCCGCCCGGCTGCTTCATCGGCTCGCCGGACAGCTCTCGGGTGATGTAGTCGAAGGCGTCGTCGACCGAGTCCGTGCGGTAGACCAGATCGAGGTCGCCGGGGCTGATGGTGCCGAACTCGGCCATCGCCTCCATGTTGATGACCTTGTCCCAGAACTCGGTGCCGAAGAGCACGATCGGCATGCGCTTGGTGGTCTTGCCGGTCTGGATCAGCGTCAGCGTCTCGAAGAGCTCGTCGAGCGTGCCGTAGCCGCCGGGCATGATCACCATGGCCTTGGCCATGTAGAGGAACCAGAACTTGCGCATGAAGAAGTAGTGGAACTCGAAGGCCAGGCGGTGGGTGATGTAGTCGTTGCCCGACTGCTCGAAGGGCAGGGAGATGCCGAGCCCGATGTTGTCGCCCCTGGCCTCCGAGGCGCCGCGGTTGGCGGCCTCCATGATCCCCGGCCCGCCGCCCGAGCAGACCACGAAGCGCCGGTCGTGGTCCTTCAGGCCCTTCGACCATTCGGTGATGCGCCGGGCCAGCGCGCGGGTCGCCTCGTAGTACTTCGACATCTCCAGCCGGCGCTCGGCCGCCTCGACGTCGACGCCCGCCTTCCTCGCCGCCTCGAGCGCCGCCTTGGCCTCGTCCTCGGCGATCAGGCGCGCCGAGCCGAAGAACAGCACCGTGTCGCGGATGTCGTAGTGCTCGAAGCGCTCCATCGGCTCCAGGTACTCCGACAGGATGCGCAGCGCCCGGGCGTCCGGGCTGGCCATGAAATCCTCGTTCCTGTAGGCCTTGGGCGCGCGGTAGGGGTGCTTCCGGGTGGTGGTCTCGGATTTCGGCATGGTGGGGGGCTGCCCGTGTGCTGTGAGGGGTCGGCGCCGGCCATGCTACTGCCGTGCGCGGACGATTCATATGCGCGGCAACATTTATGCGCGGGTCCCGTATGCGCGCCGACGCACGCCGGACGGGCTGACCCGCGCCGGGGAATGCGCTAGAGGTGGGCGCATGGCGCGCAACACGCGAACCCGACCGGAGCCCGACGTCACCGCCCTCGCATCGGGCGCCGCCGGGCGCGGCCTGCGCGTCGGGCTCCTGGGCGGCTCGTTCAACCCTGCCCACGGCGGGCATCTGAACCTCAGCCTCGCGGCGCTGAAGCGCCTCGAGCTCGACCGCGTCTGGTGGCTGGTCAGCCCGCAGAACCCGCTGAAGCCCGATGACGGCATGGCGCCCTTCGCCGACCGCCTGGCCTCGGCCGCGGCGATGGCGCGCCATCCGCGCATCCTCGCCAGCGATGTCGAGGCGCGCCTCGGCACCCGTTTCACCGCCGACACGCTGGCGGCACTGGTGCGGCGCTACCGGTGCCACGATTTTGTATGGTTAATGGGCGCCGACAACCTCAGGCAAATCCCCGCCTGGGACCGATGGTCACGCATCTTTCACACCGTTCCCGTTGCGGTTTTCTCCCGTCCTTCCTATTCTCTAGGGGCGTTGGCCGGTCCGGCCGCGCGGCGCTTCCGGCGCCACCGCCTGCCCGAAGCCATGGCAGGCCGGCTTGCCGGGTCCGAGCCGCCGGCCTGGGTCTTTTGCCACATGCGGCTCGACCCGACGTCGGCCAGCGCATTGAGAGCCCGTGGGGCGGCCTGGCCGCCGTCTCCCGGGGAGGAGTGAACAAGCCGACGAGGAGATGACCATAGCGCGACGAGACAAGACCCCGCCCAGCGCGAAGAAGCTGCTGCAAGCAGTCACAGGCTCGCTCCAGGGCGACAAGGCGGAGGCGATCGTCGTCATCGAACTCGACGGGAAATCCAGCATCGCCGACTACATGGTGATCGCCAGCGGCCGCTCGCAGCGGCACGTGGCGGCGACCGCCGAGCATCTGGTCGAGCGCCTCAAGGCGGCGGGCCTCAAGCCCGTGCCGTCGGAGGGGCTGCGCCAGGGCGACTGGGTCCTGATCGATGGCGGCGACGTGATCGTCCACCTGTTCCGCCCCGAGGTGCGGTCCTTCTACAATCTGGAGAAAATGTGGGGCCACGCCGTGCCGGAAACGGCCGGGACCGCCGAGCTGATCGCCTGATTGCCGGACCCGGCGGCTGCCGGGTCCAGCCGGTCGAGGCGGGGCGAGGCAAGGTCGAGGGCAGGACCGGGCCATGCGTATCGTCATAGCGGCGGTGGGCAAGTTCCGCCGCGAACCCGAACGCGAACTCTTCGAGACCTACATCAAGCGCATATCCTGGCCCGTCGCCCTCAAGGAGGTCGAGGAGCGCGGCGCCCTGCCCGCGCCCGAGCGCATGGCCCGCGAGGCCGGGAAGCTGCTCGCCGCCGTGCCCGAGGCCGCCACGCTCGTCGCCCTCGACGAGACCGGACGCGCGCTCGCCAGCGCCGCGTTCGCCGCGCGCATCGGGCGCTGGCGCGACGACGGGGTGGGCGACCTCGCCTTCGTCATCGGCGGCGCCGACGGGCTCGACGCCTCGGTGCTGACGCGCGCGGCGCTCACGCTGTCGCTGGGGCCGATGACCTGGCCGCACATGATGGTCCGCGCGATGCTCGCCGAGCAGCTTTACCGCGCCCATGCGATCCTGGCGGGCCATCCCTATCACCGGGGGTAGACCGCCGAGAGTTCGTAAGCCGGCCATGTCCTGCGCCAATTGGCCATATCTTGTGGCCATATCTTGTGTATGTGTGGCCGATCTGGCCTACCGCTGCGCGCCGGCTTGGCCTATATACCTGTCCATGAACGAGCCTTCCCGCCCCCGGCCGGTCGTGCTCTGCCTGCTCGACGGCTGGGGCTATCGCGAAGACACCGAGGACAACGCCATCGCCCTCGCCCGGACCCCCACCTGGGACCGGCTGATGGCGGAGTGCCCGCATGCCCTGCTCGACGCCTCGGCGGGGGCGGTCGGGCTGCCCGACGGCCAGATGGGCAATTCCGAGGTCGGCCACATGAACATCGGCGCCGGCCGCGTGGTGCTGCAGGAGCTGCCGCGCATCAGCCGGGCCGTCGCCGACGGCTCGCTCGCCAAGAGCGCGGCGTTGCGCGATTTCATCGCGGCGCTGAAATCGAGCGGCGGCACGGCGCATGTCATGGGCCTGGTCTCGCCCGGCGGCGTGCACTCGCATCAGGACCATATCGCGGCGCTCGCGCGCATCGTCAGCGCCGCCGGCGTGCCGGTGGCGCTGCACGCACTCCTGGATGGCCGAGACACCCCACCGAAGAGCGCGCGCGGCTATCTGGACGATCTCCTGACCGGTATCGACGACACGGTCGCGCCGGCGGCGGTCGCAACGGTGATCGGCCGCTACTACGCGATGGACCGCGACAGGCGCTGGGAGCGCATCGCGCTCGCCTACGCGGCGCTGGTCGATGCCGAGGGCGAGCGCGCGGGCGACGCATTGTCGGCGATCGATGCGGCTTACGCGCGCGGCGAGAGCGACGAGTTCGTGAAGCCGACGGTGATCGACGGCTTCGCCGGCATGGCCGACGGCGACGGGCTCCTGATGGCGAACTTCCGCGCCGACCGGGCGCGCCAGATCCTGACCGCGCTCACCGACCCCGACTTCGACGGCTTCGCGCGCGGCCGGGTGGTCGGCTTCGCGGCGCGGGCCGGGCTGGTCGAATACTCCGAGGCGCTCAACGAGCGCATGACCGCGCTGTTCCCGGCCGAGATCCTGCCCGCCACCATCGGGGAGGTGGTCGCGGCGGCGGGCTTGAAGCAGCTCCGCATCGCCGAGACCGAGAAATACGCCCACGTCACCTTCTTCCTGAACGGCGGCGAGGAGCGCGAGTTCGAGGGCGAAGACCGCATCCTCGTGCCGTCGCCCAAGGTCGCGACCTACGATCTCCAGCCCGAGATGTCGGCGCCCGCGGTGACCGACAAGCTGGTCGCGGCGATCGGCGAAGGGCGCTACGATCTCGTCGTGGTCAACTACGCCAATACCGACATGGTCGGGCATACCGGCGACTTGGCCGCCGCGATCAAGGCGGTCGAGGCGGTCGACGCCTGCCTGGGGCGGCTCGACGCCGCGGTGCGGGCGGCGGGCGGCGCGCTCCTCATCACCTCCGATCACGGCAACGCGGAGCTCATGCGCGACGCCGCGACCGGCCAAGCCCACACGGCCCACACGACGCGCCTCGTCCCGGTCGTCGTGTCCAGCGCGGCGGCCGACGTCCCCGCGCTCAAGTCCGGGCGCCTCGCCGACGTGGCGCCCACCCTCCTCGCGCTGATGCGCTTGCCCCAACCCGAAGAGATGACCGGCGGGTCTCTGATCGCAGCATCGGGAGCCGCCATTGCCCCGCCGGAAACCCGCGTCACGGCCTGAGTCGGGCCCCGCCCGACGCCTATCCCTGCCCGTCCCGCCGATCCTGGTGGGCGCTGCGCTGCTCGCCATGCTGGCCGCCTGGCCGGCGCCGGCGGAGACCGGCCGCGGCCCCGCGCCCAGCCCCTCCGACGTCGCCATCGGCAAGATGCCGTCCCAGACCTTCCGCGAGCGCGCCCGCGCGATGGAGCGGCTGGTCGCCGACCTGCGCGCGCGCCTGGTCGCCGTGGCGCGCGCGGTCCAGGACGCCGAGACGGCCCTCACCGCGCTCGAGCGCGATCTCGCCGCCCTCGGCAAGCGCGCGGCGGTCCTCAAGGACGGGCTCGCCCGCGACCAGCGCGCGCATGCCGCGACCCTGGCGGCGCTGTTGAGGCTCGCCCGCAATCCGCCCGAGACGCTGGCCGCGCGCCACGACGACGCCGCCCGCGCCGCGCGCGCGGCGATGCTGCTGAAGCACTATCAGACGGCGCTGGCGGGGCGGGCCGCGGCGCTGCGCCGGCGGCTGGCGGAGCTGCGGTTCGTGCGCGCCGGCATGGCCGCCCGGCGCGACGCCGTTGCGCGGACCTCCGCCCGCCTCGCCGTCGACCGCACGCGCCTCACGGTCATGCTGGCCAAGGGCGCCTCGCTGCAGCGCCGCACCGACCGCGACCAGCGCATCGCCATGGCGCGGCTGAAGGTGCTGGCCGGCAGCGCGCGCAACCTGCGGGAGCTGCTCGACGGGGTGGAGCGCAACGCGCGGCGCGAGCCCGTCAGCCTGCCCGCCGTGCCGCGCGGCCCGCTGCTCAGCAAGCCCAAGGGCATGCGCTCGTTCGCCGCCGCTCACGGAAAAGTAATTGTTCCCGTGCGAGGTTCGGTCATAAGTGATTATGACGACAAGACAAAGACCGGCACGTTCGACAAGGGCGTGGTATTCGAAACGCGCGCCGACGCGCAGGTCGTGGCGCCGTTCGACGGTCGGGTGGTCTATGCCGGTCCCTTTCGCAGCTACGGGCTTATCTTGATCATCGATCACGGCGGGGGATATCATACGCTTCTGGCCGGCCTCGCGCGGGTCGACATTGTGGTCAATCAATGGCTGCTCGGCGGCGAGCCGGTGGGCGCCATGAGTTCGACACAATCGAAAAGCACAAGGCTATACCTCGAAATCCGCCGAAGGGGTCATCCCATCAACCCGCTGCCGTGGCTGGCAGCGCAACCGAGCAAGGCAAACGGATGAACCGTCAATCGATCGCTGCGGCACTCGTGGTGCTGATCTCTCTGTCGTTGCCTCTCACGGCGGCGACCGAAAGCAGACGTTCGGACACCTACCGGCAACTCGACCTGTTCAGCACGGTCTTCGAACGCGTGCGCGCCGCCTATGTCACGGAGGTCACCGACGAGAAGCTGATCTCCGCCGCCATCAACGGCATGTTGAGCCGGCTTGATCCGCACTCCAGCTACATGGACGCCAAGACTTTCCGCGAGATGCAGGTGCAGACCCGCGGGCAGTTCGGCGGCCTCGGCATCGAGGTCACCATGGAGCGGGGCTTCGTCAAGGTGGTCTCGCCGATCGACGACACCCCCGCCTCGCGCGCCGGCATCAAGCCGAACGATTTCATCACCAATATCGACGGCAAGGCGGTGCTCGGCCTTTCGCTTTCCGAGGCGGTGGAGCTGATGCGCGGCAAGGTCGGCACCAAGATCCGCATCACCATCCGGCGGGCCGAGCAGGCGCCCTTCGACGTGACACTCACCCGGGCGGTCATCCGCATCCGCACGGTGCGCTCGCGCCTCGAGGGCAACATCGGCTATATCCGCATCACCTCGTTCAACGAGCGCGCGGCGCCCGGCGCCAAGGCCGCGCTGGAGAATTTCAAGACGCAGCTCGGCAACAAGCTCGCGGGCATCGTGCTCGACCTGCGCAACAACCCGGGCGGGCTGCTCGACCAGTCGATCGCGGTCTCCGACATCTTCCTCGACAAGGGCGAGATCGTCTCCACCCGCGGCCGCCAGAAGGACAGCGCCCAGCGCTTCAACGCGCGTCCCGGCGACCTCGCCAGCGGGCTGCCGATCGTGGTTCTGATCAACGGCGGCTCGGCCTCGGCGTCGGAGATCGTGGCCGGCGCGCTGCAGGACCACCGCCGGGCGATCGTCCTCGGCACCAAGTCCTTCGGCAAGGGCTCGGTGCAGACCATCATCCCGCTGCGCCAAGGCAGCGCCATGCGCCTCACCACGGCGCGCTACTACACGCCCTCGGGCCGCTCGATCCAGGCCAAGGGGATCGTGCCCGACATCGTCGTCGAGCAGGCCAAGATCGAGACCATCAACAACGGCCCGAAGCGGCGCGAGGCCGACCTGCGGGGCGCGCTCGACACCAGGAAGAAGGAGGCCGACAAGCCCAAGGGCGGCGACGCCGGCAAGGGCGGCGGCACCACCGGCGCCAAGCCCAATGCCGGCGCGGCCGGCACGAAGGGCAAGGCGGCCACCGCCGCGAAGCCGCAGGACTATCAGCTCTCGCGCGCCTTCGACCTGCTCCGGGGCCTGGCGCTCTACAAGTCGCGGGCGGTCAACTAGACGGCCGGGGGATGCGGCGGTTCGGTGATCGGGCGCCGCGCCCCGACAGCGCCGCCCGGCGAACTGCCTGGCGATTAGGGCCGGCCTTGACCGATGATGCTGTTTAAGTTTCTGGCCTCCGCATTCATCGTCCTCGTCGCCGGGACATTCATCTGGCTCGACCTGTCCGGCGACGGATCGGTCGAGCTGGCGCTGCGCCAACCCGATGGCGGCACCTCGGCGCGGCTGCCGCCGGCCGGCCCCGTGGTCGCCGATCCGGACCTGCTCGAGGATGGACCCAACGGGATGCTGCCGCGCGTCGGCAGCGACGGCCGAATGCCCTGGCGGGTCTACCGCGCCGTCTACAAGCGCGGTGGCGGCGCCAAATCCCCCCGCATCGCCGTGGTGATCGTCGACCTCGGCCTGAAGCGCGACATGACGCGCCTGGCGATCCGCACCCTGCCGCCCGAGGTCACCCTCGCATTCTCGCCCTATGCCGACAACCTGCCGGCGCTGGTGCGCCGGGCGCGCCTGCGCGGCCACGAAGTGCTGCTCGCGGTGCCGATGGAGCCCGAGGGCTATCCGAAGCACGATCCGGGCGAGCAGACGCTGCTCACCTCCAACAGCCAGGAGCGCAATCTGAGGCTGCTCAAATGGTCGATGGGCCGGTTTCCCGGCTATGTCGGCATCGTCGCCCATGAAGGCGGGCGTTTCCTGCGCTCGCCCGACCACCTGCGCCCGGTGCTGAGCGAGGTCAAGGCGCGCGGGCTCATGTTCCTCGACCCCTCGACCGTGGCGGCCGAGGGCGCCGCCAATCACGGCGTCGCGGGGACGCTGTCGGCGCAGCTCGGCCTGCCGATGCTCGCGGTCACCGCGGTCATCGACGACGATCCCTCGCCGGTCGGCGTCACGGCGCGGCTCGACGCGATCGCCGCCGGGGCCAAGGCCGCCGGCCACGCGGTCGCGCTCGGCCGGCCCTATCCGGCGACGCTCAAGGCGGTCAAGCGCTGGCTCGCCGGCTTCGGCGAGAACGGCCTGTCGGCGGCGCCGATCACCGCGGTGGCCGAGGGCATGGCGAAAACCGGAAAATGAGCGATCCCGCCGGCCCGGGCGCCAGGAAGAGCAGCGCCCCGAGCGAAGGATATCGGCCCTGCGTCGGCGTGATGCTGGTCAACCGCGACGGGCTGGTCTTCGTCGGCCGGCGCATCGACCTGGTCCGGGAGGTCTGGCAGATGCCCCAGGGCGGCATCGACGAGGGCGAGACGCCGGCCGCCGCGGCGATGCGCGAGCTCGAGGAGGAGACCGGCACCGCCCAGGCGCGGATCTTCGCCGAGAGCGAGGGCTGGTACGACTACGACATCCCGCCCGACCTGCTCGGCCGGCGCTGGCGCGGACGCTACCGCGGGCAGAGCCAGAAGTGGTTCGCAGCGCATTTCGAAGGCGACGACGCCGATATCCGGCTCGATACCGAGCACCCCGAGTTCTGCGACTGGCGCTGGGTCGAGATCGAGACGCTCGAGGGGCTCATCATCGCCTTCAAGCGCGAGGTCTACCGCGCCGTCGTCGCCGAGCTCGGGCCGAAGATCAGCGCGGCGCTCAACTGATCGTGCGAGCGCCGGATTCGGCCGCGCAGGCCTTGAGCTTCGCGGGCAGGCGTAACACAGTCGCCGCATCGCGCCGCGCGACGCGGCCCGACGAACGGCGGCCCAGGGATCCATGACCGGCACCTCACTCGATCGCATCGGCGCCACCTGGCGGTGGGACGAGCCGGGACGCGTGCGGATCGGCTCCGCGGCGCACAAGCAGCTCTTCTGCCGCATGCTGCTCGACACATTCGATCCTTACAAGCCGGCGGTCATTCCCTGGCCGGCGCTCGACGGCCCGCAGCTCGCGCGGCTGACCGGACTGCCGTTCTGGAGCATCGCGGTCGAGACCGAGGGCGTGACCGCGCTGCGCATGCAGAACTTCGCCGACACCGTCGCGGATCCGCTGATCCGCGAGGCGGTGACGCTGAACGCCTTCGAGGAGCGCCGCCACAAGGACGTGCTGCACAACATGATCCGGCACTACGGCATCGCCATCGACCCCGAGCCCGAATACGCGCCGGCGGCGAACCCGGAGGGCGCCTTCATCCAGACCGGCTACGGCGAATGCTTCGATTCGTTCTTCGCCTTCGGCCTCTTTCGCATCGCCCGGGATTCGGGCTACTTCGCGCCCGAGCTGGTCGAGGTCTTCGAGCCGGTGATCCAGGAGGAGGCGCGCCACATCCTGTTCTTCGTGAACTGGCTTCGCTACATGCAGCGCCGGCGCTTCATCCTGACCCGACCGGAAATCGTCGCGCGCCGCTTCGTCGCGTTGGCCAGGAAGGTGTGGAACCGCTTGAGCCTCGCCCGCGGCATGGATGACAGGAACAATGCCGACTTGACGCGCAAAGGCCACGAGGCGATGGGGATCGAGCTCACCCCGCGCGCCTTCATGGCGGTCTGCCTGGCCGAGAATGCGCGCCGCCTGGGCCGCTACGACGAACGCCTGCTGCGCCCGCAGTTCATGCCGCGCATGGTGCGCCTGGCCCTGCCGTTCCTGAAATAGACTCCGGCGCGCTTACTCAGACGCCGCCCGCCGCGAGCCGGCGCGCGCGCTGACGCATCGCGATGTAGCACAGCCGCGCGATCAGGCGGCTCAGCCAGCCGGTCGGTTTCAGGCCCACCGCCTTGAACATCATCGCCACCATGCGCCTGACGTGGCGGTGACGGTAGCAGGCGTACGCCCGGCAGCGATAGGCCCGGCCGTGGCGTACGTTGTCGTAGGCCTCCTTGTCGGCGTGATTGGCCGCGTAGTAGGCATATGACAGCTCGTCGTCGTCGGCCTCCGCCAGGCGGCCGATCGCCACCCGCAGGCGCATCAGCAGGTTCAGGCGCTCGCGCGGCTGGTATTTGTCCATCGTCCTGCGGAAGAGCGCGAAGTGGCGCACTTCGTCGGCGGCGATGTTGTGGCAGATCTGCTTCAGCACCGGCTCCTCGGTCGCGTCGGCGATGGCGGTGTAGTAGGAGCTGGTGCCGACCTCGACGATGCAGCGCGCGATCAGCTCGCCGGTGCGCGAGCCGCGCACCGAGGCGTCGATGCCCGTCGGCAGCTCGATGGCCTCGGCGAAGCGCGCGAAGCAGGCGTCGAAGTCGAAACCGGGATCGGCCAGCTTCGACCATTTGGCCAGCGCCCGGCCGTGCTGGGATTCCTCCGCCGCCCACTCGACGGCGGCGGCCTGGAATTCCGGATCGTCGTGAAACACCTCGCCCAGATAGGTCGCGTAGTCTCCGGCGTTGAATTCCACCATGCTGGCGGCCTTGGTGACCTTCAACAGCTCGGGATCGACCTTGGAAGCATCAAACGCGCCCCAGTCGATATCGTCCAGGGTCCAGTGTTTCATGTCACTCCCCGCTGGGCACCCGTCCCGGTCCATCGACCGGCATGCCCTGGTCACGCGGCTTTCGGCACCGCTGTTCTCGTAACCAAACTTCCGTCCGAGGCGCCGGACATCGGGGCAGGCCGAACCGGCCCGGCCCGAACCTTGGCACATCGGAATGTGACTATACGAAGTTAGTTCGAAGACTGTGTGGCGGCAAGTTTTGTTTGTGCGATTACTATCGCCGTTTGGATTTTTCCCTTCGCCTCGTCCGATGCCGCATCGGAGAGATCGTCATTCAAGCCCTTGATTTCCGCCTCGACCGCGGCGCGGTCGATCTCCGAGACCTCGATCGCCTCGTCGGCGAGCACGGTGCAGCGCTCCGGCGTCACTTCGGCGAAACCGCCGGAGACGAAGATCCGCCGGTCGACCGATCCGCCCTGGTAGACGTCGATCACCCCCGGCCGCACCGTGGAGATGAGCCGCGAGTGCCGGGGCAGCACGCCGAAATCGCCCTCCGCGCCCGGCACCACCACCATGTCGGCGCCGACGGCGAGCACCAGCGCCTCGGGGGAGACGAGCTCGAACTGGACCTTGTCGTCCGATGCCTCGGCCATCGTCCGCTCCCCGGATCAAGGTCGTCTCGGATTGCAACGATCCGAGACGTGAATCTTGATCCATTTCATATATTCAGAGCACGATTCACGCGTCACGCCAGATTACCGTGACGCGATCGTGCTCTATGCGGCGGCCGCCGCCATCTTGCGGGCGTTCTGCACGGCTTCCTCGATGCCGCCGCACATGTAGAACGCCGCCTCGGGCAGGTCGTCGTACTCGCCCTCGACCAGCCCCTTGAAGCCCTTGATGGTGTCCTCCAGGCTGACGAAGACGCCCGGCGTGTTGGTGAACACTTCCGCGACGTGGAAGGGCTGGGAGAGGAAGCGCTGGATCTTGCGCGCGCGGGCGACGACCAGCTTGTCCTCTTCGCTAAGCTCGTCCATGCCGAGGATGGCGATGATGTCCTGCAGCGACTTGTAGGACTGCAGCACGCGCTGGACCTCGCGGGCGATCGAATAGTGCTCCTCGCCGATGATGCGCGGGTCGAGCATGCGCGAGGTCGAATCGAGCGGATCGACGGCGGGGTAGATGCCAAGCTCGGCGATCTGGCGCGACAGCACGGTCGTCGCGTCGAGATGGGCGAAGGAGGTTGCCGGCGCCGGGTCGGTCAGGTCGTCGGCCGGCACGTAGATCGCCTGGACGGAGGTGATCGAGCCCTTCTTGGTGGTGGTGATGCGCTCCTGCAACGCGCCCATGTCGGTGGACAGCGTCGGCTGGTAGCCCACCGCGGAGGGAATGCGGCCCAGCAGCGCCGAAACCTCGGAGCCGGCTTGCGTGAAACGGAAGATGTTGTCGACGAAGAACAGCACGTCCTGGCCTTCCTCGTCGCGGAAATATTCCGCAACCGTGAGACCGGACAGGCCGACGCGCGCGCGCGCGCCCGGCGGCTCGTTCATCTGGCCGTAGACCAGCGCCGCCTTCGAATCGCCCTCCAGGTCGATGACCCCCGATTCCATCATCTCGTGGTAGAGGTCGTTGCCCTCGCGGGTGCGCTCGCCGACGCCGGCGAAGACCGAGTAGCCGCCATGCGCCTTGGCGATGTTGTTGATGAGCTCCATGATGATGACGGTCTTGCCGACCCCGGCGCCGCCGAACAGCCCGACCTTGCCGCCGCGGGCGTATGGCGCCAGCAGATCGACCACCTTGATGCCGGTAATCAGAATGTCCGATTCCGTCGATTGCTCGACATATTCGGGCGCCGGTCTGTGGATCGGCGCCCTCGACTTGGTCTTCACGGGCCCCCGCTCGTCGACCGGCTCGCCGACCACGTTCATGATGCGGCCGAGCGTCTCGGGGCCGACCGGGATCATGATGGGCTCGCCGGTGTCCACCGCCTCCTGGCCGCGGACCAGGCCCTCGGTGGTGTCCATGGCGACCGTGCGCACCATGCTCTCGCCCAGATGCTGGGCCACCTCCAGCACCAGCGTGTGGTCCTGATGGTCGACATGCAACGCGTTCAGGATCGCCGGCAGGTCGCCGTCGAACTGCACGTCGACGACGGCGCCCATGACCTGCGTGATCCGGCCCACGATGTTCTTTTTCGCCATGTCCTCACCCTCGCGATCCATGCCGGTCCGCCGGACCGGTTTGCGTGTTTCGTGTTCCCAGCCCCTAGAGCGCCTCGGCGCCGGAGATGATCTCGATCAGCTCCTTGGTGATCTGCGCCTGGCGGGTCCGGTTGTAGGTCATCGTCAGGCCGTCGATCATGTCGCCGGCGTTGCGCGTGGCGTTGTCCATCGCGGTCATGCGCGCGCCCTGCTCGCTGGCGAAGCTCTCCAAGAGCGCGCGGAAGACCTGGACGCCCAGGTTGCGCGGCAGGAGGTCGGCCAGGATCTCGGCCTCCTCCGGCTCGTAGTCGAAGACGCCGTGATCGCCGCCGTCCGCCGCGTCCTCGACCGCCCCGATCCCGGGCACCGCGAAGGGGATGAGCTGCTGGCGGGTGACGACCTGGCTGATCGCCGACTTGAAGCGGTTGTAGATGATCGTGCAGACGTCGAACTCGTTCGCGCCGAACAGGCCGGTGACCGTCTGGGCGATCTGCGAGGCCTCGGCGTAGTGGATGCCCGCCTTGCCGACGCCCTCGACCGAGTCGACGATCAGCTTGCCGTAGAAGCGCTTGAGCTGGTCGCGGCCCTTGCGGCCGACGCAGTAGACCTTGACGGTCTTGTTCTCGGCCAAAAGCTGGGCGATGAGCTGGCGCGCCGAGCGCACGACCGAGGAATTGAAGGCGCCGCAAAGCCCGCGGTCGGAGGTGACGAGCACGATCAGATGGGTCTCGTCCGACCCGGTCCCGGCGAGCAGCGGCGGCGCGCCCTCGCGGCCCTCGAAGCCCGCCGCCAGCGCGCCCAGCATGCGCTCCATGCGCTCGGCATAGGGCCGCGCCGCCTCGGCCCGGGCCTGGGCGCGTTTCAGCTTCGCCGCCGCGACCATCTTCATGGCCGAGGTGATCTTCTGCGTCGACTTGACGCTGGCGATACGGTTGCGCAGGTCTTTGAGGCTGGCCATGGGCGGCTATCGGGGCGTTGCTGTGGGGGTCGGCGGGCGGCTCGGGCGCCAGGGTTAAGCGAACGTCCTGACGAAATCCTCGCAGAACGTCTCGAGCTTCTTCTCGGTCTCGTCGCTCAGCTCGGCGCTTTCCCGGATCGCCTTCAATATGTCGCCGCCCTTGCTGCGGATCTCGGAAAGGTACTGCGCCTCGAACCGGGTCACCTGGTTGACGTCGACCTTGTCGAGATAGCCGCGCACGCCGGTGAAGATCACCGCCACCTGCTCCTCCACGGGCAGCGGCGCGTACTGGCCCTGCTTCAGGATTTCGGTGAGCCGCGCGCCGCGGGCGAGCAGCTGCTGGGTCGACGCGTCGAGGTCGGAGGCGAACTGCGAGAAGGCTTCCATCTCGCGGTACTGGGCGAGCTCGAGCTTGATGCGGCCGGCGACCTGCTTCATCGCCTTGACCTGCGCGGCCGAGCCCACGCGCGAGACCGAGAGCCCCACGTTCACCGCCGGGCGCACGCCCTTGTAGAAGAGGTCGGTCTCCAGGAAGATCTGGCCGTCGGTGATCGAGATGACGTTGGTCGGAATGTAGGCCGAGACGTCGTTGGCCTGGGTCTCGATGACCGGCAGCGCGGTCAGCGAGCCGGCGCCGTGGTCGTCATTCATCTTGGCGGCGCGCTCCAGCAGGCGCGAATGCAGGTAGAAGACGTCGCCCGGATAGGCCTCGCGCCCCGGCGGGCGGCGCAGCAGCAGCGACATCTGCCGGTAGGCGACCGCCTGCTTGGAGAGATCGTCATAGACGATCACCGCGTGCATGGCGTTGTCGCGGAAGAACTCGCCCATGGTGCAGCCGGTATAGGGCGCCAGGAACTGCATCGGCGCCGGCTCGGACGCCGTGGCGGCGACGATGATCGAGTAGCCGAGCGCCCCGTTCTCCTCCAGCGCCTTCACGAACTGGGCGACCGAGGAGCGTTTCTGGCCGATCGCGACGTAGACGCAATAGAGCTTGCCGCTTTCGTCGGCGGAGGCGTTGATCGATTTCTGGTTGATGAAGGTGTCGAGGGCGATCGCGGTCTTGCCGGTCTGGCGGTCGCCGATGATGAGCTCGCGCTGGCCGCGGCCGACCGGGATCAGGCTGTCGATGGCCTTCAGGCCCGTCTGCATCGGCTCGTGCACCGATTTCCGCGGCACGATGCCCGGCGCCTTGACCTCGACGCGCTTCATCGCATCGGACTTGATCGGCCCCTTGCCGTCGATCGGGTTGCCGAGCGCGTCGACCACGCGGCCCAGCAGGCCCTTGCCCACCGGCACCTCGACGATGGTGCCGGTGCGCTTGACCGTGTCGCCTTCCTTGATGTCGCGGTCGGTGCCGAAGATCACGACGCCGACGTTGTCGCTCTCCAGGTTGAGCGCCATGCCCTTGATGCCGCCGGGGAACTCGACCATCTCGCCGGCCTGGACCTGGTCGAGCCCGTAGACGCGGGCGATGCCGTCGCCGACCGACAAGACCTGGCCGACCTCGGCGACATCCGCCTGGGTGTCGAACTCGGCGATCTGCCTCTTGATGATATCGGAGATTTCCGCGGCCCGGATCTGCATCAGCCGATCCCTTTCATCGCAAGTTGCATTCGTGTGAGCTTGGTGCGCAGCGAGCTGTCGAACATGCGCGAGCCGACGCGCACGACCAGCCCGCCGAGGATCTCGGGCTCGACGCTCAGCTCGACCGACACCTTGGCGCCGATCGCCCCGCGCAGCGTCTCGCTCAGCGCCGCCGCCTGGGCGTCGTTCAGCTTGACCGCGGAGGTGACCGCCGCCGTGACCTCGCCGCGGCGCTCGGCCAGCAGGCGAAGATAGGCGGCGATGATCACGGGCAGCGCGAAGAGCCGCCGGTTGTCGGTGACGACCCCGATGAAGCGGCGCGTCAGCGCGCTCACCTCGGCCTGCTTCAGCAATATCTCGATGGTCGTCCACTGGTCGTCGCGGGTGATCAGCGGGCTGCGGATCAGGCGGCGCAGATCGTCGCTCGCCGCGATCATCTCCTGGAGGTCGCGCAGGTCGCCGGCGACCGCGTCGAGGGCCTTTTCGGCCTCGCCCAGGTCGTAGAGCGCGGTCGCGTAGCGCGCCGCGATGCCACCCAGCCCTGACGCCTCAGATGCCACCTGAGAGCTCCTCCAACGACCCGATGATTTCCGATTAACCCGTTGATTTATTTGGCAACGCCAGATAAGCCCCGGCCGCTCGTCCCCCGCCGGCATGGGCGAGCGTGTGGTAACACGTTCCCCCAACCTGCGCAAGCGAGCCCGGGGTGCGGCGGATGGGCGCGCCGCGAAGGCCGGCGGCGCGCGAACGCCGCGGGATCCGGGGATGACCGGCCGACGCGAAACGCACCACGCCCGACCGTCCGGGGCGCGCGCCGGCGGGCTGCGACGCGACCTTGGGCGCGGTCGGTCATGCGGCTATACTGCGGTCCGGGTCGCTCAAACATCGTTCTCGAATTCGCCCGAAGGTCGGAGCCCATGCAGAGCTATTCGATCGGTCGCTCGAACGACAACGACATCGTGATCCGCGACCATTCGGTATCCCGGCACCACGCCGAACTGCGCATCGAGGACGACGGCAAGGTCCAGCTGGTCGACCTCGGCAGCACGAACGGCGTCTTCGTCCAGGGCGACGGCGAGGAATGGGTCCAGGTCAGCCAGGCCTACGTGACCGAGTTGGAGCGCATCATGATCGGCGGCACGGAGACCACCGTCGCCGCGCTGATCGGCGCCCCCGAAGGCGGCATCGAACCCGGCACGACCGATTCGGAACCCGGACCCGCGCCGCCGCCGCCCGGCCCGGCCGTGGCGCCGAGCCCCTCGCCGCAGCCGCTGCCGATCGCCGAGGGCGGCGCCCCGCCGACCGACCCGAACCCGCCGCAGCCGGTCCCGCCGCCCGAGCCGGCGGGGACGCCCGCGGCGGCGAAGGTCGATCCCGGCTCGCTGAGCGCCGGACAGGCCCCCGCCAGCGACGCGGCGGCGCCCGGCGCGGGCGTGGAGGCCGACACCAGCCCGGGCGTGGGGTCCTACCAGGACTACTTCGCCGAGAAGCAGACCCAGGAGGGCGCGCCGGGCGAGACGCCGCCCCCGGTCCCGCTGACCGCCGGCCAGCTCCACCGCCAGCGCCGCCGCCGCGCCGTGATCACCTGGTCGGCGATCAGCGCCGCGGTGCTGCTGCTCGCCGGCGCCGGCACCTTCGCGGCGATCCAGTACAAGGACCGGATCTTCGGCGCCAAGGGCGAGGCGACCGCCGGCGCCGGCAAGACCGGCCCGGTCGAGAAGGTGCCGCGCGCCCATTGGTCGACGACCTTCGGCGGGCCCAAGGACGACCACGCCAACGCGATCCACATCACCGCCAGCCAGGGCTATATCGTCGCCGGATACACCACGTCGGCCGGCAAGGGCGGCGAGGACGGCTGGGCGGTGCTGATCGACAAGGACGGCTACAAGGTCCGCGAGCTCACCTACGGCGGCGCCCAGGACGACCGCATCGAGGGCCTCATCCGCACCAACGACGGCAACTATCTGGCCGTCGGCCGCACCAAGTCGAAGGGCGCGGGCGACTGGGACTTCTGGGTGCTGCGCCTCGATCCCACCGGGGCGGTGCTGTGGGAGACGGTGCTCGGCGGCGACGGCGCCGATATCGCGCGCGGCGCGGTGGCCGAGCGCGACGGCGGCTTCGTGGTGGCGGGCGAGACGCGCTCGAAGACCAAGAACGCCAGCTCCCGCGGCTGGGTGGTCAAGCTCGACGCGGGCGGCAAGCAGCAATGGGACGTGACCGTCGGCAACCTCGCCGGCGACTACCGGATCCGGGCGATCGAGCAGACCGCGGAGGGCGGCTACGTGGTGGCCGGCAGCCATGCCCGGCCCAAGCGCGGCTCCGATATCTGGGTGGCGCGCCTCTCCAAGAGCCACAAGGTGGCCTGGCAGTTCGCCACCCGCGGCCGCGCCCTCGACTACGCCAGCGCGGTCTTCGCCAGCCGGCGCGGCACCTTCCTGGTCGCCGCGACCAGCGCCTCGCGCAGCGCCCGCGGCGGCGGCAAGGGCGACGCCTACATCTTCGGGCTGACCGCCAAGGGCAAGCGAAAGTGGGCCTTCGCCTACGGCGGCAAGAAGGTCGACAGCATCGACGCCATGGTGCGCACCGCCGACGGCTTCATCCTCGCCGGCTTCACCGAATCGAAGGGCACCGGCGGGCGCGACCTCTGGGTGATGAAGATCAACAGCGCCGGCCGCCACGAATGGGACAAGTCCTACGGCGGCACGGGGCTCGAAAGCGGCATCGGCGTGCTGGCGCTGCGCGACGGCAGCATCGTCGTCGCCGGCAACACGACCTCGCGCGGCGCCGGCGGCAACGACGCCTGGGTGCTCAAGCTCGACAAGGACGGCGGCCTGCCGGGCGGGCTCGGCCCCAGCGCCGGCGGCTCGGGCGGCGGCAGCGGCGGCGGCAGCGCCGCGCCCGAGAAGCGGGACCCGCCGAAGAAAGCTGAAGGCACGACGGCGAAACCCAGGAAGCGCTGAGCCTCGATGACAACCTATAAGATCGGTCGCGGCAGCGAGAACGACATCGTGGTCGACGACACCTCGATCTCGCGCGTCCACGCCGAGCTGGTGATGCTGCCCGACGGCCGCTTCTCGGTGCGCGACCTCGGCAGCAGCAACGGCACCATGGTGCAGGGCGTCGACGGCTGGGAGATGGTCGACCAGGCGACCGTGGAGCCCGACCAGGCGATCCGCCTGGGAAAGCGCACGGCGACGCCGAGCGAGCTGGTCGCCCTCGGCGCCTCGGCCGCGCCGGCGCCCGCGCCCGTCGATCCGAGCATCGAGCGCTATGCCGCCACCACCGACACGCGCGAGACGCGGGCCGAGATCGCCGAGCGCGCCGCGGTGGTGAGCGCCTCGGCGCTGCCGCGCTGGGTGGTGCCGGCGGCGGCCGGCGGCGGCGGGCTGATCCTGATCGCCGTGGTCGCGGCGGTGCTGCTGCTGGGGCCGCTGGGCGGCGCCTCGGAATCCGATTTCGTGCGCAGCTGCGCGCTGCACATCGGCTCGCAGAGCCGCTGCAAGTGCTGGGCCGACGCGCTCGACGAGCGCCTTTCGGCGCAGGATTTCGTCGAGCTCACGGTGGCGATCCGCAAGCGCGACTGGCAGACCGCCATGCCGCCGGCGCTGCGCGAGAAGTTCACCGCGGTCCAGCCCGACATCGCCGCCAGGTGCGGCGCCCTCAACTAGATCGGATCGCATTTGGACCGGATCAAAAATTGATCCGGACCGAATGCGTGAATCCGGTCTAACTATTTGATAATAGAGCAGATTCACGTGATCGGGTCGAATCAGGAAGTGATTCGACCCGATCACGACCTGCTCTAGAACTAAATCCGAATGAGTTGAAGCGTCATTTTGACCGAGCGCCAGGGACAAGATGACGCCTCCCGCTCCAAAGAGGGGGGGAGAAATCCCGCAATGCTATCCGGATTGTGATCCAGCGCCGCCCGTCGCCACCTCGTGTCGGCGGCCGTGGTCGAAACGGCCGGTCTTCAGGAACGCCGTTACCTGATGCATCACCCGCGGGTGCTGGCACATGATCGTGTGGTTGGCCGGCAGGGCGATGAAGTCCGTCATGCCCTTGAGGTGGGTGTTCTCGACCTCCACCGTGCCGTCGTTGGGCACGTCGGGGGCCAGGACACTGTTCACATAGGCGATCGGGTTGAGGAGATGCCAGCGCGTCGTCCCCGCGATCACGCCGATCTCCGCCTGGGGCACGCCGAGGCCCGACAGGAAGGCCGAGCCGATCGCCAGGTCGGCGGCGGCGGGGCCGAAATACCAGCTGGTGAGCGGCCGGTGGCCGAAACGATTGAGCACGCCCGCGCCCTTGTTCGGCGAGCCGATCATGACGATGCGCCCGAGATCGAAGGGCGGCGGCTCGAGCAGCGCGCCGCGGATCAGGACGCCGCCCATCGAATGCCCGACCATGTGGACCTTGCGCCCGCCGTCGGCCCAGCGCCCGAGATCGCCGATCAGCATCTCGGTCAGCGCGGCCGCGCCGTGCTTTGTGCTCGGGTAGCCGTAGGTCTCGACGTCGTAGCCGGCGCGCCGGAGATAGGGCTTCAGGCGCCAGAAGACGATGGAGGAGCGCCCGAGGCCGTGGATCAGCACCACGAGGTCCCGGCGCCCTGCCGACGATGCGTCGTTCATGCGCTGACGCTCATTGGGCGGCGGCCTTTTCCGAAACCTGGTCGAGATGGGCGATGGCGTTGGCGTAGACCTGCAGCAGCGCCAGCCTGGCATCGACCGGACGATAGCCGCCGCCCTCCCGCCGCACCAGCCCGCGGGCGGTCATCAGGCGCAGCCCCTCGTCGATCGCGGCCTCGGCGCCGCGGCGCGGGCTATAGACGTGGGCGCCCGCCGCCTTCAGCCGCGCGGCGCGGGCGAGCGCGCGTTTCGTGATCTCGGCGGCCGGCAGCGCGCGTTCGGGCGATTGCGTCAGCACCGCGGCGATGAGCCCGCTCGGCAGCACCGGGATCGCCGCGGCGACGCTGCCCATCAGGTCGTCCGCCAGGCGGGCGACCCAGCGGAAGCGCTCGCCCTTGGGCAGGGCGCGCAGGTCGACGTCGTGCTGGGCGAGCCAGGCCTTGAGCGAGACCGGCGTCGCGAAGTTGGCGACCGCGTAGCCGAAGGGATGCCGGCCGCGGCGCAGCTTTTGCCACAGGGTGCCGAAGACGAACATCAGCGACATGCGCAGCACGAAGCCGTCGCCCTTCCGCTTCAGCGCCAGGTCGCGGTCGGTGATCAGGTCCCATTCCTCGGGCACGCGGTCGTAGTTGACGCCGATCGGCATGAAGACGATGTCGCGCGCGCCGTCCTTGTCGAAGGATTTGGTCATGTAGTCGAGGAGGCCGAGCTTGGGCGGCTGGAGGCGGCCGTCGCGCGAGAGCGCGCCCTCGGGGAAGACGGCCTGCGTGACCCGCGCCTCGGTGGCGAGCTGGACGTAGCGCTCCAGCAGGCGGCGGTAGAGCGGGTCCTTCGAATCGCGCCGCACGAAATAGGCCCCGGCGCTTCGCATCAGCTGCTCGAACGGCCAGTGCCGCGCCCATTCGCCGACGCCGAAGGAAAGCGTCGTGTTGCCGGCGGCGAGATAGGTCACCAGCACGTAGTCGACGTTGCTGCGGTGGTTGATGAAGAAGACGACGCTGTGCTCGGCGCTCACCTTGGCGAGCGCGTCGGCGTCCTGGTAGCCCAGGCGCACCCGGTAGAGCGCGCGCATGAAGGTCCGCGCCGCCATGTAGCCGAAGCGGAAATAGAAGTACGGGTTGAAGGCGGGCACGATCTCGTGGGCGTAGGTGGCGATCTCCGCGTGCACCGTCTCGACCGGCACGCCGCGCGCCTCGGCCGTCGCCGCCGCCAACTCCAGGACCTTGGGGTCGTTGGCCAGCCGGTCGGCGAGGAACTCGCGCCGGGTGAGCTGGAAGGGCGGCATGGCGAGCTGCAGCTTGGGATTGAGCGCCGCCACGACCTTGCGCCGGCGCGCCCCGAGCGCGGCGCGGCCGAGCGGCAGCACCACGAAGCCCCACAGCCCGAGCGCCGCCAGCACGGCCAACGGCAGGTAGAGCCACCAGGAGAGCGTCAGCGATGCCGACAAGGCGCGTCCTCCCCGGGGGCGGAGGATAGCATATCGTCAGCCGGTTCACGCCCTACTCGACCGGCCAGGTCAGCTTGACCACGCGGTCCATGTCGAGGCGGCCGGCGATGCGTTCGGCGGTGGCGCGGACGTCGGCCAGGATCGCCGCCTCGTCGAGCCGCGTCAGGTGCCCGTCGCGCACCACCACCTCGCCGGCGACCAGCACATGGGCGATCGAGCTGCCGTTGGCGGCGTAAACGAGGTTGGAGACCGGATTGTAGAGCGGCTGCCAGTCGGGCCAGCGCGTGTCGAAGAGCACCAGGTCGGCTTCCTTGCCGAGCTCGACGCTGCCGATCCGCTCGGCGAGGCCCGCGCCGCGGGCGCCGTTGATGGTCGCCATTTCCACCACGTGCTCGGGCGGCATGACGCGCGGGTTGATGCGCGTCTCCTTGTAGCCGCCGGCGAGCAGGAACATCTCCTGCGCCATGTCGGTGACGCCCGAGCAGGCGTGGTCCGAACCAATGGAAACATTGACGCCGAGCGCCATCAGCTCGGGCAGCTTGCCCATCACGAAGTTGCCGTAGCCGTTGTGGAGGCTCGACGAGGGGGCGGCGACGAGCGTCGGCTTGCGGCGGGCGATGATCTCGATCTCCTGCGGCTCGAGCCAGCCCGAATGGACCAGCAGCATGCGCTCGTCGAGCACGCCGAGGTCCTCCAGGCGCTCGATCTCGGGCTTGCCGTGCGCGGCGAGGCTGCCGTCGTGGGTCGAGTAGCTGAAGCAGGCATGGGTCTGCAGCAGCGCGTCATGCCGGTCGGCCAATTCCTTCAAGCCAATGATCAGGTCGTCGGAGGCGTTGTTGAGGCCGCGGAAGGAGGCGCTGACGCTGAGCCGCCCATTTGCGTCACCATGATGCGCGGCGAAGAGCGCGGCGGTCGCATCGACGCATGTCTCGGTCGTCTCGATCATCGCCTCGGGCAGCACGCCCATGACCGACTTGGTGAGATCGAAGGAGGAGCGCGAGATCACCATGCGTCCGCCGGCGGCCGCGACCGCCTCGATGGTGGCGTCGGGATGGTAGTTCCCCGGATCGATGAAGCAGGTGACGCCGTGGCGCAGCAGCTCCATCGCCGCGAGGCGCGCGCTCACGGCCACGTCCTCGCGGCTCATCGCACCCTCGTAGGGATACATGTGCTCGAAGAGGAAGGACTGGGCGTTGGCCTCGTCGGCGAGGCCGCGCGACATCTGGAAGGAGGAATGGAGATGATTGTCGACGAAGCCGGGCGTGCCGACCATGCCCGTGGCGTCGAGCGTCGTTTCGGCCCGCCACGCCGCCTCGATATCCTTGGTCTTGCCGATGGCGGCGAACTTGCCGTCGACAATGGCGAGCGCGGCGTCGCGGACGATGCGGCGCGTCGCGTCGACGGTGATCAGCCAGTCGATGCCGGTGACCAGGAGGTCGGCCTGCTTGGGAGCGTTCATTTTCGGTCCGTTCGTTGCTGATGTGCCTGGATGCGCCGCCCGGCGGGCTAACGGCTTCCGTCCCACACGCTCGCCGGGACATAAACCGCGCCCTCCATGAGCCGGCGCGCGGTGCGCATGAAGCCGACGCGGGCGATCTCGGGCGCGGCGCGGCCGCCTTCGAACTCGATCATGGTCGCGAGCCGGCCGGCGGGATGCTCGATCGCGACGGATAGCGCGTGCCCGTCATCGACCAAGGCGACGCCCTCGGTGACCGTGCCCTCGATGACGCCGGTCGCGGCGAGGCACATGCCGCCGACCAGCGGGAAGGTCGCGTGGCATTCCTGCGGGACGAAGTAGCGCGCGTTGACGCTGCCGCCGGCGCGCGGCGCCGAGACGAGGCAGAGCTTGGGCACGACCTTGCCCGTCGGATCGCCCATGCCCATGCGCTCGGAGGCTTGCACGCGGATCGCCTCGAGCCGGGCGAGGAGATCGCCGTCGGCATCGAGCTCGGCCTTGCTCTCGTAGCCGGTCTTGCCGAGGTCGGCGGCGCGCATGGTGATCATCGGCACGGCGACGTCGACGCAGCTCGCTTCAATTCCGTCGAACGTGTCGCGCACCCTT